>Ga0209253_10005151_pt1 | contig 11349 bp, 12 predicted proteins | sample FrelakmetBRP12BR_FD_187145 | JGI IMG/M metagenome (GOLD analysis project Ga0209253, IMG submission 187145) | Freshwater lake sediment microbial communities from the University of Notre Dame, USA, for methane emissions studies - BRP12 BR (SPAdes)... | ecosystem: Environmental > Aquatic >...
GGGCCTCGGCCTGCCTCACGAGCTCGGCGTGACCCTCGTCTTCGGCTTCCTGCGCAAGGAGCTGTCGCTCATCATGATGCTCCAGGCGCTCGGCGTGGACTACCAAAACCTCATGACGGTCGTCAGCCGGGAGCAGCTCGTCGTCTTCACCGTGTTCATCAGCTTCTTCATCCCCTGCCTGTCCACCTGCGCCATCCTGTGGAAAGAGATCGGAAGGAAGTGGGCCTTAGTATCGACGGGCCTGAGCATCACGGTCGCCCTGGCCCTGAGCTGGATCGTCCGCCTCATTCTCTGAGACGCTCGAGGACGTTGGCCGCCGCGGCGGCGCCGATGAGCGCGTCGAGATCCGAGCGAGGGGCGGTACGGATCGCCTCGAGGCTCTCGTAGCGGGCGAGCAAGGCCGACTTCTTCTTCGGGCCGACCCCCGGGATACCGTCGAGAAGCGAGGCGAAGCTCCTTTTTTCGCGGCGGCCGCGGTGGAGGGCGATAGCGAACCGGTGCGTCTCGTCCCGGACCGCCTGGACGAGCCTCAGGGCGGGCGAGGTCCGGTCGAGGCGAATGCCCTCGCGCGAGGCCGGAGTGAAAAGTATCTCCTCTTTCTTGGCGATGGCGACGAGGGGGACATGGGAAAGGCCGAGCCCGGCCAGGGCCTTCTCAGCCGCACCGAGCTGGGGCTTGCCGCCGTCGACCATGACCAGGTCGGGGAGGGGCGCCCCTTCGTCGAGGACTTTGCGGTATCTCCGGGAGATGACCTCCGCGAGGCTGGCCACGTCGTTCGAGCCTTCGACCGTGCGGACGAGGAACCTGCGGTAGAGGTCCTTGTCGGGCCGGCCGTCGCGGAAAACGATCAGGGAGCCGACCGATTCCTGGCCGCCGGTATTCGAGATGTCGAATCCTTCGATCGTGCGGGGCAGGACCGGCAGATCGAGAGCCTTCTGGAGCTCATCGAGGGGCTTGACGTCGCCGGCCTGCCTGCGGAGAAAGGCCTCGGCGTTACGGGCGGCCATGTCGACGAGCTTGAGGTTCTTGCCGCCGCGCGGGACGATGACGCGGACCTTGGCCCAACCGAGGAGCGTCGGCAGGCCTGTCAGGCGCGCCGGAGAGACGGGGAGGAGCAGGCGGGGTGGAGTCTCGCGGTCTTCGTAGAAACCGCCGAGGAAGTCGGCCAGGACCTCGGCGTCGGGACGCCCGGCCGGGGCGTCGAGGGCGCGCGCCGCGGAATCGCGGATCTTGCCCCTGCGCATGAAAAAGACGTAAGCGGCCGCGCGGCCGCCCTCGCGGGCCAGACCGACGACGTCCTGGTCCTCGAGGGCCGTCGAGATGGCGCTTGGCCGGTCCCGGTAGTCCTCAATCGTCCGCAGGAGATCCCGTGCGCGGGCCGCTTCCTCGAACTTTTCCGCCTCGGCCGCCTGCTCCATCCTCTTTTTCAGCGTCCGGGCGAGCTCGGGCAGGCGTCCCTCGAGGAAGAGGCACGCGTTGTCGACGTTCTCGCGATAATCGGCCTCGGAGACGAGCCCGACGCAGGGCGCCGAGCAGAGCTTGAGCTCGTATTCGAGGCAGGGGCGCTTGCGGCCGCGGAAGACGGAGTCCTCGCAGCCGCGGACGAGGAAGTGCTTGTTGACGAGGTGGATCGAGGAGCGGGCCCGGCCGGCCGGGCTGTACGGGCCGAAATAGCGCGAGCCGCCGGTCTCGACGCGCCGGCTGAAATAGACGCCGGGGTACGTCTCTCCGACCGTGAGCTTGAGGTAAGGAAAGCTCTTGTCGTCCTTGAGCCGGAGGTTGAAGCGGGGCTGGTGCTGCTGGACGTAGTTGTTCTCGAGGAAGGCCGCTTCCTTCTCGGAGCCGGTCAGGATGTAGTCGATGTCGGCCGTCTCGCGGAGGATGTTGCGGACCTTGACGTCGGGATTGGGCAGGAGGTAGGACCGGACCCGGTCGCGGAGCGAGCGGGCCTTGCCGATGTAGACGACCTCGCCCGAGGCGCTTTTGAAGAAATAGATGCCGGGCATGGCCGGGAGCTCGGCCGCCCGGGCCTTGAGACGTTCGATGTCCGCCAGGCCCCGTGGTTCCGCGTCCATCACAGCCCCAGCTCGAGCTCGCGCTTCTTGAGCTTGGCCAGCTCGTCCCGGTAGGCCGCGGCCTTCTCGAACTCGAGGGCGGCCGAGGCCTCCTTCATGAGCTTGGCCAGCTCGTCCATCCGCTTCTTGCGCCGGTGGGGCGAGAGGTAGATGTCCTTGTCCTCGGAGATGCGGGTGTAGTCGAGGTAGTCGCGCTCGTAGACCGAGGTCAGGACCTCGTCGATGCCCTTGACGATCGACTGCGGGGTGATGCCGTTGGCCGTGTTGTAGTCCTGCTGGATCTTGCGGCGGCGGGCCGTTTCCTCCATGGCGGCCTTCATGGAATCGGTCACGGTGTCCGCGTAGAGGATGGCCTTCCCGGCGACGTTGCGGGCGGCCCGGCCGAAGGTCTGGATGAGCGCGGTCGAGGAGCGCAGGAAACCCTCCTTATCGGCGTCCAGGATGGCCACGAGCGAGACCTCGGGCAGGTCGAGGCCCTCGCGGAGGAGGTTGATCCCGATGAGGGCGTCGAACTTGCCCTTGCGCAGGTCGCGGAGGACGTTGACCCGGTCGAGCGTCTCGACCTCGGCGTGGAGATAGCGGACGCGCAGGCCGAGCTCGTGGTAGTGGCGGGCCAGGTCCTCGGCCATCTTCTTCGTCAGCGTCGTGACGAGGACGCGCTCGTTCCTGGCGGCGCGGGCGCGGATCTCGGCCATGAGGTCGTCGACCTGGCCGCGGATGGGCCGGACCTCGAGCTCGGGGTCGGTCAGTCCGGTCGGGCGGATGACCTGCTCGACGAGGCGGCCGGGCGATCGGGCGATCTCGAAGGCGCTGGGCGTAGCCGAGACGTAAAGGAGCGGGCCGACGCGGGCGTCGAACTCGTCGAAGTCGAGCGGGCGGTTGTCGAGGGCCGAGGGCAGGCGGAAGCCGTGCTCGACGAGGGTCAGCTTGCGCGAGCGGTCGCCGGCGTACATGCCGCCGATCTGGGGGACGGTGACGTGGGACTCGTCGATGATGGTCAGGAAGTCCTTGGGGAAGTAATCGAGCAGGGTGAACGGCGGCTCGCCGGGGGCGCGGCCGGTCAGGTGGCGGGAGTAGTTCTCGATGCCGGGGCAGTAGCCGAACTCGCGGAGCATCTCGAGATCGTAGAGAGTGCGCTCCTCGATCCGCTCGGCCTCGACGGCCTTGCCGACGGTCCGGAAGCGGGCGACCTGCTCCTTGAGCTCGGCCTCGATCCCGGCGACGGCCAGGCGGAGCGTCTCGGCGGGGGTGGAGAAGAACGTGCGGGGGTGGATCATGACCGTGTCCAGGGTTTCACGGACCCGGCCCAGGAGAGGGTCGACGGCCGAGATGGCCTTGATGCGTCCGTCCTCGAGCTCGATGCGGTAAGCCGAGTCCTCGTAGCTCGGAAAGACCTCGACGATGTCGCCCCGGACGCGGAACGTGCCGCGCTTGAAATCGGTCTCCTCGCGCTCGTACTGGACGGAAACGAGCTTCTCGAGGAGGGCCTTGCGGCCCAGCGTCTCGCCGACGCCTAGCGCGAAGCTCATCGCGTAGTAGGTCTCGGGGGCGCCGATGCCGTAGATGCACGAGACCGAGGCGACGATGATGACGTCGCGGCGGGCGAAGAGGGAATTCGTGGCGCAGAGGCGGAGGCGGTCGATCTCGTCGTTGATCGTCGCTTCTTTAGCGATGTACGTGTTCGAGGCGGGGATGAAGGCCTCGGGCTGGTAGTAGTCGTAGTAGCTGACGAAGTACTCGACGGCGTTACGCGGGAAGAACCGGCGGAACTCCTGGTAGAGCTGGGCGGCCAGGGTCTTGTTGTGCGAGATGACCAGGACCGGCCGGTTGACCCGGGCGACGATGTTGGCCATCGTGAACGTCTTGCCCGAGCCGGTGACGCCCTTGAGGACCTGGTGACGGGCGCCGGAAAGGAGGCCTTCGGTGAGCCTGTCGATGGCCTGGGCCTGATCGCCCTTGGGCGTGAAATCGGACTTCAGCTGAAACGCGTTCACTCTTTCATGCGGATGCCGCCGGAAAAGCGGGCGCCGTTGGCGATCGATATCTTCGGGGTGATGACGTCGCCGTTCATCACGGCCGTCTCCGAGATCAGGGCCTTTTCGCCGGCCCGGACGGTTCCCTTGAGCTCGCCGTGCAGGATGAGGGATCGGACCCGGACCTCGGCGTCGACCCGGCCGCCCTTGGCCACGGTCAAGGTCCCTGAGGGGAGGGTGATCTTCCCCTGGACCCGGCCCTCGACGAGCACGTCCTCGTGGGCCTCGATCTCCCCGTTGATGATGACGGTCGAGCCCAGGCGCGTGACGCCTGCGGCCGTGGGCCGATCCGGATTGACGGACGGTGACGGGCTGGTGGTATCTTGGGACATGGGGGCTTCTCCCTTTGTGGCGCTCCACCGGGATTATAGGGGCCGCCGGACAGCCTGTCAACGCAGCTTGGACGGCGTCGCCGGATATGATAGAATCCTAGGCCTGTGAGCGGGCATAGCTCAATGGTAGAGTACCGGCTTCCCAAGCCGGGTGTTGTGGGTTCGAGTCCCATTGCCCGCTCCATTTTTTTATGGAGGGGGTCAGGTCTACTTTTTACGCTCTTTTCGAGTAAAAAGTAGACCTGACCCCATCTTCAAGCATGATGAGAACGTGGTATCTGATCGTCGAGCCGGAGCCGCTCGCCGGGTCCCGGAACATGGCCGTCGACGAGCACCTCTTCAACCTCGCCGCGTCATCCCCCCGGACCTTCCTCCGCTTCTACCAATGGGAGCGGCCGACCGCGTCGCTCGGCTACTCCCAGGATGCCGCCAGGGTCGTCGACTCCGCCTTCTGCGCCGCCAACGGCATCGCCATCGTCCGGCGCATGACCGGCGGAAAGCTCGTCCTCCATCACCGTGAGGTCACGTACTCCCTGGCCTCGGCCGACGCCGCCCTCTTCACCGGGACCCTTCGCGATTCCTACCGCCTGATCTCCCAGGCCCTCCTCCGGGGCCTGGCCATCATGGGCGTCCGGGCCCGCCTCGCCGAGAGCTCGCCCCCGGCCTACCTCAAGGGGACCATGCCCTGCTTCGCCTTCCCCGCCCGCGACGAGATCGAGATCGACGGCCGCAAGATCGTCGGCTCCGCCCAGAAGCGGACCGGCCCGCTCTTCCTCCAGCACGGCTCCATCCCCCTCGTGAAGGACGAGGCCCTCCTCGCCGCGGTCTCCCGGCCCGGCGAGTCCGAGGACAGCCTGGGCATGACCTCCCTCTCCGAAGCCCTCTCCCGGCCCGTCGATTTCGACGCCGCGGTCGGCCCCCTCATCCAGGGCTTCGCCGATTCCTTCGGCGTCGCGTTCGAGCGCTACGGCCTGACCGCCCCTGATAAGGAGGCCGTCCGCGCCCTGGAGGCCGCGAAGTACGCGTCCGACGCCTGGACATTCCGGCACCCCGCCCCGCCCCCGTCCTCCCGTTGACATTTGCTCTGTCCGGGGCTACACTCGGCCCGAAAGGAAAAAGGGCGCCGCCATGAACGAAGTCGAAGAGCTCTCCAAGCTGGACCCGGCCGGACTTCCGCCGCTCAAGCCGATCCTCCTCGACGATCTCTACCAGAGCGTCGCCAAGAACCTCCATCTCGAGATCGGCCGCGGGCCCGTCCTCTACCTCCTCTCGCCGAGCTATTCGGTCCTCAATCCGACGCCCGACGAAGCCATCACCGATTTCATCGCCCGCAGCGAGCCCCTCCTCGACTACCTCAAGGAGGCCATCGTCCAGAACCTGGCCGAGTATTCCGTCCTGGTCGATATCAGCAGCTATTTCATCGAGCAGAACGGCGGCCTCGTCCTGGCCCGCCTCCGCGAGCGCGGCTCCGAGGGCCGGCGCTTCGAGATCAAGTTCTACACCCACGAGCCCAAGGAGCTCCTGTCCCGCTACGAGGACAAGATCTACATCGGCCGGGACTTCCTCGACCTGTTCAGCCCCAACCGCAAATACTTCGGGGTCAAGGACGCGGTCGTCTCGCTCAAGGCCCAGTTCGAGCGGCTCACCGAGCGGGCCGGGGCCAAGCTCCGGAAGGCCCAGGACCTCGGCTCCTACTTTCAGGAGATCGGCGATTCCGTCAACGAGCTCCACAACGAGGGCCTGCTCATCCTCCAGAGCCTGCCCCCGCACATCGATTTCGCCAAGCTTTCGGGCAAGGACCTCATCGAGATCAACGCCCAGTACCGGACGATCAATCACTACGTCATCGAGCTCCACGACACGGTGGCCGAGTTCGAGAACCTCCTTCGCTTCAAGGAGAAGTCCGATTTCGTCCGCTACGTCACCAAGTATAAGAAGGACGTGACCAACCTGATCTCCTACTTCAACATGAAGGTCAACGGGGTCATCGCCCAGCGCATCCACGCCTGTAAGACGAAACACGGCTGAACCGGGCATTGCTGAACGCGAGGGGAGTCCTCCGCTCAGCTTATGCTCGGGTTTCGCCTCCAGCTCCCCGGCCATCCGACCGGAGCGAACGAAGCGAGCGGAGGGCAGAAATCCGGCGGCGATACACAGAGCCGGGTTTCTGCGAAATATCATGAAAGAGTGCTTTCTCAGGATATCTCTCAGAAGCGCTCCTCCGAGTCACTCCGCCGCTATTCTGATGGTCGCTCCGAGGGCTCCGCTCCCCGCCGGTCCCCTCTCCACGGACGGTAGTCTGCGAGGCGACAACCCTCGCCGCCTCGCTTCGGACTCCACTTAAGGCGGGCGAGGTGCTCACAACTCCTAACGCCCCAACCACGGATTTGTGCTTCCGAGGGAAGAGCACGCCCAAAAAAAAAGGCCGGTTCCGGGCGGAACCGGCCGTGCGTGTTGCGCCGAATAGAATCTAAAACTTACGGGCGGCGGGATCGATGCGGACGTCGTCGTACCGCGTCGACAGGTAGATGAGCGGCGCCCCGGCGTTGGCCGTGAAGGCCTTGACCAGCGACACGCCGTTCGACTGGTCGACGTCGGGCTCTTCCGCCAGCCCCCAGTGGACCGTCCCGCCCTTCGACTGGGCCTCGAGGCGGGCCGTCTCGCCGTCGGGCCAGGCCAGCGTGATCTCTCCGTATTCGTTGCGGACGTCCATCCCGTGCTTGAGGTCGAGCGGCGCGAGGGTGATGTTGCCGTTCCGGTTGGAGACCCGGACTTCGGCTGAGAAGCCGCCCAGGGCGACCTTCTCATAGGACGTCGTCACGTCGATCGTCCCGCCGCCGATCCCGTCGGCCGTCACGGCCGAGTTATCCGCCGTGACCAGGAGATCCCCCTGGACGCGGCTCACCTGGATCGGATCGTAGCTCGTGCGGATCTCGAGGTTTCCCCGGACGTCGTCGACCGTCACGGCCGTGTTCTTGGCCGTGATCGCGGCCGGGCCGACGTCGGCGAGATAGACCTTCTCGTAGGATGTATCCACGGTCACGGCCCCGGCGACGCGCCGGGCGTCGACGTCGACGTTCGAGCCGCGGATATCGGCCTTGCCGCCGGCGTCCGCGACGTCGACATGAGCGTAGCTCGTCTCGACCCACAGGTCGCCTTCGACCGAGCCGGCCCGGACGTCGCCGTTGCGGTTCACGATCCGGCATTCGCCGCCGACCCGCTGGACGTCGATGTCATCGTAGCTCGTCTCCACGCGGCAGGCCCCCCCGACATCCGAGGCGAAGACCTCGCCGTTACGGTTGATGACCGTCGTCTCCGCGACGCCGTCGATCCGGACGCTGCCGTAGGAGTTGACGACGCGCACGATCATGGCCCGCGGGACGGTCAGGACGAAGCCCGTCTCGAAGTTCCTCCGGGAGAACTCGTCCCGGTTCGTCGCCAGCGTCAGCTTGTCGGGGGCCGTCGTCAGCGTGTACTTGAGCCGGTCGGCGACCTCCTTCGCCTCTTCCTCCGTCCGCCGCCAGGCGACCTTCTTGAACGTCAGCTGGATCGTCGCCTGGTCCGCGCCCCGGACCTCGACCCATCCGTGGCCGTTCTCGATCTCGAGGGCCGGCGGCAGGGGAGCCTCGATCGTGCGCGTCTCCTCGGTGGCGTATTCGCGGCTGAACCGGCCGAAGCCGTCCCAGTCCCAGCCCCAATCGCCGTCGATGTTCCAGTTCCCGGTCTTGAACTGATAGAAGACGAAGCCGGCCAGGATGAGGACGACGACGAGGAGGACTTCCCTAAATTTCATGGCCCTTGTCCGGACCCGGCGTTTCGGAGCGCTCGTTCCTCTCCTTGAGCCCGAGCCAGAGCTTGTTGGCGCCCCAGATGATCAGGATGACCGGCCAGAAGCGCCAGACCTGGTCGAAGACGTCGACGTTGAGCTGCTCGAGGAGGATGACGCCGCCGATGATGATGAGGATGATGCCCCAGACGAGGGAGTTGCCTTTCTTGGGATTTGCCATGACGGACCTCCGTTACTTGCTTTCTTTCGACTTGGCCAACGATTCGAGCACGAGCTTGAGCCCGACCGCGATGACGGCGACGGGCCAGAAGTCGGCCAGCGTGCTGTAGAGGATGATCTCGAAGTTGGCCAGGATGAGAACGACGCCGAGCGCGATGAGGAAGATGCCCCAGAAGATGGAGCCCGCCTGGATGGCCTCCGGAAGCTCCTGGACGCCGCCCGCCGCGGTCTGCTCGCCGGCGGCCGCCGCGTTGATGGCCTTGGCCGACTGGATGTTGTCGAAGAACTGGTAGAACAGGAACCCGGCCAGGAACAGCCCCATGAACGGCTGCCCGCCCCCGTAGCGCTGGGCGTGGACCAGGCCGGCGAACATGATCAGGTGGAACAGGGCCTTGGTGTACTGGCCGTTGTAGAGGGCGCCGGCCCCGAACGGGAAGATGACCGACAGGATGCCGGCCAAGCCCGGCGACTTCATCGGCCTCTGCGGAACGACGATCTTTTCTTCCATGTGTCAAACCTCCAATAGCATAGTTATTGTTTCTTCTCGTCACCCTTGAGCAAGCCCAAGGTGTTGAACGACTTGATGACGTTGGCCGATACGGCTTTGATCTCGCCCTTGATGCCGCCGGCATCGGCGTAGAGCTTCTCGACCGTGCCGACGCCGCGGTGGAACTGGACGTCGATCGCCTTCCGGATGCCGCGCCCTTCCGGATGGAAGAGGACGAAGGACAGGACGATGAGAAAGCCGGTGGCCGCGGCGTAGGCGGGCTGAAGGGCCGGCCGTCCCAGCCAGTCGAAGACGGGCTGGAAGAACCGTTTCTTCTCGCGCTTTCCCTCCGGGATGGCGTAGAGCCCGGCCAGGAGCTCCGGCGAGGGCTCGATCTCGGGGAACGCGGCGGCGGCGGCGATCTCATCCCGCATCAGGGCGGCCAGCCCGGCGCACTCCGCGCACCCGGAGAGATGGGCGTCGACCTCGGCCTTTTCGGCCGGGGCGAGCTCCCCTTCGAGATAGGCCGACAGACGCTCTTCGATCCGTTCGCAGGTCATCATGTAACGTCTCCTCGGCGGTCCCGCAGCACCCGGGCCAGCTGGAGGCGCGCCCGGTTGACGCGCGACTTGACCGTGCCCAGGGGCAGGTCGAGGACCTCGGCGACCTCCTCGTAGCTCTTGCCCTGCAGGTCCCTCAGGATGATGACCATCCGCATGTCCGCCGACAGGAGGTTGAGCCCCTCCCAGACGAGCTCTTTCGTCTCCTGGGCGACGAGGCTCTCTTCCGGGCCGCTTGCGCCGGCCTGGGCGAGGACGCGCTCGTCGAACTCGTCGCGCTGCGTCTTTTCCCATTTTGTCCGGCGGTACTCGTCGATGAGGTGGTTCTTGGTCAGCGTCAGGAGCCAGGCCGTGAAGTTCTTGCCGAAATCGTATTTCGGCAGGGCGCCGTGGAGCTTGAGGAAGACCTCCTGGGTCCGGTCCTCCGCCTCCTCGCGGCTCCCGCAGAACTGATAGGCCATGTTAAAAACCCTCCTGGCGTAGGCGTCCACCAGGGCTCTCCAGGCGATCTGGCTGCCTTCCAGGCAGTCCCTGATGGTCGCTTCCAAATCCACTCAATTCACCTCGGTTGACGGAGTCGGATGGAGGAAAGTTCCATTTCCGGCCCATTTTCCCCTAAATCCGCCTATAATAAAAGGGGCGGAAATGTAACCTTCTCGGGGAGATCGAGGTTTTAAGAGAGCGAGAATGGACGAACAAGAGCTTATCCGACGCGTCCAGGACGGCGACGAGGAGGCGTTCGGCCAGATCATGGGCCTCTACAAGGACAAGATCGTGAATTATCTCTATCAGTTCTCGGGCGACTACCAGAAGGCCGTGGAGCTCGCCCAGGAGACCTTCGTGAGGGTCTATTTCAAGGCCGGCAAGTACCGGCCGATCGCTCCGCTCTCGTCCTGGATCTACACGATCGCCTCGAACCTGGCCAAGACCGAGTGCCGGCGGTCGAGGAAGATGGCCACTGTCTCGCTCGAGGACATCCCGAACAACTACTCGAGCGGCACCTACTACGAGGACCCCGCCGATCCGGGGCTCGTCCGCAACCTCCGCGAGGCCCTGGACGAGCTCCACCCCCGCTACCGGGTCCCGGTCGTCCTCAAGGACATAGAGGGCTTCTCCCAGGAGGAGATCGCCCGGATCATCAAGCGGCCCGTCGGAACGGTCAAGGCCCGCATCAGCCGGGGCAGGGAACAGCTCCGGCGCAAGCTCGAAAAGGCCCGCGACGGCGGCTCTTTCGCGGGCGAGAAAGAGGTCAGCGAACATGGAAGGGCATGAGCAACTCGCCAAGATGATCAAGGTCCGCGCCCCCGAGGGCTTCGAAGGGACCGTCCTGGCCAGGCTCCCGGCCGCGCGCCGTGAGCGGCGCCGGGCCCGCCGGGCGCTCTATCGCTACGCCTTCGCCGGATCGGCCGCCCTCGTCCTCGCCGGGTTCCTCGTGTTCGGCCCGGGCACCTTCGAGAAGAACACCGTCCTGACCTACGCCGAGCGGGAAGCCCTGTCGGCGACGCCGGAACAAGGCTCGCGGTCCCGTATCGTCCCCGTCTTCGAGACCATGAACTACGCCTCGGAATTCCGCAACGTCCGGTCGCAACCCCCGACGGTTTACATACTGGAGCAGGTTTCCGAGTCCCGACCTTCGGAAATCATTTATTAGGAGGATGGATCGCCATGATTAGGATGTTCAGACCGGCCCTCGTGGTCATGGCTGCCCTGGCCGTCCTGGCCCCCGCTTTCGGGGCGGAGACGTCCGGGGCCAAGGGTATCGCCGGCGAGCCCGACATCGCCGACATCGCCAAGCGCGTCTTTCCCTCGGTCGTCCGCGTCGAGGTGACGAACCACACCCGCCGGGTGGCCACGGG
>Ga0209253_10005152_pt1 | contig 11348 bp, 9 predicted proteins | sample FrelakmetBRP12BR_FD_187145 | JGI IMG/M metagenome (GOLD analysis project Ga0209253, IMG submission 187145) | Freshwater lake sediment microbial communities from the University of Notre Dame, USA, for methane emissions studies - BRP12 BR (SPAdes)... | ecosystem: Environmental > Aquatic >...
CAGCCGAAGGCATGCCGGCGAAAACGCGCCGCGAACGCCCACTTGTGTGCGGCGGGTCCGGTCATCGATAATCACGCTTGCCGTTAATCACGTATGGCGTTATTATTCTATCGGTGGCGATCAGGACGTTCAAGTGTGCCGACACGGAAGCGCTGTTCCGGCTGCGGCACGTGGCACGCTTCGCCAACATCGGGCGCCCGGCGCTGCGCAAGTTGAAGCAGCTCGACCTGGCACGACGCATCGAGGACCTGCGCGCGCCACCGGCGAACCGCCTCGAGCAGCTGAAGGGCGATCGCGCAGGCCAGTGGAGCTTGCGGGTGAACGATCAGCTCCGCATCTGCTTTCGCTGGACGGGAAGTGATGCCGAAGACGTCGAGATCGTGGACTATCACTGAGGCAGATCGACATGAGCAGGAAACTCAAACCGGTGTCGCCCGGCGAGATGCTCGCGGAGGAGTTCCTGAAGCCGCTGGGCATGAGCAACTACCGGCTGGCGAAGGAGATCGGCGTGCCCGCGCAGCGCATCGGCGAGATCCTGGCCGGCAAGCGCGCCATCACCGCGGACACCGATCTGCGGTTATGCCGTTTCTTCGGACTCTCGGACGGCTGGTGGCTGCGTCTGCAGGCTGACCACGACACGGAACTTGCGAAGGCGGCGCTCGCGAAGACCTTGGCGAGGATCAGGCCGTGGGCAGAATCGGCCGAGGACAAGGCGCCTGCGCATCGAGGCAGCGATGCCGGTTCTCGGCTATCGAACTGCGTCCTGCGCTGCCCGCGGACGAAGCGCTCTGACAGAATCGTGTAGGTCCGATCTGGCTCCGTGTGGCCGTTCGCCGAGGGTCGTGCGAGTCGACAGATATCGATAGATGTCGAAAGGTCACATCCAGCCGAATCGCCCGTAAACCCGCGTCAATGCTTATGCCGGACGGATTGAAGGCAAGAGTGAAGGAAGAAGGCGTGGTGCCGCTCTTGGACGCAATGCAGATCAACAGCTTAGAGCGCTCGTTGATGATCGAGTGGGAGTAACGGCAGGCCTTTGAAGACGCTGGCCGGCGATACCGGAACGATGCGGGCGTGGCCGGAAAGGGCGGCGGCTGTTGCCCGCGGGAGTTCGCCGGGGCGCATCAGAACGGTCTTGATCCGCTTATGACGCATAACAACGAGCCCCCAGCAGAACACGGCGCAAACGCGACGCTCCAGCAGGCGCTGCACGCATACCGCTCGGGCGACATCAGCCGGGCGATACCAATGCTCCGCTCCCTTGCAGGCAAGCATCCGGACGACGCGCAGATACTCTTCTACCTTGGGACAGCGGAACTGCAGTGCGGCAACGCGGCGCAGAGCGCCGACCTGCTCTACAGGTCTGCGCGACAACTGGCGAACCCGAACACGTTCAACAACCTGGGTCTGGCGCTGCAGCGGCTTGGCCAGCACGACCGGGCCCTCGGAGCATTTGAGCGCGCGATCCGGCTCAACCCACATTATGCGGACGCGCATTTCAACAAGGGTGTGGCGCTGCAGGCATTGAACGAACCCGAGAAGGCGCTGCACAGCTATGAGAGCGCCATTGAATGCAAGCCGGCCTACGCGAGCGCGTACAGCAACAAGAGCGCTGTGCTGAGGGAACTGAAGCGACTCGACGATGCGTTGATCAGCTGCGAGCGCGCGATACAGCTGAAGCCGGACAGCGCTGGCGCATACGCGAACAGGGGCAACGTATTGATCGACCTGGGGCGCCCGGGCGATGCGCTGCAATGCTACGAGCGTGCCGTGCAGCTGCAGCCCGACTGCGCCGAGGCGCATAACAACAGGGCCGGGGCACTGAGCGACCTCGATCGGCTCAGCGAGGCCCTGCAAGGCTACGAGCGGGCGATAGAGCTGAAGCCCGACTACGCAGAGGCGCACAGAAACCGGGCCGAGACATTGCGGGATCTCGGTCGGCTCGATGAGGCGCTGGTCAGCTACGAGCGCGCCATCGCATTGAAGCCGGACAACAACTTCTGGGCCGGAGACTGGCTGTACGCCAAGCTCAGCATCTGCGACTGGAGTGGTTTTCCAGGCTGCCTGGAGATGATCAGCGGGGCGATCGAGGCACACAGGAGAGTGACAGCCCCTTTTGCGACGCTGCTCACGATCGATTCGCTCCCGTTGCAGAAGCAGGCCGCAGAAATCTGGGTGGAGGATCGATATCCGCCGAGGCGGGGATCGCCTGCAAGCTCAGCGCGGTCAGGACGAGGGAAGATCCGGCTGGCCTATGTCTCCGCGGACTTCCACGATCACGCGACGATGCACCTGATCGCCGAGATGCTCGAGCAGCACGACAGGTCGCGGTTTGAGTTGATCGGAATCTCATTCGGGCCGAAGTCGAACCACGCGTGGAGGAAACGTGCAGAGAGATGTTTTGAGCGTTTCGTCGACGTTGGCGACAGGTCGGACCAGGAGGCCGCCGAGCTCGCGAGGACGCTGGGAGTCGATGTTGCCGTGGATTTGAAGGGATTCACGAAAGACGCGCGGCCCGGGATCTTTGCCGATCGATGTGCGCCGATTCAAGTGAGTTACCTTGGCTATCCGGGAACGATCGGCGCGCCGTTCATGGACTACGTCATCGCCGACAGGACGGTGATTCCAGAGGAGAGCCGCAAGTACTTCACCGAGAAGGTTGCCTATCTTCCGCATTGCTACCAGGCGAACTGTCGTGATCGCGAAGTTGCCGACGAGCTTGTGTCGAGGATGGATTGCGGCTTGCCGGACGCGTCGTTTGTCTTTTGCTGCTTCAACGGGTCGAGCAAGATCGTGCCGGCCGTATTCGACAGCTGGATGCGGATCCTCAACAGATGCGATGCCGGTGTCCTGTGGTTGCTGGAAACCAACCGGTGGGCAGCTGCAAACCTGCGTGCGGAAGCTCAGCGGCGCGGAGTGGGCGCCGAGCGGCTCGTCTTCGCGAAATTGCTGCCGGTCGACAGGCACCTGAACAGGCTCCGGCACGCAGACCTGTTCCTGGATACGCGCCCCTACAACGCGCATACGACGGCCAGCGATGCGCTCAGGATGGGGGTCCCGTTGCTGACGCAGATCGGCACGACGTTCGCGAGTCGGGTCGCGGCGAGTCTTCTGCAGACCCTGGAGTTGGGGGAACTGATCGCGCACTCCACGGGGGAGTACGAGGAACGCGCCGTGGCGCTCGCAACGACTCCTGGTCTGCATTCGGTGCTCAGGCAGAGGCTTCTGGCGAGCGTGAATACCGCTCCTCTGTACGACTCGAAGCTCTTCACCCGCAGCATCGAGGCCCTGTACGAGAAGATGTGCGAGCGCCACAGGCGGGGATTGCCGCCTGAGCACATCGACTCCTGATCTCGATCGGCAGGACGCTCCGGGACAGACGGGGGGTCGCGTCACCGCCTCGTGCTATGTTCCGCCGCCGCATCCGCGCGTGCACTGATCCAAGCCCCGAAACAATTTGCCCCGATCCGTAACCCCGACGGCGAGGGCCGACCGCCTTGCAATGTTCCGAAACTGCTCGATTTGCAAACTCTGCGCGCTCACGCTGGCCTTGACTGTCCTCTTGGCGGCGCCGGTGAAGGCGCAGGACGCCGGGCCGTCGAGCACGGACCGCGCTCTGAGTGCGATGAACGACTCCTCTCCGGTGGGGATGCTGTCCCCCGGCGAAAGGCAGGACGGATGGAAGGGGTGGTTCGCCGACGCGTGGGAAGGCTCGAAGCGCATCTTTCGGCAGGGTCACCCCGATCTGATGCTGCCGCTGTTCACCTTTCACCCGGCCTACAAGTATCCGAACCGGCACGACGAGAGCAACTATCCGTGGGGGGTCGGGTTCGCCAGCACGGTGATCGATGAGAAGGATAACGAGCGCATCGTCTATGCGCTCGCTTTCAGCGACTCGCATTACGACTTTCAACCGACGGCCGGCTATGCCTGGATCGCGCGCTGGCCGCTCGGTGCGGGACTGAAGGGAGGCCTCGGCTACACCGTGTTCGTTGCGGCGCGGGCCGATGCGAACTACATCCCCTTTCCGGCAGCACTTCCGCTGGCGAGCATCGGCACCGACCGCGTGACTTTGTATGCCAGTTGGATTCCGTCGACCGAGGTTCTGTTCTTCTTCGCGCGGATCTCGCTGCCTTTCAGTGGCAGTGCGCCGGTGTCCGGCGCTGGCGCGGCGTCCGGATTGCCGTTCGGCGTCGCCGCCGGCACGGATGGCCGGTTTCGCTCGAACATGATTTACGGGGCTGCCGCCTTGGCGAATACGGACGCGGCGGGAATCGACAACGTGGCGTCGGGCGACGGGTGGGGGCCCCTGGTTGGCTACAAGCACTTCATCAACGAGAGGATCGCCCTGGACGTTTCGGCCTCGCGGTCGAATCAGACGCTGGACCTCAACAACGTGCGGCTCGGCAGCTTCGACCTGATCCCGATCACCCTGACCGCGCAGTACCACTTTCCCTCGTACGGCGGCTTGCGGATGTATGCCGGAGCCGGCGCCGCGTACAACAAGCTCGCCAAGCAGGACCTGCCCGGCTACGCGCTGTCGAGTGGCACCATCAGCCCGGTCCTGCAGGCGGGCGCCAGTTTCCCATTGACCGATGCGCTGGTCCTCACCGGCGGGATGACGGTCAGCTTCACCCGCACCCACCTGGAGCAGGACGGTACGACACTGGGCACTGTCAAGCTGACGCCCGCCATCTTCAGCCTCGGGCTGGGCTACGCCTTCTGAGGTTGGCCGCGGCGCGCAGCGATCTCCTCGTGCTGCTCGCCGCGGTGGGATGACGCCGAACGGCGCTAATCAGCTACGGCAGGACGAGTAAGATCGCGCCCCGGGTGCAGGGCCGGGCCGCAAGCGCCGAGCGCGCCGGACGGGCCGGCATCACACTTTTCGACCGACAAACACAGGCTGAGAGGACCTGAGCCTCCAGCCGACAATGGACACAAGAGGAAGACATCATGCGTAAGCTCACCATCATCGCCGCTGCTGTCGTATCGCTCGCTGCCGGCGTCGCATTCGGCCAGACCGGTTCGACGGTGGCCGCCAAGTCGGAGCCGGGCAAGGTTTCGATGGCGGAAGCCGTGCGGATCACGGCGACGGTCGAGGCGATCGACGCCGCCAAGCGCCTGGTCACGCTCAAGGGTCCCGAGGGCAACAGCTTCGTGGTCCAGGCCGGGCCGGAGGTCAAGAACTTCAACCAGGTCAAGGTCGGCGATTTGGTCGTCGTGCGCTACGTCGAGGCGCTGACACTGGAGTTGAAGAAAGGCAGCGGCGGCATCCGCGAGCGCGTGGAGCGTGAAGGTGCAGCGGCGGCGAAGCCGGGGGAGAAGCCGGCCGGTGTGGTGGGCCGCACGGTGACGGTGATCGCCGACGTCATTGCGGTCGATGCGGCGAAACAATCGATCCGGCTGCGCGGACCCCAGCGGACCGTCGATCTGAAGGTCAAGGATCCCGAACAGCTCAAACTGATCAAGGTCGGTGATCAGATCGAAGCGACGTTCACGGAAGCCGTCGCGGTGTCGGTGGAGCCGGCCGCCGCGGCTCCCGCGAAGAAGTAGCCGCAACGCCGTCCCGATCTTGACCAGGGGCCGGCGCTGCCGGCCCCTGTTCTGTTCTGAAGAGCATTTCTGCGGATGCAGCAAGAGAGTCACTTGGGATGAACTCCCGCACCATCGATGCGTCGCAGGCGATCACCGTCGAGCTCTGGCTGCGCCGGCTGGCTGAACTGAGCCGGCGCCAGGGCCTGGCGATCGGAACGATGCTCGGCGACGCACGCAGCGACCTCGACCTGCTGCTGGCCTCGGCGACGCTGCATCTGCCGGTTGATGAAGGGCTGAGCGAGCGCGAGGCGAGCGAGCGTCTGCGCATGTTCCTGTCGACCACGGGCGCAATGCTCGACACCGATCACGCGGAATTGCGTCGCTGGCTGGTCGACCTCGGCTTCGTCGCGCGCAGCGAGCGCGGTTCCGATTACCGCCGTGGCACGCTGCCCGTCTGGTTGCAATCGGCCGCCGATGAACTGGATGCGCAGCGGTTGGGTGAGGCGGTAGAGCGGGCGCGCGCGGCGTATGAGGGTGAGCGGCAGGCCCGCAAGCAGGCGTGGCTCGCTCGCGCTGCCGCGGGCATGGAAGTGACCGAGGAACTGCCTGCAGAAGCGGCAGATGATTCGGCCGCTCCTGCCAGCGCCGACAACACCTTCATGGCGTTGGCCCTCGATCAGGCGCATAACGGCTGGGCGATGGGAGAAGTGCCGGTCGGCGCGGTGGTGGTCCGTGACGGGCAGGTCATTGCCACCGCTTTCAACCAGCCAATCGCCAATCACGATCCGACCGCCCATGCGGAGATCCAGGCGATGCGCGCGGCCGCCACGCTGCTCGGCAATTACCGCCTCGCCGGCTGCACCCTGTACGTGACGCTCGAACCCTGTGCAATGTGTGCCGGGGCGATCCAGCACGCGCGTATCGCGCGGCTCGTCTACGGCGCGCGCGACCCGAAGACCGGCGCCTGCGGAAGCGTGGTCGACCTGTTTGCCGAGGCGAGACTGAACCATCACACGGTGGTCAACGCGGGCGTGCTGGCCGATCGCTGCGGCAAGCTGCTGTCGGAGTTCTTCGTCGAGCGCAGGGCGTTGCGCCGCGCCGGCGCACTGCCGGCGGAAGCCGAGATCGGTGATGGCAGTGAGGACTAGGGCGCCGACGCTGGGGCTCGTCGCGCCGTCGGGCGCGCTGCCTGACGGGCTCATCGATCGCGCGGCGCACTTCTTCGCCCGGCGCGGTTGGCAGGTGCAGGCGGGCGAGAGCTGCTTCGCGCGCGCGACGCGGTTCGCTGGCCCCGACGAGCTTCGCCTGCGCGACCTGCAGCGATTCGCGACCGACCGCCGCATCGACGTGGTGCTGTCGGCCCGCGGCGGCTATGGTCTCTCGCGGCTGATCGACCAGATCGATTTCGAGGCCATTCGCAAGGCCGGTCGCATCATCGTCGGCATCAGCGACTTCACCGCCTTCAACCTCGCGTATCTGGCGCGCGCCGGCGGCATCAGCTTCCAGGGGCCCTCGGCAGGGGACTTCGCCGCCGCCGAGCCGGATCCCTTCACGGTCGAGCAGTTCGTCGCCACGCTGACGAGCGACGAGCACCGGGTCGAGTTCGCCGGCGACGGCCCGGACTGCGACGTGAAGGGCACGCTATGGGGCGGCAACCTGGCGCTGGTAACCGCCTTGGTGGGCACCCCTTACCTGCCGCGTGTGCGCGGCGGCATCCTGTTCCTGGAGGATGTCAACGAGCCGGCCTACCGGATCGAGCGGATGCTGTACCAGTTGCTGCATGCCGGCGTGCTGGCCCGCTGCCGCGCGGTCGTGCTTGGCGATTTCCTCCCGGTGCCGGCGCAGGCGACGGACAACGGCTTCGATCTGGCAAGCGCCATTGCCCAGTTGCGCGGCCGAGTTGACATCCCGGTGCTCGCCGGATTGCCGTTCGGCCACGTGCCCCGCAAGGCGACCCTGCCGGTCGGCGCGAGCGCGCGGCTGCGCGCCCGCTCGGGGCGGATCGAACTGTCCTTCAGTGGCCATCCCACCCTGCGCGCCTGAAGGTGTGCCTCTTTCGCGGTCCTGTGCTTCGCGGCGCCACGCGCCCGACGGCGACAGGAACGCGCCGCTTGCCTATCATCGTGACCCATGGCCGGTCCGCTAACCCGCTTCGCCAACAGTAACGACCAGCTCGCGCAGCGGCACGAACGCATCCTCGCCGGCGTCATCGCCTCGGTCCACCAGCAGGTGCCGCGCTCGGTGCTCGGCAGCGTGGTCGGCAGCTCGGCGGTGCTGGCGGTGTTCTGGCCGTCGCACGACAAGGCGCTGCTGCTTGCCTGGTTCATCGCCATGCTGGTCGAGTCCATGGTTCGTCTGCGCATGACGCAGGCGTTTCGCCAGGCCAGGATCGATGCCGACAACGTGCAGAGCTGGGCGACACGCTGGGTTGCGCAGGCCGCCGTTGCCGGCGTGCTTTGGGGCGTGGCGGGGTGGCTGTTCTTCCTGCCGGCGGATCCGCTCAAGCAACTGGTGCTGATCACCGTCGTGCTCGGTGTCGCCTTCGGCTCGTTGACCCTGTACGCGGCCTACCGACCGGCTCTATTCGTTTTCCTGCCGGTAGCGCTGCTGCCGCTGATCGTGCGCATGCTGGCGGAGCAGGACCCGGCCTACGTGACGGCTGCGGTCGTCATGCTGGCCATGCTGGCCTTCACGATGTTCTTCGGCCGCAACTTCGGCGCGACCATGTACGAGTCGGTGAAGAACAACTTCGAGAACGAGTTGCTCGTCGGGCAACTGCTTAACGAAAAGCGCGTCGCCGACGAGGCGCGCCGCGCTGCCGAGGAAGCGACCCGCTCGAAGACGAAGTTCTTCGCCGCGGCCAGCCACGACCTGCGCCAGCCGCTGCAGGCGATCGGCATCTACTGCTCGCTGCTGAAGAAGCGGGCGCAGGGGCCGCTGGAGCCGCTGGCCAAGAGCCTGGCCTCGGCGGTCGATTCGCTGTCCAAGCTGGTCGAGGAACTGCTGGAGATCTCGCGCCTCGATGCCGGGGCGATCCAGCCGCGGCTGCAACAGGTGCTGCTCGACGAGATGCTGGCGCAGATCGCGCAGGAGTTCACCCCGCTTGCCCACGGCAAGGGGCTCGAGCTGCGCGTGCGCAAGCCGAGGCTGGCAGTGGAATCCGACCCGGTGCTGCTGGCCCGCGTGCTGCGCAACCTGCTCGGCAACGCCATCCGCTACACGGCCACGGGCGGCGTGCTGCTGGCGGCGCGCCCCCGCGGCGGGCTGATCAGCATCGAGGTCTGGGACACCGGCCCCGGCATCAAGCAGAGTGAACTGTCGCGCGTGTTCGACGAGTTCTACCGCGGCGAAAGCTCGAAGGGAGAGCCGGTCGGCGGCTTCGGCCTTGGCCTGTCGATCGTGCGCCGTATCTGCAACGTGCTTGGCCACCCGCTGATCGTCACGACCCGGCCGGGTTCGGGGACGGTGTTCCGGATCGAGACGCCGCTGTCGGCGCTGCCGCACCGCGGCCCGCAGCCCGATACCGCGCTGGCGGAATCCAGCATCCGTGCGCTGACGGGCCATCGGCTGGTGCTGATCGAGGACAACGAGGAGATCCGCAACAGCCTGCAGCACCTGCTCAGCTCATGGGGCGCGGAGGTGATCGCCGAGCCGGGCTACACGGCGACGCTGGCGACGCAGCTCGCGTCGAAGCCGCGCCTGGACCTGATCGTCGCGGACCAGAACCTGCACCACGAGGCGAGCGGCGTCGATATCGTGCTGAGGATCCGTGAAGCGGTGGGCAAGCCGGTGCCGGTCATCATGCTCACCGCAGTGAGCGCTGGCGAGGTGATCGGCGAGTTCCAGCGCGCGGTCAAGCGCATCCTGCAGGCCCGCTCCGAACTGGCCGGCGTGATCGCTCGCAGCCGGGTCGAGGAGCCGGTCGTGCTGCAGAAGCCGACCAACGCGATCCTCCTGAACAACCGCATCGCGCAGTCGCTGGGCCTGATACAACGGGAACGGCCGGTGGCTGGGGATGTCGATCTGACGGCCGGCGCGACCACGATCGCCCGCCTTTAGGCGGGCGTCCAAGGCGGGCTCGACGGCCGCTGCTAGCCGACGTCGTAGCCGTTTCGGCGCGCGGCGAGCAGTGCTTCCGTGCGGTTCGACGCACCGAAGGCGCGGTAGATCGCCGTCACGTGCGTCTTGACCGTGCCTTCGCTGAGATTCAGTTCGCGGCAGATGATCTTGATCGGCGCGCCGCGAGCCAGCAACTGCAGCACCTGCTCCTGGCGCTCGGTGAGCTGCACGCGGCCGGCGGCAGGCCGGCCGAGCATGTCGCGGCCGCGCTCCGGCAGGCCTAGCATCTGCGCGCCGCGGGTGGCGTCTTCGAGCAGGTCGGCCGGGATGTAGACGCCACCGGAGAGCACGAAGCGGATTGCCGACAGGAGGTTGTCGGTGGCCATCGACTTCGGCACGAAGCCGGCCGCGCCGAGCTGCAGCACGCGCATCACGCTGCGCTGGTCCTGCACCCCGGAGAGCACCAGGATCTTGAGATCCGGATACAGGCCGGTGAGCTTCTCGAGCAGGCTGGTGCCGGTTGCGCCCGGAAGGCCCAGGTCGAGCAGCATCAGATCGGCGTCCGGGTGCTGCGCGGCCAGCTGCTCGGCGCCGGGCGCATCGACCGCAGTGAAGATCAGCGCCTGCGGATCGAGGTCGAGCAGAAGGACCTTCAACGCATCGGTGATCAGCGAATGATCGTCAACCAGAAGGATTTTCATTGCTCTGCCTGCTCCCCGAATGTTCCCTGCGCCTCTAGTCGGCGCATCTACTCTCCAAGCGCTTGCATTCTATCGGCAACGAGGGGCGGCGGCTGTCACGCCGCCAGGCCCGGACGCACGGCGGCCGCCGCCGCGGTGGCCCGGCTGCGCGCCTGCGCGATGTCGGCGCCGTGGGCCAGCGCCACTCCCATCCGCCGCTTGACGAACGATTCCGGCTTGCCGAACAGGCGCAGGTCGGTGCCTTCGACGCGCAGCGCCTCGTCGGCGCCGTCGAAGACGATGCCTGCCGCCTCGACGCCGCCGTAGATCACGCGGCTGGCGCCGGCATTGCGCAGGCTCGTGTCGACCGGCAGGCCGAGCAGCGCCCGGGCATGCAGCTCGAACTCGCTCTGCCACTGCGTGGCCAGCGTCACCAGGCCGGTGTCATGCGGGCGCGGGCTGACCTCGGAGAACCATACCCGGTCGCCCTTGATGAACAGCTCGACGCCGAAGATGCCGAGCCCGCCCAGGCTGGCCGTCACCTTGCGGGCATACTCCCGCGCCGCGGCCAGAGCCACCGCGCTCATCGGCTGCGGCTGCCAGCTCTCGACATAGTCGCCGTGCACCTGCACGTGGCCGATCGGCTCGCAGAAGTGCGTCTCGATCGCGCCGCCGGCGCCCCGCGCGCGGACCGTCAACTGGGTGATCTCGTAGTCGAAGTCGATGAAGCCCTCGACGATGACGCGGCCGAGGCTGACCCGGCCGCCGGCGTTGGCGTACTCCCACGCCGCCGCCAGGTCCTCGCGCCGGTCGACCTTGCTCTGGCCCTTGCCGGAAGACGACATCACCGGCTTGACCAAGCAAGGCAGCCCGACCGCATCGACCGCCGCCGCGAGTTCGGCCGGGGACCCGGCAAAGCGGTACGGCGACGTCGGCAGGCCGAGCTCCTCGGCGGCCAGGCGGCGGATGCCTTCCCGGTTCATCGTCAGGTGTGCCGCGCGCGCGGTCGGAATAACCGTCGCTAGCCCTTCGCTCTCGATCTGCAGCAGCGTCTGGGTGGCGATCGCCTCGATC
>Ga0209253_10005153_pt1 | contig 11345 bp, 11 predicted proteins | sample FrelakmetBRP12BR_FD_187145 | JGI IMG/M metagenome (GOLD analysis project Ga0209253, IMG submission 187145) | Freshwater lake sediment microbial communities from the University of Notre Dame, USA, for methane emissions studies - BRP12 BR (SPAdes)... | ecosystem: Environmental > Aquatic >...
GTTGAGATTCACAGGACTTAGGTCCTCCTTTTTGGCGGCCCGAGAGTAAGATTTTAATCCCTTTACGATTTCACCGATTCTTTGGGCACAATTCAGAATGTCCCTTAAATAATCTTTATTCTTAAAAGGATCTTCTTCCTCCAGAGCCACCTCCGCCATTCCAATAATGCCACTCAAGGGATTATTGATTTCATGGGTGACCCCTGAAGCCAATATTCCTATCCCTGCTAACTTTTCAGACTGGATGAGTTGTTCTTGTAACCTTTGCTCTTCAGTAATATCCTTCACATATTCAATGACTGAGATGAGGTTCTCTTTTTCATCCAGGATGGGATAAGAAAAGATTTGATAGATAGTATCCCTATCCGGGCTCTTGATAAGGGAGGATGCAGGTTTCCTGGTTTCTACGGTTACTGATACGGGACATCTTTCACATGGAATGGATCTCTGGTAGTAGGCCTCATAACATTTCCTACCAATCAATTCTTGATAGGTCCTCTGATAATTTTCAATGACAGCTTTATTAACCCGGAGAATTTCATAATCAGGAGCCTGTAAAGAGAATTGGTCCCGAATGCCATCGAAGATGGCTTCGAGATTTCTCTTACTCTGCCTGATCTTCTTTTCAAGCTTTCTCTGGTCTGTCAGGTCCCGAAAAATTATCTGATAAAAGGATTCATCCCCTAAATCTATTCTTTTGGTGGACAAATCCACTTCCAGCGAGGATCCATCCTTCTTCATTAAAGATAGATAGTCTGCCCTTCCCTCTCCTTTTTCAGCCACTTCCTTAAAGAAACTTCTCGCTTTCTCTATCTCCTCAGGTCCGAACAGATCGAGAATCTCTTTTCGAAATAATTCTTTTGGAGTATATCCTGTCACCTTCTCCACTTCTCGATTGACATCAGCAATTTGCAATTGAGGATTTCTCAAGAGGATGATCCCATCATTGGCATTCTCAAAAAGGCCTCGATATTTGTCTTCGGAGATGGTGAGCTCATGACGTTTCTCTCTTGTTAAGGTTTGAACGATATACCCATAGAAGGCCGTCATGATGAATATGAAAGGAATACGGAGTGTATAACTGCTGCTATTTTCTGAAGTTAAAAGTCCCCATGAGTAGAGGAGAACTCCATAGAGAAACGCGGTGATTCCTCCAATGGTCATCAACAATTTAAAATTGCGACTGATCGATGCAAAAATGATGATCAAGAAAAAAACAAGATAAAAATCCGTCGTCATCTTTTCTGAAAGATACATTCCGAAAGAAACGATACCCGTGTCAACGATGACTAAGGGGTAGAAAAATTTTAAATTTGAAAACCATGATTTTGGAAGAAAGGTGAGTAAAATATTTGATAAAATATATCCTCCGATTAGGAGGTGACTGAGATGGAGGTCCATCACTCTGCCTCTGCCAAATAGGATGAGGTACGAGGTTACAATGATGGCAGTCCATCTGAGTGTTAAGATAACTTTTTTTCTGTCCTGGTCTTCCATCCTTTTTTACATCGCTAACATTCGAATCCGCTGTAGGCAGATGAAATTTATTTCCCTTATCTATCCATAGGGTGATAAAATGAGCAAAAAACATACCAATTTAGAGCCATTAAGAATACTGCAATATAAATGGTTTCTAACCATAAGGATTTTATTGACTTGTAATAATTTTCTTTCCGCCCCAATTTTCCCCATTTTAGCGGAATAGTACCGATTTTTTTCCATTCTTTGACATTTTGTCTGGATTGATAACAAAAAATGGAAAGGGGAACGGAGAGATAGGATGCATCACCAATTCCGTGATGGAAAAATAAATTTAGTTGTCACCCCTTCGACTCCCCGGCCTGAAGGCCAGGGTTTGCTCAGGGTTGACCCTGAGCCGCGCTTTCTTACCCCGTCTTTAAAGACGGGGCTTGGCGCAGCCGAACGGGTCAAAAAAGATGAAATGGCATTTATTCTCGATGCATTATCTTCTCAAGGGCAAAGAGTTAATAAAATTGAACCCAAAATGGAATATCTCTGATTTGGTAATACTGATCAAATTGATAGCACTAAGGTTTTTAGATTTTCTTAGCTTTTCCATCACGGGAAAAAAGATGCTTACAGGAAAGATATAAAATCTTGTAAAAAAAAATAAAATTGTATATAATCCGTCCAAAATTAGAGTCGCATATTTTTGATAATGGGAACAATATCAGAAAGTTCGACAGTTGTGGTGACGAAGGATCAGGTTTCCTGTGATTTATCAGGAGAAGCGGCTATACTTAATCTCAAAAGTAGTGTATACTTTGGCCTGAACACTGTTGGAGCGAGTATCTGGAAGCTTATCCAGGAACCAAAAGCTGTAAAAGAGATTCGGAATGCTATTCTGGAAGAGTACAATGTTGAACCCGACCGTTGTGAGCACGATATTCTGGAACTACTTCAGGAACTTTCAACTCAAGGACTCATTGAGATTGTAGATGAGAAGAATACATAAATTTCTCAATTTATCTTCAGGTGAGCGACGTCTATTAATTAAGACGTGGGTTCTTCTCGGAGTCATCAGGCTTGGACTCAAATTGGTCCCCTTTTCTACTTTAAGGAAACTTTTATTTAAGCTAACAGTCTTCTTCCAAGGTCTTGAAAAAGATTTTTCCGAAGAATATTTGGTTTGGTCAGTCGCGGTGGTTAGCCCCTATGTACCCAAGACGACTTGTCTTGCTCAAGCTCTGGCAGCCCAACTCTTACTCCAGCGGGCAGGTCATCAGGCTCGCCTCCATATCGGTGTGAATTATGGCATAGGAGGCCGGCTCGAGGCCCACGCATGGGTGGAAAGCCAAGGCAGGATTCTCATCGGGGGCTTTGACATTAACAGATACACTCATCTATTGGCTCTTGAATGAAAAGGCCTCTACCACAATCCTTCCCCCTTGACGGGGGAGGGTGAGGGTGGGGGTGATTAAAATATTTTCTAAGCAATCGTTTATGACAGGCCGTTATTCGCGAACCATAAAAATGTTTGAAGTTATTCACAGTTACGCTATGAGCTATGCTATTTTATAGGTAATTCCGAGGAAACAATGAGCGGCATCGTCGGACTCTATAACCTTGATGGACGTCCGGTTGAGCAAATGGATATTCAGCGGATGGTGGATAGTATTGCCCATCGAGGGCCACATGGGTCTGGTGTATGGACTGGTGGCTCTGTGGGACTGGGCCACCTAATGCTCCAGACGACTCCTGAATCACTTCATGAAAAACTACCTTTCACAAACAGAACTGGCGACCTCACCATTACTTCCGATGCCCGGATTGACAACCGAGATGAACTTATCCCAACTCTTAACTTCAATGGCCGGCCTCGTGAAACCATTCCAGACAGTGAAATTATTTTAGCCGCTTACGAAAAATGGGGAGAGAAATGCCCCGAAAAACTCCTGGGTGACTTTTCTTTTGCGATTCATGATAAACGGAAGCAAATTATTTATTGTGCCCGGGATCCAATCGGCATTAAACCGTTTTATTATTATTTTAAAGGGGGAAAACTTAGGTGGTCCTCTGAACCCAAGGGAATTTTTGAAGACAAAGCAATATCTAAAGAACCTAATCTACCTCTTATCTGCCTTTATCTCTTAAATCGGTTTGACGAGAGAGAAGAGACTCTTTACAAAGATATATACCGATTACCACCTTCTCATTTTATGGTTTTAGAAAATGGACAGATTCGAAAAGGACAATACTGGGATATTGATCCAAATTATTCCATCCGTTACAAAACCGACCAAGAATATGTTGAACGCTTCTTGGAATTATTTAAAGAAGCTATTCGTGCTAGATTGCGAAGCAATGGCCCGGTGGGTGCCCTTCTGAGTGGAGGGTTGGATTCGTCCTCTATCGTCTGTACTGTCCAGACGCTTTTTCACGAAAAATCCATTCCAAAAAATGGATTTGAGTCTTTTTCTATTGTCTCCGACATTTTACCTTTTGACGAGAGACTCTATATCTATGAAGTTGTGAATAAATATAATATCCATGCAAATTATTTTAAGCACGAAGACCACCTTTCGTCAGTCGATTTTGAACAGACCAAACAATATCATGATGTGCGCTACTTTCCAACTTTGCTATTCCTTGCCCCGATATTTAGAGATGCTCAGCAAAAAAGGATAAAAGTAATGCTAGATGGGTCTGGAGGAGATGATCTTCTTGCATCAGATTTCGATCACTTGACAGACTTTATGATCCAAGGCAAGATTCGTAGCTTATTTACACAACTCCGATGTGATGCAGCAATTTTTTCTTATTCACCTTATTCTCTCTTCTTTAATTATTGCCTCAAACCTTTAATTCCTAAACCCATAAAGATTACTCTTAAACAATTTTTTAAACCCTTCCATAAAAACGGAATCCCTTCCTGGCTTAATATCGATTATCTTAGAACTAATGGAATAATTGAAAGACTAAATGAAAACAAAAAAAGTCCCCGTTTCCCAACCCGTTCCCAGCAGCGGATTTTCGAGATACTTCGATATAGCTGGAACGCCAACATAGTACGCGAAATGTTAGAGAGGTTTATCGCTTATTTTGGTATAGAGCCTAGATTTCCATTTTTTGATCGGCGTTTAGTTGAATTCGCCATCGCAGTGCCGGAGGAACAGCGATGGCGCAAGGAATGGTCCAAATGGACACTTCGTCAATCAATGGAAGGAATCCTGCCAGATTCCATTAGACTGCGAAGAGGCAAGGCAGAATTCTCATGTGTGATTAATTTAGAATTTAAAGAAAGACAATTTAAAAAGTTAAGAGACATGCTACGATCATCCACTCTTGCAGACCTAAAGATAATCCAACCCATTCAGCTTCAACAATTATTCGAGGATTATCGGAAAGGGCCTGTTAATGGCAACTTGAGAAACAACTTTGAGAATGTTGTCTGTTTAGAACTCTGGTTCCGTTCCCAATGGACGGGTTTAAGAAAGGAGGGCATGAATGATCAAGCAGAGGGACTCCAAAATTAAAATAGAAAGAAAGGCTAACCCGCAACTGGAAAGAAAGACCTATACAAAACCAAAACTCATTGAGCATGGACAGGTAGAAAAACTTACACAGGGGGCTACAGGACGAAGAAATGAACCCCATGGTGGCAGGCGAAGATAGAGAGGTTTATTAGAACTCTGTATTTAAATGATAAAGAATTTAAAACCATGCGATATCAACTTTATGGGTTAGTGATTGACTTTGATGGCGTCTTATCAGGGGTACAATCTGCAGATAACAGGCACGTCGATATTCGAGCTCAGAGGGGCACTTTCTCAAAACCATTCTCAACTCCTTCGGAATGGTTCATGTATTGGCATTTTCCAGACGGTGAACTATGGCTATCTTGCGCCAAAGTGAATGGCGGGTATCTCCTTCGATTCAATAAACTTGCTGATTTTTTTTTAAGTGAGAAAGGGACACAAATTACCTACCTCCCTAAGCCAGGGATCCCTTCAGAAACTACTCATCACCTTCTCTTGGATCAGGTAATTCCTTTGGTCATTAACCTCAGAGGGGGCGAGGCTTTACATGTAAGCGCTATCCTCACGCCGAATGGAGTTGCAGCCTTTGCCGGACCAGCTGGTTCTGGAAAATCAACGCTTGCTGGAGCCCTCTTCAATAGGGGATATCCAATGGTGAGCGATGACTGTCTGGCCCTAATGGAAAAAAATAAGGGAATTTACGCAATACCAGCTTATCCAGGACTAAGGCTATGGGGAGATACACTTGACTATTTGTTCGGGGACAAAGGAAGTCATAAATCAGTGGCTCATTACACGGATAAGCGTCGGCTTGAAATCGAAAAAATAACAGGCACTTATTGCACAGAACCACAGTCTTTGAAACGGCTGTATACTATTGCTGATTCCACCGTAGTGAATGGGAAGGTTAATGTTTTGATAGAACGCCTCTCTTCCCAAGAAAGTTTTATGGCATTGGTGAAATGTGCTTTTAGACTTGATATTACAGATCCCCATATGCTTAAACGCCAATTTCATTTTCTTGAGCGGGCTGCTTCCCGGATATCAGTCCGTTGCCTTTCTTTCACCCGGGATTTCAACCTCCTTCCAGCTGTTCGTGAGGCCATCCTTAAAGACCTTCAAGACCTGGAAAATTGATGAATCACTCATCAAACTTGTTGATCACTCTGAAAAAATATCTAATCATCCTTCTCAAGGTCATGTCATGGAAGGTCCTGTTGGCATTGTGCCTGATGATTGGTCTCAGCACAATGGAGGGCATCAGTTTGTTAATGTTGGTCCCCCTTCTTCAACTGGTTGGCCTGAATGTCCAGGAAGGTTCAATAGGTCGTCTTGCCGAATTTATATCCTCTATCTTCTCGGCCATCGGGATTCGCCCGACACTGATTACAGTTCTAAGTGTTTATATTTTTATCGTCATTGTCCATTCTCTTCTCCGTCGTTGGGAAACCTCCGTTAGTCTTAGCCTTGAATATGAATTTGTGGTTCGTCTTCGGGAGAAGTTGTATCAAGCTATTGCCAATACGAATTGGTTATTCTTTGCCGGAAACCGAGTCTCAGACTTCACTCACGCATTGACCATCGAAATGGAACGGATCGGAGCAGCAACCTATTATATTCTGAACCTCCTTGCGACGGGGATTGTGGCGATTGTTTATATCCTATTTGCACTAAAGCTTTCAGCCATGATGACAGGGTTGGTCTTCTTTTGCGGCATTGCGTTGCTATTTTTCCTTAAAAGGAAAACCAAAATAGCCCATGAGACTGGCGAGGGGTTATCCGAAGCGATGAGCGGTCTTTACAATGCCATCTCCGAACATCTCCATGGAATGAAAACCGCCAAAAGTTATGGTGTAGAGGAGCGCCATATTGAAATCTTTGGGAGACTCGCTGAGCAGGTTCGATACATGTATACTCAGGCGGTTCAAAACCAGGCAGAGGTAAACTACTGGTTTAATGTCGGTTCAGTTATCATTTTGAGCGTAATTCTTTTTGTTTCGCTTCAGGTTCTTTCCATTCCCACCGCAGGATTGCTTTTATTGCTTTTTCTCTTTGCCCGTGTCATGCCGAAGTTTTCAAGCATCCAACAAAGCTTCCAATCTTTTATCAACATGCTGCCATCCTTTAATAGAGTAATGGAAATGCAAAGACGATGTGAAGAAGCATCGGAAGTAGAGACTCCGGAATATGAAAAGATAGATATAGGCCATGGAATAAAATTCGATAAGGTTTCTTTCAGCTACGACGATAATGTTCCGATCATTAAAGACCTTGATATAACGATCAAGGCTGGACAGACCACAGCCATTATCGGCCCATCTGGCGCCGGTAAGACCACTATTGCTGATCTACTAATGGGACTCATCGTCCCCAACGAGGGGAGTATCTTGATAGACGAAAAGGAATTCATTCCCGAAAGGATGAAGGCATGGCGGAAACAGATTGGATATGTCACTCAAGATACATTTCTATTTAACGACACTGCCAGGGCAAACCTCCTCTGGGCGAGTCCTGGTTCGAGCGAAGAGGAAATTAATCGATCATTGAGATATGCAGCGGCAGAAGAGTTCGTTAATAGCCTTCCAAAAGGACTGGACTCGATTCTTGGAGATCGAGGTGTCCTCGTCTCAGGAGGTGAAAGGCAACGGATTGCATTAGCTCGGGCTCTTTTACGGAAACCTTCTCTGTTAATCCTTGACGAGGCCACCAGTTCTCTCGACTCCGAAAATGAAAAACGGATCCAGAATGCAATCGAAAAGCTTCATGGACAGATGACGATATTGGTCATATCCCATAGGTTGTCAACCATACGCGACGCTGATATGATCCATGTGATAGAGGATGGACGCTTGGTTGAATCAGGGACCTGGGATGAACTTTTAGCTAAAGGAGATGGAAGATTTAGAGCCCTGCACAAGGCGCAAGAAATAGATATTTAGACAAGGTAAAGGGTCATTAAGTGATTAGGTAATTGGGATTTGTAAATAAAAAAGGGCGGATAATCCGCCCTCCTGAAATGAATTAGAAATTTAAGCCCCAGAAATTAAATTCGAATTCTGTAATCCCCGCCTTAGGTAGGAAGGTGAACTCTAAAATCTAACTGATAGCCCTCCACCAATAAACCACTCTTTCTTTAACTTATCGGAATCGATAATACTGGGATAACTTGTATCGTATCCATCTCCATTCAGCCTAAGTTTCTGATAGCCACCGCCGATAAATGGTTCAAAGCTTAAGCGGTCAAACTTTAATGTCCCTCCCAATGCCCCCCCTATTCCCCATCGGGAACCACTTAAAGAGACATTATCAACATAACTATAAGCCGCCGAGTCGGCAAAAGTGAAATTAAAATCTTCCTTCACCCAGCCGTAGAAAAAGTTCAATCCCATTCTCACTGAAAACATGGGAGAAATTTCTTGTTCCCCTGCTACCCTTAATATAACCCTATTCTCTGTTTGATCGGGATAGTTGGTGTGATCCACAATCTGCATAAATCCAGTATCATCAATGGCCACTCCTTTAAACCTATATTTGTTCTGGAGATAATTGTAGTAAATACCGGCAGCAATTTTTGTCCCTTTTGTAAACTCTTTATCTACTCCACCCCCTGCTTCAATCTGAAAGTTTTTCTCCCGATTTTCGTAATCACCCGAACCACCATTCCCTAATCCATATATATCCCCTATCCCAACACAGCATCTACTTGCATCTCTGGTTTTATCTTGGTAACTAATTTTCAAGAGAAATGGAAGAGATAAATCCTTACTTAAGGGGTATCTCACCCATAAATCGCCACCTATATTCCACCCTTTCACATCACCCTCTCCATCAATGTAACCCGGACCATATGAGCCCATTGAAGAGGCTTCGTACTCATTATCTCCCCAGAAGATCAGGCCCCCCCTCAAGGTGAAAGCAATCTTTACAGGGCCAATGGCACCTTTTAAAGAACCTTTAAGAATTCCTTCCCAGTATTTAGCATCGAAAGGGAGTAAGAATTGATGGAGATTGATCCATTGGAAATAATTCCCAAGAGGGGAATTCCAATAATATTGAAAACCTGAATCCTCGTTTATAAATGTCTTGTTTTCTTCACTTCGATATGCCAACTGAATTTCCCCCCCCAATTTAAAGCTACCACCTATGGGAAGACCATAAAGAAGTCTTAAAGCAAATGAGTCGAGGTCATTTTTAAAGCTAAAACTATGGAAATAATAATCTGGGGCAAAAAATTCATTATTTCCCCCTTTAAAATCGCCTCTCTTCCCTGCATATTCAAAAAATAACCCCATCCTGCCAGGACCCAAAGGAAAAGCCGCACCCAGGAGGCCGCTCTGATCCCATTCATGACCCGAATTCTGAATAGGGTTGTAATCATTTCCAATAGGTGTTAAATAGGTACGGCTGTGATTCCAGTCCGTCACCTTTGTGTAGTTGTAACGGTAGTTCCCATAAAAATTTATCCCCTGACCTTTGGCAATATCTGCAGGGTGTATTAAAAAATCGGACTCATCCTTTATTAGACCATATGGATCTCCCATCCCTGCCATTCTACCCTGCCAACCATAAGCAACCCCAGACAGAGAAAAAACCAGAAAAGTAAGAACCGTAATAAAAAGAGGCATCTTCTTCATAATATTTCCCCCTTTCATAAAATTTAATAAAACCCTTTAGCCCTTAAGCCTTGGGAATACAGATACTTAAAAAGAGTTTTTTTGTCAAGGATTTTTTCTTTTTTTCTTTTTCTTTCCTAAAAAACTTCTCATTCTAATCTAAATGTGGTAAATTACTTTAAAGCATTAGGGATTGTATAAACAAATTTTACATATGGGAATTGCTAATCCCCCCTAATCCCCTTTAGCAACGGGGGGCGAGGGTGGATTTGAGACTTATTTCCTATTAATCAAGTTTTAAAGGAAGAGAAAAATGGACCGAATGCTCAAAAAAACAGTCACTTATTTATTTGTCCTGATTTTTTTACTCTCTCTTGGAACGGAAGAGGTTTATTCCCAAACCAAATCTAAAGTAGATAAACCCCCTGAGATCAAGTTTGGACAAATTAATTTTCAAATAAGGGAGCTCGGCTCACCTTCTTTTCAACAGAGAATGTTGGAGATTCAAATTGAAATTCTCAATAGGAGCATTAGATCTACAATACCACCAAATTCCATTAAAGTGGTGGTCACACCCAAAGAAGTTAAATTCCCAGAGGGAGCTCCTGTAACCGAATTAGTTCTGAACCCGGGAGAGGTAACACTCAACCTTCCTCTTGCCCCTTCCACAGGTCGTGTATTGATTATCGGCTATTCACTTCTCGAAGCAAAACCCGAATCAATCACTTTTGAAGTCCAGGTAAACCCACCTGATGGAGAAAAAAAGACGGTGAAGTGGGAGAGACTTTAGCCTTTTTCCCAATAAAATCGAGTGTGAAAATGTTTTCCACTTTTCGGAAATTATTTTGGATTTTTATGTAAAACTTTTCCACTTTTAGAATTTATAGATTTAATTGATAATCTAAAATTTATAATAACATCAATAAATTATAACACAATTAAGGGCTTGGTATTAAAATTGTATAATTTATTGTGTAATTTTATTATATAAAATTTAAAAAAAGATTTTTACTAAAGGAGAAGTCTTTATGAAAATAAATTACTTTTTAACTCTTCCCATTTTTGTTCTTTTCACATTAAGCATAATGTCTGCAAATGCATACTCGTTACCAGCTATAGAATTCGAAGATGCCCCGTTTAAAGCATATTATGGCACTTGGAGTCTTGGCTGGGAATTCAATGTGATCCAATCCATAACGGTGACCGGTCTCGGTTTCTATGATGATAAAGGGGATGGTTTAAAAGAGAACCACGATGTTGGCATTTTTAATAATAAAGGGGAATTATTGGTTTCAGGAACAGTTTTTGCTAATGACCCTCTTTTGGGTTTTTTTCGCTATACCGTTGTTACACCGATTGTGTTATCGATTGGTAACGATTACCGAATTGCAGCAGCCAATGGCTCGGAGTATTATACATACATATGATATGACAGGGAACGAAATTATTGGCTTAACTGTGAAGCCAGAAATTCAATTCATAAAACCCAGATATTATGATTCACTAACATTAGTATACCCAGAAGAATATTGGGAATGGGATCCTAAATATGGATACTTTGGACCCAATTTCCAGTTCAAATCAACTCCTGTCCCTGAACCTGCCACCATGCTACTTCTCGGTTCTGGGTTAATTGGTGCTTTAGGATTAAGGAGGAAATTTAGAAAGTAAAACTTCACCGACCTATCAAATATTAAAGGCAGGGTTAGAATGACCCTGCCTTTTTTGTTTT
>Ga0209253_10005154_pt1 | contig 11342 bp, 9 predicted proteins | sample FrelakmetBRP12BR_FD_187145 | JGI IMG/M metagenome (GOLD analysis project Ga0209253, IMG submission 187145) | Freshwater lake sediment microbial communities from the University of Notre Dame, USA, for methane emissions studies - BRP12 BR (SPAdes)... | ecosystem: Environmental > Aquatic >...
CGCTTCACGTTCTCCTGGATCACGGCCATGACGTTCCCGACCACGATGCTCGCGGCCGAGAGCACCCAGAACAAGTCGGAGAGCCGCGCGTCGAGGGGGCCGAAGGCCATGACGAGCAGGCGCAGCAGGGCGACGAAGGCCGTCAGCTTGACTGCGACGGCCATGTACGAGGTGACGGGTGTGGGCGAGCCTTCGTAGACGTCGGGCGCCCACTGGTGAAACGGAACCGACGCCACCTTGAAGCCGAAGCCCACCACCAGCAGCCCGAGACCCACCAGCGCCAGCGGGTTCGCGGCATCGAACAGGCCGCGGATCTTGGCGAAGTCGGTGTGGCCGGTCGTGCCATAGAGCAGCGCCATGCCGTAGAGCAGGATCGCGCTCGTGAACGAGCCGATCAAGAAATACTTGAGGGCGGACTCATTGCTCTTGAGATCGCGCCGCGCGAATCCGGCCATCGCGTAGATCGGGATGCTCATCAGCTCGATGCCGAGGAAGAGCGTCATCAAGTCTACCGACTGCACCGTGAGGATCATTCCCGCCGATGCCAGCAGCAGCAGGGCGTAGTACTCGCCGTGGTTGATCCCGAGCTCCACCAGGTACGACGACGAGAGCCAGCAGGTGAAGATCGACGCGATGCAGATCAGCGCCACGGCGAAGGCCGTCAGGTGGTCCATGCAGACCATCGGGTTGGCCGGATCGAACACCAGCCGCTGCGCCGGGAGCGAAACGAAGAACTGCATCGAGACCACGAGGGCGATGATCAAGAACAGCGAGGCGATCGCAGCCAGCACCGTGCCGACCCACTCGCGTGTCACCGGGCGCCCCACGAAGGCGCTGCGGCGCCCCAGAAGGACCTCGCCCAACAGCACGACCAGCGCACCGGTCACGACGACGCCGAAGGGCGCGAGCACGCTCGGGTTCAGGATCAGGGGCTCTGCGGCGGTCAAGGCTTCTCCTCCCGGGATCGCTCGGCAAGAGCCAGGGCCGAGGCCCGCGTCGACCCCGCCTCCACGCGCCGCAGCAACTCCACCGCGGAGGTGTCGAGGCGCCGGAGCAGGGTCTGCGGATGGACACCGATCCAGAAGATCGGGACGAGCACGACCACCAGAATCACCTTTTCACGAAGATCGAGATCGAGGAGGCCCCGGTTCTCGGAGCTCTCCACTGGGCCGAACAAAACCCGGCGCAGCATCCACAGCATGTATACCGCCGCCAGCACCACTCCGAACGTGGCCGCTACTGCCACCATCGGGCTCACCAGGAAGGTCCCGAGCAGGATCAGGAACTCGCCTACGAAGCCGTTCAGCAGCGGCAGCCCGATGCTGGATAGGGCCACGATCACGAACAGGGCCGCGAAGACGGGCATCGGCTTTGCGACGCCACCGAACTCGGCAATGAGGTGGGTGTGGCGGCGCTCGTAGAGCATGCCCACCAGCAAGAAGAGAGCCCCGCTCGAGAGCCCGTGGTTCACCATCTGGAGGACGCTCCCCTCGAGCCCTTCCAGGTTGAACGTGAACATGCCCAGCAGCACGAAGCCCAGGTGCGCCACCGAGGAATAGGCGACGAGCTTCTTCATGTCGTCCTGCACCATGGCCACCAGCGCCCCGTAGAGGATCCCGATCAGGCCGAGGCCAAAGAAGACCGGCGCGAGGTTTGTCGCTGCGACCGGAAAGAGCGGCAGCGCGAGTCGCACGAAGCCGTAGGTGCCCATCTTCAGCAGCACGCCCGCAAGGATCACGGAGGCCGCCGTCGGCGCCTCCACGTGGGCATCGGGCAGCCAGGTATGCAGCGGCACGATCGGCACCTTGATGCCGAAGGCCAGGGCGAAGGCAGCGAAGAGCCAGGTCTGTGTCTGCCACCACGGCGCCTCGCTCGCGAGCGGAATCACCGTGTCGAGCAAACCATGCGCGGGGCCGCCCGGCGCCGCAACGAGGTCGAAGTTGAGGACGCCGAACTGCTGGAAGTGGAGGTAGTAGACGACGATCAGGGCCACCAGCATGAAGAGCGAGCCCACGACCGTGTAGAGGAAGAACTTGACCGCGGCGTAGATGCGCCGCTGCGCACCCCAGATGCCGATGAGGAAGAACATCGGCACCAGCATCAGCTCCCAGAAGACGTAGAACTGGAACAGGTTCAGCGCTGCGAAGGTGCCGAGCATCGCCGTCTCGAGAAAGAGCAGGAAGAAGAGGAAGCTCGTCGTACGCTGGCTTACCGCGTTCCATGCGGAGAGCAACGCGAGCGGCATGAGAAATGTCGTCATCAGGATCAGCAACAGGCTCACGCCATCGACGCCCACGAAGTAGTGGATGCCGTAGTCGACGAGCCACTCGTGACGCTCGACGAACTGGAAGCCGATCTGCGTCGAATCGAAGGCGAGGAAGAGATCCACCGAGAGCAGGAAGGTGGCGAGGCTGCCGCCGAGGGCGAGACAGAAGGCCGCGCGCGGCGGGAGCCCACGGAGCACCAGCAGCAGCAGGGCCGTCGCGAGCGGCAGCAGCGTCAGGATCGTGAGCAGGTGCGTGTCGAGGGGAGCCACGGCCTTCCTATCCGAGCAGGTAGCCGACGACGAGGGTCGCGCCGGCAAGCATGAGTACGAGGTAGCTCTGGGTAAGGCCCGACTGCGCGTACTTGAGGCCCTGCGCCGCCAGCCGCTGCACGGTCCGCGCAGTGCCCATCACGGCGACGCCGTCGATCAGCCCTGCGTCGATGCCGCGATACAGCACGCTTTCCGAAAACGAGACCAGCGGCCGCACGATCGCACGGTCGTAGAGCTCGTCCACGCGGTAGCGATCCACGAGCAGGCGATACGGCCCGCTGAGCGACGCGGCGAGCCTTTCGGGCAACCCCGGCCGCCACAGGTAGAGCAAGCAGGCCGTGAGCGCGCCCGCGAGGGCGAAGCCTACGGCCACGAGCGCGAGACGAAGCTCGGTCGCGTGCGAGACCTCGTGCGCAGAAGCGCCGGCGAGCACGGGCGCCTGAAAGTTGGCGAGGCTGTTCGAGCTCGAGATCCCGAGCATGTCGCCGTAGACCTGCGGCAGGCCGGCGAAACCGGCCACCGTTGCGAGCACGGCCAGCACCACCAGGGGCAGCGTCACCGTCGAGGTGGCCTCCTGGATGTGTCCGCGCAGGGACGCCGCGATGCGCGACTCGCCGAAGAAGACGCGGAAGTGGAGACGGAACATGTAGAAGGCCGTGAGCCCGGCCGTGGCAACGCCCATGGCCCAGAGCCACGTATGCCCAGGCACCCGCTCTGCGGTCCAGGCGGCCAGCAGCACCTCGTCCTTCGAGAAGAAGCCCGAGAGCGGGGGGGTGCCCACGATCGCGAGCACGCCCACGAGGAAGCAGAGATGGGTCGGCCTCCACCACGGGATGTAGCGCGTAAGGCCGCCCATCTTGTCGATGTTCTGCTCGTGGTGCAGCGCGAGGATCACGGCCCCGGCGCCGAGGAAGAGCAGCGCCTTGAAGAAGCCGTGCGTCAGCAGGTGGAACATGGCGGCCGTGTAGCCACCACAGCCGGCGGCAAGAAACATGTATCCGAGCTGGCTCACGGTGGAGTAGGCCAGCACCTTCTTGATGTCGGTCTGCACCAGCGCGATCGTCGCGGCGAGCAGGGCCGTGATGCCACCCGTCCAGGCGATCACGGCGCTCGCGCCGGGTGCTGCGTCGTAGAGGAAGCTCAAGCGGCAGACCATGTAGACGCCGGCCGTCACCATGGTGGCGGCGTGGATCAGCGCCGAGACGGGCGTGGGGCCGGCCATCGCGTCGGGCAGCCAGACGTAGAGAGGGATCTGCGCCGATTTTCCGGCCGCACCCACGAAGAAGCAGAGCCCGATCAGCGTCGCGAGCTTCCATTCCGGGGCGCCCGGGAGGAAGCCGAGCCAGTGGGGAAGCTGCACCGTCTTCTCCGCGATCAGCGGGAAGGCGGCCTCGATCCCCCGGAAGACCACGGCCTCATTCGCGCGCTCTGCCGGGAGCACGCCGGCGATCGCTGTGAAGAGCAGGAAGATGCCGATCAGGAAGCCGAAGTCGCCGATGCGATTGACGATGAACGCCTTCGCCCCACAGTAGGCGTTCCAGCGATCCGAAAACCAGAAGCCGATCAGCAGGTAGGAGCAGAGACCGACACCCTCCCAGCCGAGGAACATCAGCAGCAGGTTGTCGGCGAGCACCAGCGTCAGCATCGAGAACGTGAAGAGGTTGAGGTAGCAGAAGAAACGCTGAAACCCCTTGTCCTCCCGGTGGTCGTCGTCCATGTAGCCGATCGAGTAGACGTGGATCAGGAAGCCTACGCCCGAGACCAGCAGGATCATGATCGCGGAGACGGGATCGAGAGCGAGCGAGATCTCCGCGCTGAAACTTCCCGCTCCGATCCACGGGGCCACGCGGTCCACGAGCAGGCGCTTGCCCACCGGCAATGCGATCAGGTGCCAGAGCGCCAGCAGGGAGAGAAGGAAGGAAACGAGGACGCTCCCGCAGGAGAGCACGACCGTGGCGCCGCGGCCCAACGGGCGCCGGAAGAGGCCAAGAAGGATTCCGCTCGCAGCGGCAGATGCGAGTGGCAGGAGCGGGATCCAGCGCAGCCAGTCGGAGTCCGTCACCACCGTAGGAGACTCACGTCCTCGACGTTCACGGAGTCGCGGTTCCGGAACAGCGAGATCACGATGCCGAGGCCGACCGCGACCTCGGCCGCCGCCACCGTGATCACCATCAGCACGAAGACGTGGCCCAGGGTGTCGCCCCAGGCCCGTGCGAAGGCCACGAACGAGAGATTCACAGCGTTCAGCATCAGCTCGATGGACATCAGGATCACGACCAGGTTGCGGCGCGTGAGCGCGCCGATCGTGCCGATGGCAAAGAGAATGGCCGAGAGGCCGATCACGTGCTCGAGGGGGATCACCACGCTAGGAGAGCCTCCGCTTCGCGAGGACGACCGCGCCCACGATGGCGGCCAGCAGGATGAACGAGGTCACCTCGAAGGCCACGTCGTAGGTGCGATAGAGCGAGAGCCCCACCTGTCGGTAGGAGCCGAAATCAGCCGGGATCTCCACCACCTTCGGCAGCGCGCCCGGCAGCAGCGCCAGGAAGCTTCCGAGCGCCCAGACGCCGAGCGCGACGCCGGCCAGCTTTACGAGGCGGGAGCGGGACGGCGAGAATTCGTCGGAGCGCAGGTTCAGCAGCATCACGACGAAGAGGAAGAGCACGAGGATGGCGCCGGCATAGACCATGATCTGGAGCACGGCGACGAGGTGGGCATCCAGCACGACATAGATGCCTGCGAGCGCGATCATGGTGACGACGAGGCTCATGGCGCCGGCAATGGTGTTGCGGACGTTCAGCACCATGCCGAGCGCCGAAACGACGGCGAGCAGGGCCAGGACGTAGAAGACTGCGGCCGCGAAGCTCACTTCGCCCCCTGCACCAGCAGGATCAAGGCCCCCGTCACGAAGATATTCACGAGCGAGAGCGGCAGGATGATCTTCCAGCACAGATCCATGACCTGGTCGTAGCGGAATCGCGGCAGGGTCCAGCGGATCTGCATCTGGAGCCAGATCAGGATCACGACCTTCAGCAGGAAGGTCGCCACGTGGGCAATCATGCAGAGAGCAGTCGCGAGAGTGGCGCCCATCATGGGCGTAAGGCCGCCAATGATGCTGTCCTTCGAAAGGTAGGGGATCGACCAGCCGCCGAAGAAGACGGTGGCCAGCAGCGCGGCGATCACCACCACCTCGATGAACTCCGACATGTAGAACAGGCCGAAACGCATGCCGGAGTACTCCACGAGATACCCGGCCACGATCTCCGATTCGCCTTCGGGAAGGTCGAAGGGAGGGCGCTTGTTCTCGGCCATGATGCAGGTGAGGAACATCACGAAGCCGAGCGGCTGGACGAAAACTCCCCAGAACGGGACTTGGAGCCACGAGAGCCAACCCGGAAGGTTCTGCACCACGCCGAAGGTCTCGAGGAAGCCAAACAGGCGGAACGTCGCATCCTGCGCCACCGCCATGTCGGTGAGCTTGAGGGTCTGGAAGACCATGAACACGCCCACGACCGAGAGGCCCATGGTGACCTCGTACGAGATCATCTGGGCCGAGGCGCGCAAGCTGCCGAGCATCGACCAGTTGTTGTTGCTGGCCCAGCCGGCCAGCACCGAGCCGTAGGTCGCGAGCGAGCCGATGGCGAAGATGTAGAGCAGGCCCCAGTCGAGGTCGGCGCCAACCAGCGTCGTGGGCTCGAAGCCCGGGAACTGATAGGTGGCACCGTAGGGGATCACGGCGAAGGCGATGATCGCCGGGATCGCCGCGAGGATCGGGGCCAGGGCGTGCAGGAAGCGGTTTGCCCCGTCCGGGACGAAGTCTTCCTTGCCGATCAGCTTGAGCACGTCGGCCACCGGATGGAACAGGCCGAGAATCGTCAAGCCGCCGATGTTGGCGCGGTTGGCGCCGATGCGGTCCTGCATCACGGCGCTCTGCTTGCGTTCGACCCAGGTGATGACCGGCGCGAACGCAGCCACGCACACCAGGATGATGAAGAGAACCTTGATGATGACGTCGATCGGCATCTAGCCTGCCTTCATCGCGACGGGGAGGCCCTGCTCTCCCACGCTCTCGAGGTCGATCCCGCGAAAGGCGGAGGCCAGCTTGCCGAGGCCCCGCGAGACCTCCCCCACTTCGAATTTTCCGTCGAAGCCCGCGAGACCGAGCGCGGCGCCAAGCCGCGAGAGCACCTCACCATCGGCATAGGCCTCGAAGCTCGGCTCGATCACGGGCCAGCTCCGCTGCACGCGGCCTGCGTGGTTGGTGTAAGTGGCATGCTTTTCGGCGGCGTGTCGCACGGGCAGCAGCACGTGGGATACGCGCTCGAGCTCGGAGCGGTGCGTGTCGAGCACGATCACGGTGTCGAGCTTCGCCAGCTCCTGCTCACTCCCAAAATAGCCGGGGCCGAGCAGGTCGTGACCGAGAACGACGAGGCCCTCGACACGGCCGCCGCGAATGCGGTCGGCTACGCCCTTCGCGTCGGCGAAGCCGAGCAGGCGCGCGCCTTCACCGTTCGGCGCCTTCTCGGCCTTGATCAGCAGATCGTCGGCCTCGCCGGTCGGGATCGCCACGCCCGCGAGATCGGTGCCGAGGGCCGCGAGAAAGCGCCGGAAGATCGCGAGGTCCTCGTTGCTCGCGAACGCCGAGGCGACACCCGCAATCACGCCCGGACCTTTCGTCTGCACCAGGCGGCGCAGACGCGCCGCCGCTTCATCGATGGCCTGCCCGTAGGCTGTGGCTTCGAGCGTTCCCTGCGCGCTGCGCAGCATCGCTCGCTCCAGGCGATCCGCAGCGCCGATCTGCTTGTACGTCATGCGCCCCGAGTCGCAGATCCAGGTCTCGTTCACGGCGTCGTTGCGCCGCGGGACGTAGCGGTAGACCTTGTTGTTGGCGACGCCGAGAAAGACGTTGCAGCCGTTGGCGCAGCCGGTGCAGATTCCCGGCGGCTCCTCGAGGAACCAGACGCGGATCTTGAAACGAAAATCCTTGGTCGTGAGCGCACCAACGGGACAGATGTCGGCGATGTTCATCGAGTAGGGGTTGTCTACTTTGGTGCCCGGGAAGGTCTCGACCACGGAGTGATCGCCGCGGTTGAAGACCCCCAGCTCACCCGTCTCCGACACCTCGCGGCAGAAGCGCACGCAGCGGCGGCACAGGATGCAGCGCTCCTGATCGAACGTGATCGTCGGGCCGAGATCGACGCGCTTCTTGAGGGCGCGGCGGGGCTCTTCGGTGCGCGCGTGCGTGGCGCCGTACTCGAAGGCGTAGTCCTGCAGCTTGCACTCGCCCGCCTGATCGCAGATCGGGCAATCGAGGGGATGGTTGACCAGCAGCAGCTCCATCACACCTTCGCGCGCCTTTTTCACGCGCTCGCTCTTGGTGCGGACGACCATGCCGTCCTTGATCGGCGTGTTGCAGCCGATCTGCAGCTTCGGGAAGCCCTCGACCTCCACCTGGCAGAGCCGGCAGGAGCCATCGACGCTGAGCTTCGGATGCCAGCAGTAGTGCGGCACGTCGACGCCATTCATCAGGAGACCGAGATCGTCGAGGGCCTGCAGGATGGTGCGGCCGTCGGCAACCTCGTAGTCCACACCGTCGACGCTGAGCTTCGCCATCTAGAGCTCGAAGCTCTCGGGGAAGGGGCACTTGCCGTGCTTCACGTGAAGCTCGAAGTCCTCGCGGAAGTGGCGGAGCATGCCCTGCACGGGCCACGCCGCCGCGTCGGCAAAGGCACAGATCGTCGCCCCTTCCATCTTGCCCGCGATGTCCGCCAGGATGTCGATGTCCTCCATCGAGCCCGCGCCGCGCTCGATTCGCGTGATGATCTTATGCAGCCAGCCCGTGCCCTCGCGGCACTGTGTACACTGGCCGCAAGATTCGTCGCGGAAGAAATATGTGATGACGCAGCTCGCGCGGACCATGCAGGTGGTCTCGTCCATCACGATGATGCCGCCCGTACCGAGCATGGTCTTGCGCTCGCGCAGGAACTCGTTCGCCATCTGCACGTCGATCTGGCCGGCCGGCAAGATCGGCATGGACATGCCGCCGGGGATCACGCCCTTCAGCTTGCGGCCGTTCGCAACGCCGCCCGCATGCTCGAAGATGATCTCATCGAGGCGCGTGCCCAGCGGCAACTCGAAGAGCCCCGGCCGCGCGACATGGCCCGATACGCCGAAGATCGTGGTGCCCGGGCTTTTATCGGTGCCGAAGCCCTTGAACCACTCTGGACCGTGGTTGAGGATGTGCCGCACGTGGCTGAACGTCTCGACGTTGTTCACCGTGGTCGGCATGCCGAAGGCGCCGTGCTGCGCCGGGAACGGCGGCTTCTTTCGCGGCTGGCCCTTCTTGCCCTCGAGCGACTCGAGCAGGCCGGTCTCTTCGCCACAGATGTAAGCACCGGCTCCCAGCATGAGCACCACGTCGTGACAAAAGCCCGTGCCGAGGCAATTGGCGCCGAGAATCCCCGCGGCGTAGCACTCTTCGAGGGCGCGCCGAATCGAGGCTCCGGGGCCGGCGTACTCGCCCCGGCAGTAGATGAAGGTCTTCTCGGCCTGCATCGCCCAGGCGCCGATCAGGATGCCCTCGAGCATCTGATGCGCGCCGCGCTCCAGCAGGATCCGGTCCTTGAACGAGCCGGGCTCCGACTCGTCCGCGTTGCAGGCGATGTAGCGCGGCTTGTCCCCGCCCTTCGGCATGAACGACCACTTCAGGCCCGCCGGGAAGCCCGCGCCGCCGCGACCCTGCAGACCCGAGGCCTTCACGGTCTCGGTCACCTCGTCGGGCGTCATCGTCGTGAGCGCCTTGCGGGCGGCCTCCCAGCCGCCGCGCTTGCGGTAGCCCTCGAGCTTCGTGAAGTCGTCGTCGCCGAAGTGCTCGGTCAGATAGCTGGTGACGAAGGGAACCTTCAGGCCCATGGGCTCACTTCAGGCCGTCGACGATCTCTCTCGCCGAAGCGAGGTCGAGATCCTCGTGGTAGGTCTCGTCGACGCGCATCATCGGCGAGTAGCCGCAAGCGCCAAGGCATTCCTCGTGGCCGAGAGTGATCCGGCCGTCGAGCGTGGTCTCGCCTGCCTCGACCCCAAGATGCGCCTCGAGCCCTCGCAGCAGGTCTCGCGACCCGCGCAACGAGCAGGGCAGGTTCGTGCAGACGTGCACGTGGTGCCGACCCTGCGGGCGGTCGTAGAACATACTGTAGAAGCTGACGACTTCCATCACGTCGACCGGCTTGATCCCGAAGATGCCGGCGAGCTCCTGCGCCGTCTCGAGGGAGATCCAGCCCTTCTCTTTTTGGACGAGATGGAGCGCGGGCAGCAGGCCTCCGCGTCGCTGGGGGTACTTCGCGATCTCGGCTTCGATCTTCGCGCGAGTCTCCTCGGAGATCACCATTCGAGGGCGCCCTTCTGCCACTCGTAGACGAGACCCACGACCAGGGGGACCGTGAAGATGGCCATGGACACGAAGCCGAACCAGCCGAGCTCGCGAAAGAGAGCGCCCCAGGCGTAGAAGAAGACCGCCTCGACGTCGAAGACCACGAAGAGGATCGCGACCAGATAGAACTTGACGGCGTAGCGCTGCCTGGGCGAGACGATCTGGCGCTCGCCGCACTCGAAGGGCTCCTGCTTTTCGGCGAACTCGCGGACGGTTCCGCCGAAGAAGCGGTGCGACACCCGAAGCAAAGCCGCGACGAACAGGGCGAGGGCGAGGGCGACCAGGACGCCGTTGTACTGGGCGAGCATGTGGCCCCTTTTCGATTGCCGCCGCCGTCGGGATCGAAGGCGCCGGCACCGTAGCCACGGCCCCCCCCAGCGTCAAGAAAACGCTGGCGCCTTGAGGGTGTAGACTGCCTGCATGAGCACGCGTGTGGCCGTTCTCGGTGCCGGGAGCTTCGGAACCTGCCTCGCGATGCTTTGCGCGCGCGAGCACGACGTCGCGCTGTGGGCGCGCGACCCGGCGCTCGCTGCCGCGATCAATCAGGACCGACGAAATCCCCGTTATCTGAAGGACGCGACGGTGCCGGCCGGCGTACACGCCACCGCCGACCTCGCCGCCGCGCTCGATGGGCGCGAGATCGTGATCTGCGCCGTGCCGAGCCAGGGAGTGCGCCGGGTGATGGCCGAGGCCGGCCGCGGCCTGGCATCCGGGGCAATCGTGGTCTCCACGATCAAGGGCATCGAGCCCGGAACCTGCTTCACCATGCATCAGGTGCTCGAGGACGTGCTGCCGGCCGGGCACCATACCCGGATCGTCTGTCTCTCGGGCCCGTCCTTCGCGCGCGAGGTGGCGGCAGGCAAGCCGACCGTGGTGACCATCGCCTGCCGCGAGGAGGCGCATGCCGTGGCCGTGCGCGACGCCCTCTCCTGCCCGTGGTTCCGCTGCTACTCGAGCACCGACGTCGTGGGTGTCGAGCTCGGGGGTGCGCTCAAAAATGTGGTTGCGCTGGCCGTGGGCATCTCGGACGGCCTCGAGGCCGGCCACAACGCTCGCGCAGCGCTCATGACCCGCGGCCTTACCGAGATCACGCGCCTTGGCGTTCGCCTCGGAGCGAGCGCGCTCACCTTCCTGGGGCTCTCTGGGATGGGGGACCTCGTGCTCACCTGCACGGGAGACCTTTCGCGCAACCGGAGCGTGGGCCTCGAGCTCGGAAGGGGGCGCCGGCTCGAGGACATTCTTGCTGGCATGTCGGAGGTCGCCGAGGGCGTCCGCACGACCCATGCTGCCTGCGAGCTCGCCGAGCGGGTGGGCGTAGACCTCCCTATTGCGCAGATGGTGCGGGAGGTGCTCGTTGGGAAGCTGGAACCGGCCGCTGCG
>Ga0209253_10005155_pt1 | contig 11341 bp, 9 predicted proteins | sample FrelakmetBRP12BR_FD_187145 | JGI IMG/M metagenome (GOLD analysis project Ga0209253, IMG submission 187145) | Freshwater lake sediment microbial communities from the University of Notre Dame, USA, for methane emissions studies - BRP12 BR (SPAdes)... | ecosystem: Environmental > Aquatic >...
AAGCCATGCCGATTGAAACGCTTGAAGCGTTGCGCTTATTAAGCAATCTCGAAACCGAAAAGCGCAAACTGCTGCAAGTAGTCATTTTTGGACAGCCCGAACTTGAAGATAAACTTAACCACGCTTCGATTCGCCAACTAAAACAACGCATCTCGTTTGAATACCGGCTTGACCGCCTAACTAGTGATGAAATGCAATACTACACCCATCATCGCCTGGCAGTTGCAGGGCATCAAGGTGGCCGTATATTCACTAGGGCGGCCTTATATTTCATGTACTTTAAATCTAAAGGCACACCCCGTTTAGTGAATATACTCGCCCATAAAGCACTATTGGCAGCTTACGGCAAAGGCAAACATGAAGTAGGTTTTAGTGAAGTATTCGCGGCGGTTTCTGACACTAAATCTGTAGAGTCTTTTTGGAGAAAAATGCACGTTCATGGTTTTTCTTTAAGCGTTTTCCTTAGCATTTTTGTTGGCGCCTTATTGGTCTACCCTAAATAATCAGATCCGAAGACAATCATGAGTTTAATTAATCAAATGTTAAAGGATTTAGAACAACGCGGTGCTAACACAGCTGACGCGGAAATGAACATTGCTGCTAACCTGAACGCCGTAAATACGACACATGCAAACCTATTAAAATCCAGATTACCGCTCTTACAAATAGGCGGAATAATAATTTTAATCGCTGCTAGCGCCCATTTGTGGACACAGAATATATTGGCGCAATCGCGTAGCGACGAAATAGCTAGTGTTGCAAATGTAAACCCACAGACGACTGCCCAAGTAATATCTGCAAACATAAACAATCCAGCCTCTGCGCATCCCACAGCAAACGCAGACACATCACGGCCATTATTCGAAACCGAGCTCAAGTTTAAACCAGAGGCGACTCAAGCTGCGGTCCAAAAAACACAAAAAAATGACATTTTAGCCAATTTACCGCCGCCGGGTGCAACTGGCAAGCCGGTAGAGCAAGCAGAAATAATCGGCCTAGCCGCACCTGAAAAACTGCCAGTATTAGCACATGTCGATAAAGCTTCAAACAAAGCAAACATAGATAACACACCCGTTGGCAAACAAATCCGGCCAGATCAGCAATCGGGAAATTTCTATCGCCAGGCACTTGTATACCTGCAACAAGGCAGGGTCGCTGAAGCCCAAGCCAACCTAACTTTGGCGCTGGAAGCCAATGCAAGTAACCATGAGGCAAGGCAAACGCTCGCTGGTTTGCTGCTGGATAACAAACGAAATGATGAGGCTAGAACAATACTCGCTGCTGGTTTGGCAATTGCGCCAGAGCAAATTGATTTCCGCATGGCGCTCGCGCGTTTGCAAGTGGAAGCTGGCGACATTACGGGCGGTTTAAATACGCTGGAACAAGGCTTAAGTTTCGCAAAAAACGATGCTGATTATCAAAACTTTTTGGCTACCCTGCTGCAACGTGCCAACCGCCACGAGGAAGCAATCAATCATTATACAAATGCGTTATCGCTTAACTCCACCTCACCAAGTTCGCTGATAGGCCTCGGCATTTCATTGCAAGCGGTGGGTAAACTGGAACAATCTCAAGAAGCTTTTATGCACGCGCAATCCACTGCAAGGCTTAGTCCCGAGCTATCAATTTTTGTAGAACAACGCATTAAACAAATCAATCAGCGTTTACAAAATTAAAGTCTTACAAAATAAAAATATATGCCCTGAAAGCCAATATCCATGCGGCTTTCAGAGCATCGTATTTTAAAAAATCATCTAAACAAATTAATTTGGTAGGGCGTGCGAGGATCGAACTCGCGACAAACGGATTAAGAGTCCGCTGCTCTACCAGCTGAGCTAACGCCCCATCAGTGCAACACTGTACATTATAAATCAAAAAATCATGGCCTCTACCCCGCCTTTATTAACATTTAGGCCAAAAATATTTGGCGCTTAACTTTTTTAATATGAAATAAAAAAATTTAACGACACTGTCGAAACAATTACTTACCTTTTCAATTTTATGGCCAAAGATGCCAGCCTATTTTCTTACCATATCAACCAAAACCCTTTCTGCAAGACGCTCCCAGCAGCATTTGATATCCTTAATTTGATAGTGGCATGAGTTTTGCTTAAGTACTGTCATGAATACTGTAAATTTAAGAAATCTTAAGAGAAAGCACTTAGTCTATGGGCTTACTTTGGTAGAGCTCCTAATTGTCATCGCCATCATCGGTGTGCTAGCTGCAATCGCTATTCCTGCCTACAAAGACTACGAAGAAAAAGCTAGAGTCACCCAAGCCGCTATAGAAATAAGCACAATGGCTTCTAAAATCACTCACTATTATGACGATGCAAGGGCGTACCCAGATAGTCTGACAGATGTTGGTCTGGCAGGGAAATTAGATCCTTGGGGCTATCCATATAGATACTTAAATCTAAACAAAAAAGGCAATGGCGGCGCGCGGCGCGATAAAAACCTGAATCCACTGAATACCGACTTTGACCTTTACAGCATAGGTAAAGATGCCAAAACAAAACTGCCAATTTCGCAAAAAGATAGCCTGGACGATGTAATACGCGTGTACGACGGCAAATTTGTTGACCTTGCCTCTAAATTTTAAATCACCTTATGCATATTTCTGGTACCTTTCTTAAAAGCAAAATCGCACAACGAATCGCGCTGATTCTGTTTTTGGCGGCGTTCATCCCTACCGCGCTCATTACTGGCTTAACGCACAACACCGTAGATAAACTTGTCACGAATCATTCCCACGAAAAACTTGCCGCTAATAGCAAAGAATATGCGCTTTCTGCATTTTCGAACCTGCTATTTGCACGCACCAGTTTGAACAACTTTTCAGAGATGCTAGACGAATCAAATCCAGAACATCCGGCCAAATTTGAAGAGTACAACAAGGCGATGTTCAACTCATTGCTTTTAATCACCGCTGAAGGCCAGACTCTGCATCAATCGAACAGCGCGCAGTATTATGCGCAAGCCCAGTACAAAGAAGCGATTTTGGACGCCTTTAAAGAGGCTGTGCCCAATAAAACAAAATTGCTGGTACTGCCTGCAAGCGCAAAAAACAGCGCGCCCATTATCTCGCTTATTCTGCCTCGTTCTGATAATGCCGATGCCAAAACGTTTTTAATTGCAGAAATTAACCCGAATTTTCTTTGGGGTGACATTAAGGATTATCCGTCAGATATTAGCATTTGCGCCTATCGCATTGAAGGAAATGCAAAAAACAGACTGTTTTGTTCGGCTGAAGAAAACCCCAAATTTAAAGACAGCACACAGCCTGAAAATATTGGCGATTGGGAACTGTTTATACGTGGTGAGCTTCAAGATAATGCCTGGAGCTTCGTCTCTCAGCGCCAGTATCCAGTATCAGCCAGTCCTTTAGGCGACTTTCTAAGTAGTTATGGCTATATTGGCGCTGCAGTATTCAGTTTATTGCTTGTAGCATTATTAAGTTTGATGCAAATCCGCAGAACCATGGTCCCGCTTGAACGGCTGATTGAAGGCACCAGAAACATCTCTCAAGGCGAATTCACGCAGGTGCAGATTGAAGGTAATTCGGAGTTTACAGAACTGGCAGATTCATTCAATGGCATGTCTGCCAACATCAAACGGCAACTCGATACGCTGCTATCACTCTCGGCGATTGACCGTGAAATGGCTGCTAATCTGGATGTGAATCAACTTATCAGTCAGGTGATCGCCAGAACACAATCACTCATGCCTACGGCCATCATCTGCGTCACGCGTTTAGATGAGGAATCTGGCACCGAAATGCAGTGCACCATCAGTATTTCAGACAAGATTTCGCTAGTATCACCGCGCATCACCATCCCCAACCAGGAAATTAGCGTCATCAGAACATATGGTTCTGGCCATTTTGGTCATTGCAAGAAAGATGACAGATTTATCCACGAGAATTTTCTTGCGGAACTCAATGCAAAATATTTCTGGGTTTTGCCGATATTCTGGCAGGGCGAAATGTGCGCTTTTCTGAGCATCGCAGACGATGTGGCGTTACCGCAAGATAGCCCCAGCTGGGACGAAATCCGCGAACTAGCTGGCCGAATCGGCATTGCTATTTCGGCGCAGGCGCGCGAAGACCAGTTATTGATACAGGCACAATATGACAACCTGACTGGCCTGCCAAACCGCATTTTGCTGCAAGACCGTCTGCGTCAAGCCATGGAACACAGCGACCGCAACGGCGAACCATTCTGGCTGGCGTTTATTGATTTAGATCGATTCAAATTCATTAATGATAGCCTTGGCCATAAAGCCGGCGACCAATTGCTAAGCGAGGTTGCAAAGCGACTGGAATGGGCGATTCGCGACACTGACACCGTAGCGCGTTTTGGCGGCGATGAATTTATCGTTATCTTGCAAGGAGATATGGAAGATACGCTAAGAATGGGCATGCTGAATCGATTGATTCAAGCAGTTGAAGCGCCATTTACCATCGACGGCAGCGAAATAATCACTACCTGTAGCGCCGGCGTTTCTGTTTACCCGACGGATGCCAGAAGCGCAGATGTGCTACTTAGCAACGCGGACATTGCAATGTATCGTGCAAAAGAACTTGGCAAAAATAACTTCCAGTTTTTCACGCAAAGCATGAATGAAAAAGTGGCGGAACGCCTGCGTCTGGAAACCCATTTACGCAAAGCGCTTGAGTTAAACGAGTTTGAAATGTTTTATCAACCCAAAGTCGATCTGTATACAAAACAGATTGTTGGCATGGAAGCGCTGATACGCTGGAATAGTAAAGAACTTGGCTTTACATCCCCTTCGCAATTCATTGCGCTGGCAGAAGAAACTGGCCTGATTGTACCGATTGGGGAATGGGCGCTGAGAACTGCCTGCAAGCAAGCCGTCGCTTGGCGAAAAGCAGGTTTGGGCAAATTACTTATGGCCGTCAATCTCTCTACACGCCAGTTCAGCCAGAAAAATTTGGTCAAATCCATCACCAATATTCTTGAAGAAACCGGCATGGACGCCCGGCAGCTTGAGTTGGAGATTACAGAAAGCATGATTATGAATGATGCTGAAGAAGCTCAGCAAATTCTGCACAGCATCAAATCACTCGGTATTCATCTATCCATTGACGATTTTGGCACCGGTTATTCCAGTCTTTCTTATCTTAAAAACTTGCCCGTGAATACATTGAAAATCGACAAATCTTTCACTGACGATATTGTTTTACACACTGACGAAGTGCCGATTGTTGCTTCTATCATCTCGCTTGCTAAAAACCTCAAACTCAATGTAGTGGCAGAAGGTGTCGAATCATACGAGCAGGTCAGGTACCTTAGCTCGCATGGTTGTAATGAAATTCAAGGTTATTACTTCAGCAGACCAGCATCAGCAGAATCTATAGAAATATTACTGGAAGCGGGTAAGAAATTAGAACCGCCACATTTAAAACTTGTAGATGCGCACTAGCCAAAACAGTCTAATATCACAAAATAAATTAGTACTAGACTGCAAACCAAGCTGGATGCGATTTATAATCAATCAAAAGCAAATCACTTACTGCATTGATGCATTGCAATTTCAGCTTGCGAGCACTTGTGCTCGGTGCCGCTCGTCACGCTTTCTTTAATGGTTTGCCAACCAGACTTCTCTTTGGCAGCATCTTTTTCTGCTTTTGATTCTACGTGTTTAACCGCAGTGTTTGCCGGCGCTTTTTTTTCAGCTGCATTTGCTGCAGGTTTTTCAGTTTTACTTATAGTCGTCTTAGTTTCAACTGCGGCTTTTTGTTGGGGTTTTTTCTGAGCAACTTTAGCTTTCTTTGGCTCATCTGCAACAACTGGCGCAGCAGTCTGGGCAGGTTCAGCTGCTGGCCTTGGCTCAGCAGCCACTTTGGTTTCTGGCTTGGCAGTTGATTCTTCCACTACTGGCTGTTTTTCTATCACAGGTGGCTGCACTAGTGTAATGGTCGGTTCAGTCGGCGTTATCACCAATTTTGCCAACTCAAAAAATGCTGCAAGCACTAGCAAGCCTAGGGCAGCATACTTCCAATTTATTTTACTTACGATTGATTGCGCAACTTCAGAACCGTCTGTAGGAATTGTTGGGAAATCTTCTGCCGCAGCTTCTTTAAGCAAACGTACCGCGTAGACATCTTGCTCATGCGCGTGCATATCGTACTTCTCAAACATTTGTGTGATTTCTTGCGTGAGTTTAGATGCCATGTCGTAATACACACGCGAAACCAAAATTTGGTTCGGATTGGCAAAGCTCATGATGCGTTGCGCCTCATCAATACCCTCGCCAGTAATGTTTGGCTTCCCTTTAGCATCTTTAACTACGCGCACAGAGCCTAAATTAATGCCTATTTGCACATACAAAGGCATTGAGCTGTGAACGTTGTTTTTTAAAATTTCATCACGAATAGTAATCGAGATAAATAGTGCATCTTCTAATGCATCTTCTAGCGGACCGCTGCAGGCAATAGCAGCGCCGCTGCCCGTATCAATAATAATGCGGTCATTTTGCGGGATATCAATAACTGCAAGATCAACTAGACTATCAAACTGATTTTTTACTTCTATTTGTTCAGCATCAGTTTTTTTTGAATAATCAATGATATCTAAACTAACTACGCTACAAATCGAGGTTTTATTCATTTTGTCATTCACAGTATTGATAGTCTCCTGACTTTAAGACACTCATATTAATCACTAAGACCCAACATTTCAAATGAAATAATATTCTAAACCATATAAATCGAGACAATATCCAACCCAAGATTACCTTACTTTTACTGCTTCACAGTTAAATTTTTTGTCCGTTAGCTACAACTAAGTTGAAGTAACTTTAAAATAAAAACGGCCTGCATTTCTGCAAGCCGTCTAGGTATTTGGTAGGGTGTGCGGGGATCGAACCCACGACAAACGGATTAAAAGTTGTTATAACAAAATGATTTTTAACATTATTTACTCGCCCTCTTTCGCCAATACTCGCTGACGCTCGTCAGGATTGTCACGTTTCGTAAAATTTAATGGCAGCTTTATTCCGGATGGTGGTCAACTAGAATTGCTGTTAACACTAGAAAATCGCAAACAAGATCGGATAGTAAGTGCATGAACTAATTCACTTATGGTTTATCAAGACTTCCCATGGACTTTGGGTAGGTCACGATACCCCAAGGCATATCTTTGTCCGAGATGCGCTTGGTTACCTCCAGCTTGTTAGCATTGATGACGACGATTTCATTCGACTTGCCACATGCCAATAATATCTGCTGGTCATCAGGGGTGAAACTAAAATGCCAGCAACGATCGCCAGTCGGAATGTCTTTAATTTTCTCAAAAGTTTTGGCATCAAATACCTGCAAAACTTTTTCCTTGTTAGCGGCAACATAAATGCGGTTACCGGTACGGTCAAATGAAACGCCATAAGGTGTCTTGCCAGTTGAAACTTCTTTGATGACCTCGAACTTGTCATTGAGGACAAGCATTTTATCTGCATATTCTAGGGTGGTCACAATCATTTTGCCATCAGGCGAAATCTTGATGCCGCGCGGACGTTCGCCATATTTCCCTAGAGGGATATTTTTTAGCAATTTTCCTGAATTCATGTCATGTACCGTAATGGAGTTATCAGATTCGTTGGTGACGAACATCTGTTCGCCGTCCTTGGAAAATTCAACGCCTTCGGTTTCAGGTTTTCCTATGACTTCACTGATGACTTTGCCATTCTTCAGATCGACAACGGCTATGCGACCTGGGATTTTTTCTTCTTTATCATCACTTCCCTTTGCAACTTCAGTACTCGGTTTAGTAGGAGGGCCGGATTTTGCGCTGGGTTCGTAGGTGACATAAGCACGGTCGCCCATTACTCTCACAAACTCAGGATTTTTGCCGATAACAACAAGTTTTGGGGCATTGATTCCAGAAGTATCGACAACTGAGATATTCCCATCATCTTTATTAGCGGTTACTAGCCAATTTCCGTCAGCAGTTATACCAATGCCACGCGGTCCTTTGGCACCAATATCTAAATCACCTACAGACTCCATAGTGCTAAGATCAATGACTGTTACAGCACCATCCTGATTGGAAACATAGGCAAGATTTTTGTTACCTGCTTGGGCAATTGGTACAACTCCTAGACAGGTTGTAATAAGCAATGCAGTTCGTAGGGTTGATTTTAGGTCTTGGTATTTCATACGTGATATATCCTATTAATAAAAAATAAATTAATCAGATCCTCATTCAAGAATATTCTAGTGTTGTGAGTCTGCGTAAATTAGAGATTAATAGATCAAGCTTAAGCCAAGCTTAAGAAACCCAGTTTATGATGAATTTGATGCGATGGGGAAGATAAGGTCCAAAATCGGTTTAGATGGATGGCCAAATAACTCTGACCAATAGTCCTGAGCATGTTTCATTATCGCTGAGCTCTAGACGTGCGCCATGTAATTCAGTAATACGGCGGACGATCGACAGTCCCAGCCCGCTTCCCTCTTCCCCGCTTCCAGATATCCGATAAAAGCGCTCCAATACTTGCTCTCGTTCGGATTTAGGTATGCCAGGGCCTGTATCCCGAACCTCAAGAGCAATGCCATTAGTATTGCGCACGGTGACTGCTACACGACCACCTGTAGGAGTATAGCGAATAGCGTTATCCAACAGATTTCGCAACAACAAGCTTAATTGAGCATCATCACCTAGAACGCTAAATGACGGGCCATCTTCAAGCGTTAATTCAATTTGTTTTGCATGCGCTAAGGGTTCTAAATCTGATATTACAGCTGCAGATAAGCTGTGTAAATCAACTTGCTTATAGTCTGTAGCTGCTGTTTCAGGATCAACTCTAGCCAAAGTGAGTAATTGTTCTACTAACCTGGCTGCGCGATCAACCCCATGCAAAACATTTTCTAAAGCGACATGACGCTCCGCATCATCGACTGAACGTAAAGCCACTTGTACTTGAATCTTAAGTGCGGAAAGTGGAGTGCGCAGTTCATGTGCGGCATCAGCGGTAAATCTTCGCTCTCCCTCAAAAGCCTGTTGAAGGCGGGCAAACAAATCATTCAAAGCTTGAGTTAGCGGTGCTACTTCTTCTGGCACACCAGTCATCGCAACCGGCTCTAGTCGATTAGCAGTTCGTTGTTTTACTTCCTGCCTAAGTTGCTGCAATGGTTGTAGGCCAGCGCCAACTCCAAGCCAAATCAGCAACGCCAGTATTGGCAAGGCAATGAAAGTTGGTAAAAGCATTTTAAGTGTAATGTGACGCGCCAAAGATTCTCGCGCCACCTTAGGTTCGGCAACCTGAATCATAAACTCATGCCGCATATCCCAACGCGTAAGTACACGCCATGGTTCACTATTGATAATGGTGTCGCTATAACCCTCTTTGTCACTTGCCATAGCGGTGGCTGGTGCAGTGGTCGAGCGCAATAATAATTCCCTTTCATCCCAAATCTGAAAAGCGAGTTTTTGTTCATACTCATGGGAAACCGGGATTTCATCATCCCCACGTTCAATACGCTCATGCAACTCGTGACGTGTTGTTCCTAATAAGACCTGCGCTGATTGAGCGAGTTGCGCATCAAATAAACTATCTATCTCTTGGCGTGATTCGGCGTGCGTGAACCATGCGGCCACTAGCCATGCAACACCAAGTCCAATAGACAATAATAAAACTAGGCGCAGGCGTAACGAGTTCATGACCCGAGATTCTCTTTATCAATCACATAACCTACACCGCGTAATGTACGTATCAATTCCGAGCCTAATTTTTTACGCAAATGGTGTATGTGCACTTCTACTGAATTACTCTCGACCTCTTCACCCCAACCATAAAGATGCTGCTCTAGTTGCTCGCGCGACTGCACGCGACCTATATGCAAGAGGAGCTCATGTAACAAAGAAAACTCACGTGCAGAAAGCTCAACTGCGTGCCCATTTTTAGTCACCTGATGTATAGCCGGTGCGATCTCAATATCACCATGTTTCATAGTCTGTGACACTTGACCGGCGCTGCGGCGCAATAGCGCGTTTAATCGCGCAATCAATTCATCAAGATCAAAAGGCTTAACCAAATAATCATCGGCACCCGCATTTAACCCAGCAACACGGTCAGCCACCGTGTCACGTGCAGTGAGAATCAAAACAGGTAGTTTTGATTCATGTCCGCGCAACCATTTAAGTAACTCTGTGCCTGTTAACTTAGGTAAACCAAGATCTAGAACCATTAGCGCATACTCTTCTGTTTCCAACGCCAATTTCGCCGCCTGACCATCCTGTGTCCAATCCACGGCAAATCCTGCTTGCTTCAGGCCAGCGCGAACGCCATCGCCCAGCAGGGCATCATCTTCTACCAGCAAAACTCTCATATGCTAATATTAGCGCGGAATCTTCACCTGCGATTCAGAAAAGTCGCCTTTTTCAGCATTTTTATGACAAGCGGCACAATTAGACGCACTACCTATGCTTTTACGTTTAAATGTCGCAGCAGAAACCTCATCATGCTTGCTTGTAAAGTAACGCGTTTCGCTGATGCGCAACGGTGTAGCATTGGATGGGATTGATTGATTAATGCGACTTGAGCGGCGATTAACCTGTTTGTCAGCACTGTTCATTGCAAGAAAATGAGTAATTTCATCGCGCGTAGCGTTATCAAGGCTAGCATTCTCACCAAAGTGGTTGTCTATCCCGGCCATCATTTTATTCCAAGATCTTTCTGGTAATAAGCCTGGATGGTAAAGCATATGACAGCTGCTACATTCTGCCTTCCATTTAACATTCGTTACAGTTGGCATTTGACTACCTTCTCCACCTTCACCCATCCCACCACTAGCAAGCAAAACACTCGTTGAGGTGATACTAGTAATAAGCACCAAAAATTGCATCCATTTTTTCATCTTATTTCTCCTTATTTCACATTGACTAAATATTGTATGTAATCGCCTTTTTCCTGAGCGCTGCAGGTACGCTCTAAAACATCTTTACAGTTACGCCCAAACCACTTTTCAACCTTAGCAGCATCAGTAAATCGTTGAGGATTTACTATCGGCGCCATCGGCTCAATGACTTTATTAGCGCGTGTTTTTCCTTTGTTGCGTGGGTCTGATGTATGGCAAGTTGAACAACTCACTTTTTTGCCATCACTATGTGTGCGCTCAGTGCGAAAGAAACTTGCACCACGGTCTGACGAAAACCCAGAGAATGCAGGACTTTCCTGTTTAGCTTCTACTTCGTACTGCTTGAGCAATTCCTGAGGTGTAGCTGCAAATGCATTGATGCTGAATAATAACCCTACTAAAACGAATGAATTACGCATGATTTTCTCCTTGAGTTTGGTTAATGATATTTGGCTCAAGCTCATA
>Ga0209253_10005156_pt1 | contig 11340 bp, 23 predicted proteins | sample FrelakmetBRP12BR_FD_187145 | JGI IMG/M metagenome (GOLD analysis project Ga0209253, IMG submission 187145) | Freshwater lake sediment microbial communities from the University of Notre Dame, USA, for methane emissions studies - BRP12 BR (SPAdes)... | ecosystem: Environmental > Aquatic >...
GACGGTAGTGGGAAGGCCTGCTGGGGATATGCCATGGTCGCCAACCGGACTCGGGAAATCCGACTGTCCGGGATGAAACGGGGGGCCTGGGGAAACGTGGCCTATGGTGGAACTGTGAACCCACCTCGCAACCGAAAGGGCGGGGCTGGTAACCCTCCACCTAAGGGACGGCGCGCCCCAGTTCTATCCCAAGCATCACGCAGTAAACCAGTGCCACCGTCCTCCCGCAACGGTTCGCGGCAAACAGCCCGCCTCTACAAACCTGTGGAAGACTATATCGGAGGCGAACCCCTCTGCCCCCTTTCCGAAGTCCTGGCCCTTCTCGGGGCAGTCGATACCGTAGAGGCGGATCTTATCTCCCCCACCGTTATGAAGCACAGTGATGCTGTCGATGACGCGGATCACCTTGCCCGACCAGGCCCAGGAGCGACCAGGGAGGAGAACTACGGGGGCCAGGGATAGCGCCAAGCGGCTTTTCTGCTTCACAGTGTGCCTCACTTTCTGGCTGGTCATCCTACGGGAAGGATGGTCAGGTCAGCACTTCTTCGGCTCCGGATGCCTAGCCGGTCAATGTGTAAAAGACTACCAAAAACGGGACTATTTTTGCTTATATTGGGTAGGCTATTACAGCCTTTTCATGCATCCAGCTTTTTGGTTTTCGGTAAGTTATTGAAATATCTACATTGCAATTCGGTCATCTGATACGGCACGAGCCTTGCTCCTGATAAGAGAGGCATGATGCGTTTCGATCCATTTTGAACCTCTATTCACGGGTTGACTCATCCTGTATCCTCTTTGGTTTTCTTCGATGAACGAATGTAAACTGTCTTATGCTCCCCGTATTGACATTCATCGCTGGCAACAATAGAGCGAGGAGATCGTAAATTGAGCAAAGCTGTAATTATTCTGCTGGTCCTTGTGTTGCTCGCCTATTCTGTTAGCGATACACATGCCGAAAGTGGACAGGCACGTAACACTAATGTCACTGTTAGGCTGGACTTCCAAGTAACGATCCCATCTTTTCTGCGACTAAGCTATGAGTTGGGTGATCAGACAACGCTACAAGTTGCAGCAGTGACAGGTCGTGCTAGTCCTGTTATCTTGGATACAGGCGCCAGTCAGGTACTTCGGTTTGCAGGTGGTGGCTACCACTCTCTATCTTTCGATCCGCCGGCAGTGGCCTTCTGTTATGATCCTGAAGATGGAGGTGATCAAACAGTAATCTACACCCTGAGCTCTCCGTGAGGAGGAGCAGTAATGGAACGAGTTTCTGTCACAGCTGGATATTCCTAGCGAAACGGTTGTGCAAGCATTCCAGCTCTTTTCCTGAAGTATCGAGGGCGAACCTATCAAGTTGGTCCAGGCGATTGCGAGTGGACGGTCGGGGGTCTGCTGAGTAACGATCTCTGCCTTGAGGATGAGTTTGTGTCAGATCACCACGGCCGCGTAATCGCGAAAGAGGGGGAACTCATCGAAGACTTTAAGGCCTCGGCTTGTCGAGGGATAAAGCTACCCCGGTAACGAGGGGCATTGTTCTTCGTCAAACGTCTGACGACGTCGCATAAGACTCAGCGGCTTCTCGGAAGTGCAGCATATCGTTATTAGTCACAGTCGGCGTGGATCTCCTCCAAGTTTAACTATCATCTTTTTGCTTCTTGGTCAACGATTGCAGACAAAGTTGCTTCGATTCGGGTGAACGAACCCTTATTAAACGTGGTTTGCGTATCATGCAAAAAAAGAACGGCTATCATATTAAACCAAGAAGGGGGTTCTCTTTGATATAGACCTGGCGGGGCATGCCTGTTAAAGCGCACATTAGTAAGGATGGGAACCTATGGGAAGAGGGAAGGAACGAAGGGCAGACCGCTACATAACTCAGCCAACTGGTTATGGGGCCTTCATTCCGGATCCTCTGTCTTCGGACTTCCCGTTGAGGATAACTCCCGATTTGCAGGTCTTGCTGTCGGCAGCAGATAGAGCGATTGGCAGACTGGATGCCGCCAAGGAGCTCCTGCCCAACCTCGATCTTTTTGTCGCAATGTGTGTTAGGAGAGAAGCGGTGCTTTCTTCTCAAATTGAAGGAACACATACTTCCCTCATAGACCTCTTAGAATTTGAGGCTGTGCCGGCGCGCAAAGGCACCAGAGGGGACGTTCAGGAGGTGGTGGACTACGTGGAGGCCATGAACTATGGCCTTGGGCGCCCACGTAACCTGCCTCTTTTGTTGAGCTTAATCCGGGAGATCCATGCCCAGTTGCTCGCAGGCGTACGGGGAGGACATTGCGACATAGGAGAGTTTCGTTGCACTCAGAACTGGGTCGGACCTCCCGGATGTCTGCTTGCTGAAGCGGTATTGACTCGCACAAAAAAACGTGCTACACGTATCCGCGTGATCAGGAACTATCTTCGAGGAGGATGCGCGTGGAGAAGCAAAACGTGACCCTCTCGCTCCCTAAGGCTCTGCTCCGGGAGGCCAAGATTCTGGCGGTTGAAAGGGAGACCTCTCTCAGTCAACTCCTTGTCGAGGCTCTCCAGGAGCTTGTTCGTCGGCGCCGGGAATACGAGCGGGCTAGGAAGAGGCACAGCGCGATGCTGAGGAAGGGGGTCGATTTGGGAACCGGTGGGCAAGTTCAGGTGCGGAGAGAGGAACTCCATGAAAGACGCCCGAACCTTCGTTGACACTAACATCCTTGTGTACGGTCATGACAGTTCCGCCGGGCAAAAGCACGAGAGGGCGGCCCGGATTCTCCTGGACCTGTGGGAGACAGGTCTCGGCATCCTCAGCACCCAGGTGCTTCAGGAGTTCCTCGTCACGGTGACGACGAGGATTCCACGACCCCTTGGTCTCGATCAGGCTGAAGAGGTCATCAACGATTTGCTTCTGTGGAACGTAGTCGTGAATGACAGTCGAGCCATACTCTCGGCGATTGACCTGCAACGCCGCTACCGCTATACGTTCTGGGATTCCCTCATCATCCAGGCGGCCATGTCAGGTCGAGCGGCCGTTCTCCTCTCAGAAGATTTACAGGGCGGGCAGGTGATAGACTCTCTGAAGATTTTGAACCCGTTCGAATAAAAGGTGGCTGGGTATCAGATGAGCCATTCGATCTCGGCGAGATGTTCGATCTTCTTGAACTCGGGATCGCCGGTGAGAATGATCGCCTGTTCGCGGCGAGCTGTCGCGACCGCGAAACAGTCGGCGAAGGAGAGGGGGTATTCGGCCTTCATCCGGGCGGCCTCGATGACCCCTCCAAAATCGTTCGAGACTATGAGGACGGGTAGCCCCACGAGGATCGTATCGAGGAAATAGTCGGCTTTCTCCTTCCCTCGATTCCGAAAGAGGATGTAGTATGTTTCACCGACGTTGATTTCATTCATCAGCACAGCACGAGGAGATTTCTGCGCCGCCCGGAGCACCTCTCGGACCTTTTCGAAGCCTGGTTCCTTGTTCAGAAAGGCCAACAAGGCATAGCTATCGAGTAGTCTTCTTCGACTCACGCTTCCGGTCCCTCTCTCGCTCATCCAGCAAGGCTCTCGTGAGGGATGGACCTCCCTCGAAGACGCCGCAGAAATGCTCCACCGGATCATCCGGTAGGGGGGTGATAACCGCGCGTTCACCCTCCGCTTTGATCAGGAGCTTTTTGCCAGGGAGTATTCCGAGCTGTTTTCGGATCTCCTTCGGAATGACGATCTGGCCTCTGCTTGAGGTGGTCACTACTGCCATCGTTATCCTTTCTTCATCCTTTAATGACAAATGTAGGACAAAAATAAATTTTTCATACAATAGCACTCTATATCATATCTTGGCATTTTGTCAAGATAATCTTCGTAATGTACACCCGAGGATGCCTTAGGTATGTGGAGTCCAAGCCGGCTCGCATCTCCCCGGCACCCGTGCGCGGGATGAAGGCTGGTCGCAGGGGTTTTTCAGCATCCTGCCGGACCGCCATAGAGTTGGCGTCGGCCGTTGGCGCCCGTCCACCGAAGTAGCCTGCTCCGGAGGATGGTACGGCGCGTGGCTACGACGGCTGAATGTGAGAGATTACGCAGGCCGGTCATGACCATTTCTGCATGCGGTACATCAGATCAATGAAGTTCCTGCAGATCCGCTCAAACAGAGGCCAATCAATCTTTTTCTTCAGTGTCGGGAGAGCATCTTCTTTAAAAAATTCCCTGGCAATAACCTCAATGTCACCGATATCGCCAAGCAATTCTTGCTGAGCTGAAGAGGCGTAGCAACTAGTGTCTTCCTTGATCGATCTTTCCATAAACCTCCAGTAATCGCTTCCATCTTTTTCTGGCTCGCGAAGAGAGTTTTAGAGCATGAAAGGTCTCCTCGATTTCCTGGAGCCCAAAAAAGAGCGCGGTGTCGCACACTCTTCCTCTTTCCAAGAATCTGGACATGATCCAGTATATACGTTCCTGTTGGCCTTTATTCTTGGCATCCTGGAGAACCCCCTTGATATTCTCGGGAGTGTTTAGATTGGGATAGTCCCAAAAGACCGCCTTCAAATAATTTTCCATGGTTCCAACGCCGCCTGTATGATCGTAACCGGTCACGGTCCCGCTGCAGCGGGATCGCCCGCTCGTCCCGAGCAAGAAAGAGAGATCTCTCACAGAGCCCGCAGAGGCCACAGAGACACTTTCTTCCTGCGCCCGACCGGGAACTCACGGCCGGGCAGGAGGAGCCGGCCCTTCGGGCCATCTCCTCTGAACGCACCAGCCGACGGAAGCCAAGCTCAAGTGAGAGCAATCAGGCCAAGCGCTCCGCGCCCAAGGGCGCATTGATGATCCGGGTGATACCGTCTCTCAGTAAAGGCTCGTTGAAGTTTATGAGCAACCCGAGCGGCTTATTCGCCAACCGCAGGTAGGTCAACAACTGCTTCTTGTGCACCGGCTCAACTTTCTCCACCGACTTCAGCTCAACAATGACCGTGTCCTCCACGAGAAGGTCCAGACGGAAACCTTGATCAGTGATCTGGTGTCCCCGGTAACTGATCGGACATGGAACCTGCGACTCGACCTTAAGTCCCATGCCCTCGAGGTCGATTACCATACATGCCTGGTACACTGACTCCAGCAACCCCGGCCCAAGCTCTTTGTGCACCGTTATTGCAGCCTTGAGGATTTGAGAAGATAGCCGATTGAGATCCATGCCAAGCTCTGTATCCAAGGTGGCTGATCATTACCGCACTCGCGGGATCAAGGACTCTGTGGCCTCTGAGAGCTCTGTGAGAGACAAATCTCTCGCCCGCTCGTACCGCCAAAGCGGGATGCGAATTCGAGCTGAATTCCCCTCTCAGGAATTCGGCTCGAACACTCTGGGGGTCATCTCAGCTCCCGATGAATTCTGAGACCTTCCTTCAATGCCGCCCGGTTTAGATTTCTGTCAAAACATGAAAAAAAAGGATCAATCTTCCCGCCCTCTTCTTTCAGCAAAAGGGCGGAAGCCAGATGAATGGAATCGTATCCCCGTAAGCCGTACTTGAAGATGAGCTGTCCAGCCTGCTGAATCAAGGTCTCGCTGAGTAGTACCCAGCGAAAGCCGGGCCAGATGCGCACGAACTCGTCTCGAACCAACGCCATATTGGATTTCGAGCAACGCCCTTCTTTCCTAGCTCGGTATATGGCAGACATAACTTCGGGAAAGGAGACAAGAGATGTGAAGACAAAATCAGCCTTATCCCTGATGTCCCGTGCCAAATCCATGTCGGGTTCGTCAAAAAACCATTTTACTATGCTGCTGCTATCAAAATAGACGATCACCTTCTCTCCCGTATCACAAGTTCAGAGATCGGCAAATCCGGCCGGAGATTCTTTACCGTCTTGACGGCACCGATTTTTCCTGTGCCGCCTCCAATGATGTTCTTCTCCCTGAGACGATGCAGCAGACTCTGCTCTGTGCTCTGATTGGTTGGCCGCAGCTCGACGATTTGTTTTCCATGGCGCGACACTCTTATCACCTCTCCCTTCTCGACCCGTTTCAGAAAATGGGTGAGCTTGTCTCTGAGTTGTTTGACGCCGATGCTCTCCATGGGTTACTCCTTATTGTGTACACAATACGCCATAAATTATAGCCACCTGTCCTCCTCCTGTCAAAGGGATTTCTAATCCTGGCAGGAAGGGAGAACTCTCTCGCCCGCCTGTCCCGCCGCAGCGGAACTGTTTCGCAAGGCGGGGCTCGCCCCGCGCAAGAAAGAGAGATCTCTCACAGAGCCCGCAGAGGTCACAGAGGGGGCTGGCTTTGGCCTGATTTCTTGAGAGGAGAAATCAGGCCAAGCGCTCCGCGCCCAAGGGCGCATGAGTCCCGCGCCACCCTAATCCGTCGCTCATTTTTCACGAGCCCCGGAATTCCAACCACGCGGTCGCTTTTCCCGGCTCGGGTTCGTTGATGCGTGCCCCAAATCGCGGACAACCGATGGGGGAGCCCGGACCAACTGGCAGGTTGCGTTTGTCGCACAGCTTGCTGTGTGGTAACATACTGTACGTGATTCACGAACGGAAAAGGAGGTGTGGCTATGGCATCCTTGACACTCTCCATACCAAACGAGATTAAGAAGAAAATGGCCGATTTCAAGTACATCAACTGGTCAGAAATCGCCCGAACAGCGATTCTGGAAAAAATTGAGGTATTGGAGAAAATGGACCGGCTCTTGACTCAGAGCAGGCTCAGCGAGAAAGAGAGCATTGACTACGGGAGGCGGCTGAAAAAAGAAAGAGTGGGCCAGGACTGAGAGGGCGCTGAAATAGATGCGTGTGGTCGTCAATGCGAACATTCTGGTGGCCGCTCTGCTCAAGAGCGCGACGACCCGGCAGATTCTCTTGATGTCAGATCTCGAGTTCTGTGCGCCGGAGCACCTTTTCGTTGAGGTAAAAGGCCTTGTCAAGGACCAACGCTTCAGAAAACGGCTCGGCCTGACCGAAGAGGATCTGGCGGGCGGCCCCCCTACGTCAAGGTGAACAGCGCTCTCATCACCGGCCTTGCCTTCGAGGACACGGGGCTCGTGGACGGGCGGGACCTGCTCCTACGTGGTGGCAGCCGTGGATGGCGACGGCCTCGAGGGCGCGAGGTCCGCCGCCCTCGGCGAGAGCGCCGGGAGCGACACGACCCAAGCCGGAACATCCGGTGGGGGAGGAGGCGGGCGCGGCTGCTTTGTTGCCACCGCCGCAGATCGGCTCCTCGATGGGAAGCGGGCGGCCCGCCGCGCTCCCGTGACCCTTGCGGCGAGCTTGCTTGTCCTCCTCGCTGCATTCTCGCTGAGGAGGGGTCGAGCCCGCCGCAAACCGTAGGGTGGGCAATGCCCACCGGCAAAAAGAGATCTCTCGCCCGCTCGTCCCGCGCAAGCGGGCGAAGTTTACCCTGAGCCTGCCGAAGGGCTAGAGCCCGCAGGCAGCGCAGAGTATTCAAGCGGATTCAGACAAGCTTCTTCACCGCCTGGAGCGCTGCGTCGTAGTTGGGCTAGGTGGCGACCTCCTTAATCGTTGGGAGATTGGAGAGGTCTTACATTCGACGCCGCCAGGTCCGAGGGTCCCGTCGCGCGTGGAGTACCCCGAGGACTACGATCCGATTTCTTTCGACTAAGTAGAAAATCCCATAAGGAAACCGGCGAATCAGAGCACGCCGGATCTTCCTGTGGACAGCGGGGTAGAGATCGGGCGTTCGCTGGATGGATGAGAGGGTCGCATCTAAGCGCAGGAGGAAATCCGAACCCAGCCCAGCCAGCTGGGATTCGTACCATTGGTACGCCTCAGCCAGATCACGCTCCGCCTCGGGACGAATGATGAGCGCTCGTTTCATGCCCGTTTACTTAATCTCTCTCTCACCACTTCCCACGGCGAACCGGAATCGGGATCCCTGCGGTAGGCATCGAGGCGAAGATCCAGCTCTTTTTTCTGTTTCTCGGTGAGGGAAAGGGCCTCGGGGACCTTGGCAACGCTGTCCCAGAGGTCCTGGGCAAGCTGGATCCTTTCAGAGACGCTCAGCTCGAGCAAATCGCCTATCCTTACCTTTTCCATAGCAATCTTCCCTGATCAATCTAAGAGCGGGCCTCATCCCGAGGACCGGGACTCGTCCAACATCACCAGGGTTAGCGGCGCGGAGGCAATCTCCGGCAAGGCTCGGGACTGAACCGACCTGCTGAACACAGAGCTTGGAGACCTCGCCCCGAAGCCGATCTCTGCGGAGCTAGTATATGGATTTCTTCGCAGAACATCAAGCAGACGAATGTGGTTGTCAGCAAACCGTAGGGTGGGCAATGCCCACCGGCAACAAGAGATCTCTCGCCCGCTCGGCCGCCACGGCCAAGACGCGACATCGAACCCTTACCATCACCCCTTGCTTGGCCGTATATCATGCACTCACATGTTCGACCCAATTGGAAACCGGGGGGCGGTTGACGAAATCAAGTATATGTGCAACTATATTTGAAAACGAAACGGAGGTGAACAAGATGGCCCAGCTCGCGATTTATCTTGACGATCAACTTGCCGAACGTTTGGACAAAGCTGCCAGAGCGTCCGGCAAATCGAAATCCAAATGGGTGGCTGAGGCCATCCAGCGGTCCTTGCAAGATCAATGGCCGGAAGGTTTTTTTGACCTTGCCGGCAGTTGGAAAGACGATGTCGGTCCGGATGAGATTTTGGCTAGAATCCGGGCCGGGACGCAACAAAGCGATCGCAGAGAGAGGCTGTTCCGATGATACGCCTTTTGGACACGAATACCTGCATCTATTTTCTCAACAAGGCATCCGACCGAATCATTGAGCAGTTCAGGAAGTTTTCGCCTTCCGACGTTCGACTCTCTTCCGTTACTGTAGCAGAACTGTTTTACGGAGCTGAAAAAAGCAGAGCCAAGAAAAACAACTGGGCGGTAGTCGAAAAATTCGTATCCACCTTTGAAGTGGTGGCCTTTGATCGAGATAGTTGCCGGGAGTACGCCAGGGTCCGGGCGCTTCTGGAAACATCGGGTACCCCGATCGGGCCGATGGAGCTCCTGATCGCCGCGATCAGCCTTGCCAACGACTTCATTTTGGTGACCAATAACACCAAGGAATTCAGCCGGGTCAAGAAATTGAAGCTGGAAAACTGGCTATGACGAGCGCAGCGCTCCTTAACTCTGTGAACTCTGTGAGAGACAAATCTCTCGCCCGCTCGTCCCGCGAAAGCGGGACTTCTCTAAAGCTCACCGAGGTCACAGAGGGTGACAGCTTTGGCCTGGTTTCTTGAGAGGAGAAATCAGGCCAAGCGCTCCGCGCCTTGGGGCGCATAGGGGCCCGCACCTGCGCGATTGCAGCTTGATTCGAATCAAGAACTCTGTGGCCTCTGTGGGCTCTGTGAGAGAAGCCTCAGGGAGTAATATCCAATTTCCTGAATATCTGCGCGAGGTAGGAGTCGAGATCGGCAAGATCGTTACGAACCGTGGCAAAGAGCATTTTCAAGTCAATCTTACCGTACTCGTGTACGATGAGGTTTCGAAGACCGACGGCCTTGATCATTCTTTCCGTCAGTTCCGGATCGAGTATTCCCTTGTCCCGGAGGAGGTAAAACATCTCACTGGCGCTACCCGGCACACCCCAGCCGTTCTCGCTAATGATGTGGGCGGCGATGTCGATGCAATTTTCGACAGCTAAGTGCAGATTGAAAGCCACGATATCCTGGCGGTCGACATCGCCCAGGAATACCTGAAGCTCAAATCCTGTCTTGGCAGCAATCCGATCAACATGGACTCTGACGGATGCGGCTTTGGCTATCACTAGGTCCCTGTCAACCACTTGGGGTGGCCTCCAACACTCTGCGAATTAAACCGGACTGCATTTTTTTCAGATAATAACCGAACCCGGCGATGCGAGCATAAGCAAGCATCTTGAATTCGGCGAGCTTCCTCGAATCGGCCACCAAGAGGCATCGTCCCTTGCCGAATATCTGCTTCAAAAGCGCTTCGCTGGCGATATTCAGTGCCAGGGGGTGAACGTCCTTCCGCAACAATTTGGGCAGTTGCAACAGAATTTCCTCTATCTTCAAGCTGATGAAATCCGGATCGCTGCGATCGAACAAAACGGCGATGTCCACATCGCTGCCCGGGATGGTTTTGCCGGAAGCCTGGGACCCAAACAGATACACGGCGGTAATGCCCGAGCCATTGACTTTGAAATAATCCGCTATCGTTTCTTCAAGATGCATTTTCTTGCCTTTCCAAAACGTCTTGCTTGTATCAATCCTATTGAATTGCCCGCCACCAGTCAACCGGAAATCAGATCGACGTTCGGCCCGCCTCGCCGCAGTGATCCTTGCCGCGAGCGTGCTTGTCCTCGTTGTGGGACTCTGCGCGCGGAGGGGAATGTTCTCTCGCCCGCATGCCGGGCGCACCAGGGAAAGCCGGCACCCAGCTCAGATGATCTGGGTGCTTTTGTGTTTGAGGTGGTCGGGCGGTGCTGCGTCTGCTCGTGAGGCCGGGGTTCATGGCGGGCTTGGGGTTTGCGCGGTTGCCGAAACAAGACTTGGCCCAACATGCGACGTTGATCGGCATTTTCGAGAAAAGCTGAAGAAACGAATCGAAACACCCGGCCCTCGCTTCCTGACGGGTGAAGGCTGGATACGGTAGCCAAGGTGGGGATCGGAGGTGAGAGCCCTTACTCGGAACGGAATCCCACAAACCGAAATGATGAGAGGAAGGACAAATACGAGTGTAGCCTAATCGGCCACCACATCGAGGTGAAACTTCACCCTTCCCTTCTTCAACAAGAGGTCTCTTGCCGATTGGAGCGGCAAACCGTACTCGGCAACGGCAAGGGTGAGGTCATGGAGAACACGGGTATCCACGAAGATAATGTCCTCGAGGTATTCCTCGTCCCCTCCGGTGCATGCTAGCCGCCGTTCGCTCGGATCGTTCCTGATGTCATAGTTGAGAATAAGGCCAACTTCGGCCTGTTTGCCGAGACCCGAGTAGTGGAGTTCCTGCCAGATCTCGGTGACGTACTTGATGGGAGGTTGGGAACTGGGCGTGGACTTGATCTTGAAGATAATTTTTCTACCCTCGTGTTCTACCAGGATATCATCTTTGAAACCGGGAATCTTCCTGTTTTCCAGATCGGAAACCTGGAGCTTCCAGGAGGTGCGGAATATTCTCGCCACCGTACTCCTGAGCTGGTCGTCGGTTGCGTAGAGAAGACTCTCAATATCCTTATAGCGCCTCCTGAGTCCCTACTTTTGTACCCTGAGTTGGCTGATTTGCCTCGCCATCCCATCCTGATAGCGGGCGATCTTCTTGTCCAAGGAGAGGATACGCTGGCTACAGCGGGTGTCGCTCCATGGCCCATCAGCTTCTCGCAGCACGACTGTCAC
>Ga0209253_10005157_pt1 | contig 11340 bp, 7 predicted proteins | sample FrelakmetBRP12BR_FD_187145 | JGI IMG/M metagenome (GOLD analysis project Ga0209253, IMG submission 187145) | Freshwater lake sediment microbial communities from the University of Notre Dame, USA, for methane emissions studies - BRP12 BR (SPAdes)... | ecosystem: Environmental > Aquatic >...
AAAGCCGTCGCCGCGACGCGCTTGACATAGCCGCGCAGCGTGATGCTGATCAGGGCAGCCTCATCGTGCACCAGGTCTTCTTCGTGGAAATCCTCTTTTGCCTCCCGCGCAATATGCGTGCGGCGCGCATCCCCATATTTTTCGGCCATCTCCTGGATATCTTCCTGGATGACCTGCAGGATTTTCTTCGGGCTGGCCAGCAAGTCCTCCAGAAAGGCTATCCGTTCCAGGGTTTGCTGTTGTTCGTCTTCGATCTTTTGCCTTTCCAGGGCTGCCAGGCGGCGGAGCTGCATATCCAGGATCGCCTGCGCCTGTCGTTCGCTCAAGGAAAAGCGGCTCATCAGGCGCTCTTTGGCGGTGTCGGCGTCGGGAGAATTCCGGATCGTGGAGATGACCTCATCCAGGTTTTGCAGGGCGATCAGCAAGCCGGCCAGGATGTGGGCGCGCTCGCGTGCCTTTGCCAGGTCAAACTCCGAGCGGCGGCGGATCACCTCTTTGCGATGCTCGATAAAGATTTGCAGCGCGCGTTTCAGCGAGAGCAGGCGTGGCACGCCACCCACCAGCGCCAGCAGCTGCACGCCAAAGGTGGACTGCAAAGGGGTGAATTTATACAGTTGATTTAACACTTTTTTCGGCTGGGCGCCGCGCTTGAGTTCGATTACAATGCTCATGCCGCGCCGGTCGGATTCGTCGCGCAGATCAGAGATACCGTCCAGCTTCTCGCTGCGCGCCAGGTCGGCGATGCGCTCGATCAGGCTGGTTTTATTCAGCTGGTAGGGAATTTCGGTAATCACGATCCGGTGTCGCCCACCGTTCATCTCCTCGATGTGCGCCTGGCCGCGCAGCACAACCCGGCCGCGGCCGGTGCTGTAGGCTTGCAGGATGCCTTCATCGCCCACAATGATCCCACCGGTGGGGAAATCGGGCCCCGGGAGACGCTTCAACAATTCTTCGACTGGGATATCATCGAAAGTTTCGTAGTTGTCGATCACGTAAGTGATCGCCGCAGCCAGTTCTCTCAAATTGTGGGGCGGGATATTAGTCGACATTCCCACCGCAATACCGGATGAGCCGTTCAAAAGCAGGTTGGGCAGACGGGCGGGCAGCACCAGGGGTTCTTTCAACGATCCGTCGAAATTGTCGGTGAAATCCACGGTATTACGTTCAATCTCTGCCAGCATCTCCTCAGCCATACTTGCCAGGCGGGCTTCAGTATAGCGCATGGCTGCTGGGGCGTCCCCATCGATGGATCCAAAATTGCCCTGTCCATCCACCAGCAAATAGCGCATCGAGAAATCCTGCGCCAGACGCGCCATCGCATCATAGACAGCCGCATCTCCGTGAGGGTGGTATTTGCCCAATACTTCGCCCACGATACGGGCAGACTTTTTATAAGCGGCATTCGAGCGCATGCCCATGTCGAACATCGCATATAAGATGCGCCGGTGGACCGGTTTCAGCCCATCCCGGGAATCAGGCAGCGCTCGCGAGACGATCACGCTCATGGCGTAATCCAGGTAGGCCAAGCGCATCTGCTGGTCAATGTCCACTTGATCGACGGAACCTATTTCCATAAAGTTTTCTCTCCAACCGGTCAATAATAAAAAGAAAAGGGCTGTGCGCCTTCAGCGCACAGCCCTTCATTATACCGCAAGCAGGCTGAGTACTAGCTAATGCAAATTCTTCAAGTACTCATCTATGGCTTTGGCAGCCTTGCGACCGGCGACCATGGCTGTAACAACTAAGTCGGGTCCGGTGACATCATCGCCGCCAGCATACACACCCGGGCGCGAGGTGGCGCCGGTTTCGGTATCCACCACAATCAGGCCATACTTGTGTGTCTTCAAATCGGGCGTCGTATCGCCGACTACCGGATCGGGCCAGTAGCCGAGCGCCAGCACTGCACAATCAGCTTCCACAATGAAGTTGGAACCTTCCACGGGCACGGGTTTGCGGCGACCCTTGGCATCCGGCTCACCCAGCACCATGCGGATGCATTCAATTTGCGCCAGGTGGCCTTCAGCGTTGGCGATGAAGCGCACCGGTTGGGTCAGGAACTGGTATTTGGCGCCTTCTTCGCGCGCCAGGTATCGGTCATGACGTCCGCCAGGCATCTCTTTCTCGGTGCGCCGGTACAGGCAGGTCACTTCTTCTGCGCCCAGTCGCAGCGCGGAGCGCAGGCAGTCCGATGCGGTATCGCCGCCGCCGATGACCGCCACTTTGCTGCCGACCAGCGGCCTGGCTCGCAGTTCAGCCGGCAAAAGCTCTGGCTCGACATTGCAGCGCATCAGGAAATCGGTCGCTTTATAAACACCGGGCAAATCCTCGCCCGGTACTTCCATAGGTGCATCGATCTCACTGCCTACACCAACAAAGACAGCCTCAAAGCCATCGGCGAACAGGTCATCGATGGTTTTGTCCTTACCAATGTACGTGCTATTTTCGAATTTTACACCCGCCTTTTGCAGGTCGCCAATCTTGGCAAAGACCACATCGTTCGGCAGTTTGAAGCCTGGAATGCCATAAGTCAATAAACCGCCCGAGCCGGGCTTGGCTTCAAAGACCACCACCTGATGCCCTTTTTGCACCAGTTGATCGGCGCAGGCCAGACCCGCCGGCCCGGAGCCAACGATGGCCACTTTCTTGCCGCTGGGCTCGCCGACTGGGATGTCTACCCCGCGCGTGCGGCGCTCGTAATCCGCAACAAATGCCTCCAGCGGGCCGGTTAAAGCGGGAGAGGAGGATTTGACCCGCGCGCAGGATCCCTGGCAGAGTTGCTCTTGCGGGCAGACTCTACCACAGATCTCCGGTAGGGAGCTGGTCTGCCGGTAAAGCTGGGCCGCTTCCAGAAATTGGCCGTGTTCAATCAACCACAGGGCTGAGGGGATATCATTATGCGCCGGGCAAGCCAGCACGCACGCCGCTGGATCCGGACACTGCACGCAGCGTGAGGCCTCGAACATGGCCTGTTCAGCGCTTAGCGGAATCACTACATCATCAAAATCACGGATGCGCTCATCAACCGGTCGGGTATGCATCTCCATAGACGGCATGCGGGCGCGATCTTTTCGGTCAATCGCCAGGTCATCACCAGGAATGCTCCTCATAATTTCTACCTCCAGAATTTTCACCGTACCCACAAAATATCTCGAATCAAATTATATACTATAATAACGACTGAATTGGTTTTATTTCAGTCCCAGATGTCATGTTTTTTTGTGACGGTTGTCATCCATTGGGCATCCTCTCCTTTCACCAGTGTTAACTTCTTGTTAGAAATCCTGCGCCTCCCAGCCCGGATTCTTGACGTACCTCCTTGCGCATGGTATCATAATTAACCTCGAATTAGCACTCTCGGGTTGAGACTGCTAAAAACAAGAACAAGTATGAACGACCTTACCGACAGACAGAAACTCATCCTGACCCTGGTCATTACAGATTATATCGAGACCGCCCAGCCGGTCGGTTCTGGCTATATCGTCGACCACTGGGGGCTGGATGTCAGTTCTGCTACGGTGCGTAACGAGCTGGTTGCCCTGACCGAGCTGGGCTACCTTCGCCAGCCTCATACCTCAGCCGGACGCGAGCCTACCGAGGACGGTTACCGCTATTTCGTCCGCCAGTTGATGGGTCACACCGATCTGCCTGCCCCGACCAAGCAAACCATCACCCACCAGTTCTACCAGGCCGGCGCCGATGTCGATCATTGGATGCGCCTGGCAGCTTCTGTCCTGGCGCACCAGTCTCAGGCGGCCTCATTGGTCACCGCCCCCCATCCGGAACACTCTATCTTCAAGCATCTGGAATTGATCGGCACACACGGCCGGCAGGTGCTGATGGTATTAGTGCTCTCGGGCGGCGAAGTCAGCCAGCAGATGCTCAGCCTGGCAGAGCCAGTTTCGCAAGAACAGCTCAGTGCTGTCGCCCAGACCATCAACCGCATTTGCCTGGGGCTGGACAGCGATAGCATCGCCGCGCTCATACCGCCCGCCAGCACGCTGGAACAAGACATTCTCAAGCTGGTGACCGCGGAAATGCGCCGTTCCGGCGATGTGATCGCCGGAGAATTATACCGGGACGGGTTGACCCACGTGCTGGCAGAGCCAGAATTTGGCGAAATGGATGTCGCCCGCCGCGCCTTGCGCGTGCTGGAAGAGCGTCCTTTGTTGGAGAACCTGCTTGCCCATACGGTGCTCTCCACTGACCGGGGAGGCGTGCAGGTGTTGATTGGCGGAGAGGGCACCTGGGAAGAGTTGCGTGAGTGCTCCATGGTGCTGGCCCGTTATGGCGCTCCTGGGCTGGCTACCGGCACGCTGGGTGTGTTGGGACCGATGCGCATGCCGTATGGTCGTACCATCTCGACGGTGCGTTTCATGGCTGGTCTGCTGAGTAACCTGGTCGAAGACATGCTCTCTGAAGAATAAGGACATTATGACAAAAGCAAAAAAAACACCTTTGAAAGAAACGCAGCCCGCCGCGGTTGAACAATCCAGCGCTCCCGAAACTTCCTCCTATGAACAGGTGTATGCTCAGGAGCTGGAGCAGTTGCGGGACGAGCTGGCGCGCACGCGTGCCCAGGCTGAAGAATATCTGGAAGGCTGGCAGCGTGCCCGTGCCGAATTTGCCAACTACAAGAAACGTGTCGAGCGCGAGCAAGCCCAGGTCTACCAGACCGCTGCCGGCGCGGTCATCAAGCGCTTCCTCAGCGTTCTGGACGATCTGGAGCGGGCATTAAAAACCTGCCCGCAGACGGACGAAGGTGCCATCTGGGCCGAGGGCATTGAGCTGGTCTACCGTAAGCTGGTCTCCATCCTGGAAAGTGAAGGGGTCATGCCCATGCAGACTGGCGGGCAGATGTTCGATCCAAACCTGCACGAAGCGATCCTCTCCGAAGACAGCGACCAGCACGAAAGCGGCCAGATCATCGAAGCTCTACAACAAGGCTATCTGTTAGGAGATAAGGTTTTACGCCCTGCTATGGTACGTGTGGCGAGATAACCTGTACATTTCAGGATTCTTACTAGCTGATCAAGATATCAATTGGAGGAAATTATGGGAAAAATCATCGGTATTGACCTCGGAACTACGAACTCCGTCGTCGCGGTTATGGAAGGCGGCGAACCAACCGTCATCTCCTCGGCGGAAGGCGAACGGCTGGTGCCATCCGTAGTAGCAGTGAATAAAAACCACGAACGCCTGATCGGGCGCGTGGCGCGCAACCAGGCTGTCGTAAACCCCGAGAACACCATTTTCTCGATCAAGCGCTTTATGGGGCGCAAGTTCAAAGACCCCGAAGTGCAGCGCGCCCTCTCGCGCGTCCCTTACAAAGTCGCCGAAGCCCCCAACGGCGACGTGCGCGTCTTTTTGGATGGCAAAGAATACTCGCCGCCAGAAGTCTCTGCCATGATCCTGGGCAAGCTCAAATCGGATGCTGAGGCTTATCTGGGCCAGGCGATCACCCAGGCGGTTATCACCGTTCCGGCTTATTTCAACGACGCCCAACGCAATGCTACCAAAGACGCCGGCAAAATCGCCGGTCTGGAAGTATTGCGTATTATTAACGAGCCGACCGCTTCTTCGCTCGCCTATGGGCTGGACAGGAAAAAAGACGAGACCATTGCAGTCTACGACCTGGGCGGCGGTACATTCGATATTTCTATCCTGGATGTCGGCGACGGCGTCTTCCAGGTGCGCTCCACCAGCGGCGATACCTTCCTGGGCGGCGATGATTTTGACCAGCGCGTGCTCGATTTCCTGGCCAGCGAGTTCCAGAACCAGACCGGCATTGACCTGCGCAACGACCGCCAGGCCTTGCAGCGGCTAAAAGAGGCCGCCGAAAAAGCCAAGATCGAGCTCTCCACCTTGTTGCAGACCGAAATCAACCTGCCTTACATCACCGCCGATGCCAGCGGACCCAGGCACCTGGTGATGCCCTTTACCCGCGCCAAGCTCGAGCAGTTGACCAACGATTTAGTCGAGCGTTCGCTGGATCCGGTGCGCTCGGCAATCAAAGATGCCGGTGTGGACACTTCGCAGATCAACGAAGTAGTATTGGTCGGCGGTATGACCCGCATGCCCGCGGTCCAGGAAGCTGTCCGCAAGCTCTTCAACAAAGAGCCCCACAAGGGCGTCAACCCGGATGAGGTGGTCGCCATCGGCGCCGCCATCCAGGCAGGCGTCTTGGGCGGTGAGGTGAAAGATATCCTGTTGTTGGATGTCACCCCCCTATCCCTTTCCGTTGAAACTTTGGGCGGGGTCGCCACAGCCCTGATCGAGCGTAACACGACCATCCCGACCCGTAAAAGCCAGGTCTTCTCCACTGCCAGCGACATGCAGTCGCAGGTAGAGATCCACGTCGTCCAGGGCGAGCGCCCCATGGCTGTCGACAACAAATCGTTAGGGCGCTTTATCCTGGATGGTATCCCGCCCGCCCCGCGTGGCATCCCCCAGATTGAGGTAACCTTTGACATCGACGCCAATGGCATTCTGAAGGTGACCGCCCAGGACAAAGCCACCGGGCGCAGCCAGCACATCACCATCACAGCCTCATCCGGGCTCTCCGAGAACGAAGTCGAGCGCATGCGCAAGGACGCAGAAACCCACGCCGATGAAGACCGCCGCCGGAAAGAGCTGATCGAAGTACGCAACAACGCGGATAGCCTCATTTATTCAGCCGAGAAAACCCTCAAAGACCTGGGCGACAAAGTCCCGGCTGATCTAAAGAAACAGGTCGAAGATAAAGTTGCCAAAGTGCGCGAAGTGATGGGTAACGATGACGCGGACGTCACCCGCTCAGCCGTAGATGAATTGAACCAGGCGCTCCAACAGGTGGGCACGGCTGCCTACCAGCAAGCCGGACCTGCCGCGGCAGCGCCAGATGCTGAGACGGAGCCAACCCCTGATTCGGAGCCCACCCCTGATTCGGGGCCGGCTCCGGAAGGTGGGGAAGATGTGGTCGATGGCGAGTTCCGCAGCGCCTGATCCTTTTCTACATTGATTGGATAGATTGTGCCGGCCAGTAGTACCTGCCGGCACAATCCATCCTCTGCTTGAGCTACTCCAAATATGACACAGCGCGATTATTATGAAATCCTGGGCGTGCCTCGCACTGCCTCTTCGGAAGATCTTAAAGGCTCCTTCCGGCGTTTGGCGCGCCAGTATCACCCGGACATAAATAAAGCCCCCGACTCTGAAGAACGATTCAAAGAAATCAATGAAGCCTACGCGGTGCTCTCCGACGACGAAAAGCGCTCCGCTTATGACCGCTTTGGACATGCCGGAGTTCGTGGCGCAAGCGGCGCTCCCGATTTTTCGGTTGATTTCGACTTTGCCGACATATTTGGCGACCTGTTTGGCTTTGGCGGCTTCGGGCGTAGCTCGGCTCGAGCTCGCAACGCCCCACATCGCGGCGCCGATTTGCAATATCGCCTCGACCTGGCTTTCGAAGAAGCAGTTTTCGGCATCGAGAAGGAGATCGAGATCACCCGCGATGAAAAGTGCAGCACCTGCGCAGGCAACGGCGCCAAACCCGGCACCTCGCCTACCCGCTGCTCGAGCTGTAATGGGACCGGTGAAGTCCGCCAGGTGCGCCAGACTATCCTGGGCTCGATGGTCCAGGTCGCCACCTGCCCCACTTGCCGGGGCGCTGGTGAGACCATCACCACTCCCTGTCCTACCTGCCAGGGCCGCGGCCTGGAGCGCAAGACACGCCGCAAAGTTGTCAATATCCCTGCTGGCGTCGATACAGGCACCCAGATCCGTTTGGCTGGGGAAGGCCAACCCGGCGATAATGGCGGCCCCAATGGTCACCTGTATATCGCTATCCAGGTCAAGCCGCATAAATTCTTCCGCCGCCGCGATTACGACATCCTGCTCGACCTGAATGTCAATGTTGCTCAGGCTACCCTGGGCGCGGATGTGGATGTCCCTACTGTAGATGGCTCGCTCAAGCTCAAGATCCCTGCCGGCACACAACCAGGGAAAATCTTGCACCTCAAAGGCAAAGGCATACCCAAGTTGCGCAGCAACGGGCGCGGCGACCAGTTAGTGGTGATCAACCTGGAAACCCCTACCCATTTGAACGCCGAGCAGCGCCAGCTATTCGAGAATCTGGCCAAGAGCCTGGGCAGTGAAGTCCGTCCTTCCGAACGCGGCTTCCTGGATTGGCTCAAAGAGACCCTGGCCGGGTAGCTCCGAAAATCCCCAAAATGGCTATAGCGAGCGGGAATTGGCTCGAAGTCTGCCTCACTGTCGATGGCGAGCTGGCCGAATCGGTCGCCGAAGTGCTGGCGCGCTTCATCCCCGAGGGTGTGGTGATCGAGAGCACGGCTGTAACCGCTAACCCAGACGATTCCGAAGGTCATGCGGTCGGCCCATTGCGCATCTATGGCTACCTGCCGGTAGACGCCCAATTGGAGGATACGCGCCGCCGGCTGGAAGAGTCGCTCTGGTACCTGGGGCGCATCCGCTCGCTGCCCGAGCCACAATTTCAGCTCATCCAACAGACCAACTGGGCTGAGGCCTGGAAGGTACACTACCAACCCATCGCCATCGGCAAGCGGCTGATGATCATTCCCGCCTGGCTCGAAACGCCCAACCCAGAGCGCACCCCGATTCGCATCGATCCTGGCATGGCATTCGGCACTGGCACGCACCCCACCACACAGTTGTGCCTGGAGCTGATCGAAACCTTCATTGATGAAACCCCCGGACTCCCGGCCGCCTGGGATGCCATCGATATCGGCTGCGGGACAGCCATCCTGGCGATCGCCGCCCTCCAGCTTGGAGCAACCCACGCGCTGGGAGTAGATATCGACGCCGATGCGATCCGTGCCGCCCGCGAGAACGCCGCCGCCAATGGCGTGCAAGACCGTCTGGAATTAGGACTCGGATCTTTGGCTGAAGTGTTACATGGCAATTATTCAATAAAACATGCCCCCCTTGTTTTGGCAAATATCCTGGCCCCTGTTTTAGCCCGCCTGCTGGACGAAGGTCTGGGCAGTCTGCTGACCAATGGCGGGCGCCTGGTCCTTTCAGGCATCCTGGCCGAGCAGGCTCAAGAGGTTCTGGACGCAGCCAGCCGTAACGGTCTGCAATGTGCCGGTCGCAGACAGAGTGGCGATTGGGTAGCCCTGAGCTTCAATTTGGATTTCGCCTCCCCCCTGAGACAATAAATAATCGCCTGCAACTGGTTATGGCATAGACCAGATTGAGAAATCTTTATATTCCGTCAGTTTGCCGGTTACTTCGCTGCCTTCATGGAATCCAATTCCGATCATGATCGCTCCCGAGTATTGTTTGGATAGGTCAAGCTCGGATATGAATTGATCGTTCACAAAAAACCAGCCCCGATCTCCTTCTGCATACAGGCGGATTTTATTAGCGCTGCCTTCTTCCGTATTCAAATCATCGATCGTCCCTTCAAGAACATCTTTACCATTCGGCGACCCGGAATGCAGGGAAAATACCCAGCTTTTATCCGAGTTGAACAGCAGCCGGTATTCGATATTGGGTTCGGCTTCTCGGAAAATGATGCCGAAATCCCAGGGCGCTTCGGTCGCGGGATACGGCACAAAGAAGGTGACCTCGGTGATAAAACTTCTCAAACCCACGGACGCGTTAATCGTCTCGATAAAGCCGTTTTCTGCCTTATGCGGGATTCTTCCGCTTTTCGGGCCGTAGACCAATCCAGCTCTCGCCTCCAGGCTGGCCAGGTGACTATCGAGCGCCTGTTGCGTGGCCTGCACCTTTGCATCCACAGTAGCAGTGCCCTTGGGCAGGGCAGTCGTTGTACTTTGTTTCGCTTGCACCGTAAAGGTGGGCTTGGCATCAACCGTGTCGGTTACCCCGGCATTGGTTGTGGGTGTGCGCATGGCTGCCAGTCTGGTTGTGGTCTCCTGAACCGATTTTCCCAAACCGGCTTCATAAGTCAGCGTCGCATTCTCCGCTCCACCCCCATCCCGGACTACCAGGCCGGCCAGCACAGCGGATGCACCGATGCACAGCGCCAAAATAGCCGCACCGCCAATCGCGAAGATCAGCCAGCTTTTTTTTGCTTTCGGCGTCCTGACAGCTTCTTGTTGGCCCGCAATAACCGGTGCTTCGACAACCTGCCGCCCAGACACCTCGCCTGCTGCGGCTGAGGCGCCGGTTGGACGGCTGGGCGGGCGCGACACGCTCGTCTGCTGTGAAATGTCTTCTATCCTGGCAACCGAGGCGCTCATCGCAGGTGCACTAATCGCACCTGCAATCGTTGGTTGGACATCCGCCTCCGGCTCCACCAACATCGTCACCAGGTTCTTCCCTTCTGGAGCTCGGGTTGAGATCGATTGAGCAGCTTTCAAAGCCGCCCGAAATTCCCCGGCTGCCTGGAAACGCACGGTAGGTTCCAGGGCCATGGCACGCTCAATGACGTCACTCACGATTAACGGCACCTGGGGGTTGAGCCGGTTGGCTGTTTCCAGGTGTTCGCCCGCCATGCGCGCCACACTCTCTATCGGCTCACGACCGGTGACCAGGTTGTAAAGTGTTGCACCCAGGGCATAGATATCGGTCCGCTCATCTGTTTTACCCTGGCCGTACTGCTCAGGCGGCGCGTACCCGGGTGTGATTGCCCGCGCCCCAATGGTCGTCTTCAAAAGTCGGTCAGATACCTTTACCAGCCCAAAGTCCACCAGCACTGCCTGCCCCTTGGGCGTGATGCGGATATTCGCCGGTTTGATATCCCGGTGCAAGACCGGCGGTGTCTGCCCGTGCAGGTATTCCAGGGCGCCGCATACGTGCGTAATCCAATCGATCGCCTGGTCCACCGCTATGATTTCTTCCTTAGCCATGATGGACAACAGGTCCGCCCCTTCGATAAAGTCCATCACCAGGTATTGTCCTTCTCCAGGGACGATAAAATGGTCGATCACCCGCGGCAGATTCGGGTGCGACAGGTTCGCCAGCAAGGTCGCCTCGCGGGTGAACTGGCGTTGCGCCTCTGGAGTAGTGCTCAGGTTCTCTTTCACCGCACAAAGCCGGCTCAAATTTACATCCCAGGCGCGGTAGACAGCTCCAAAGCCGCCTCGGCCCAGCTGTTCCTCGATCCGGTAACGGTTTAGCAGAACTCGCTCCACCACAGGCCCTGTTTCAACTACCTGGCTTTGACCTGGGGGCGGCGGTTCTACCGCGATTGGTTCACTGATCGGCATCGATTCGCCGGTTGGCGCAGAAACGGGGCGGCTGGAGCGTGCCGTGCCCAGTTCAGCGCCACATTCTGCACAGAAATTGGCGTTTTCTTTGTTATTGGCTTTGCATTGTGGACATATGATCCCGGCCATGTCGCTGCTCCTGCTAAGG
>Ga0209253_10005158_pt1 | contig 11340 bp, 7 predicted proteins | sample FrelakmetBRP12BR_FD_187145 | JGI IMG/M metagenome (GOLD analysis project Ga0209253, IMG submission 187145) | Freshwater lake sediment microbial communities from the University of Notre Dame, USA, for methane emissions studies - BRP12 BR (SPAdes)... | ecosystem: Environmental > Aquatic >...
TACGAGTTCGCAAAGACACTGTCTGACCGGGGAGAGCGTGTTCCGGATATCGCCTTCGCAGGCGGGTTCAGCAGCGAAGATGGCGTGTTCAAGGCCCTGGCCATGGGGGCGCCCTTCGTCAAAGCGATCTGCATGGGCAGGGCGCTGATGATACCGGGCATGGTCGGAAAGAATATCGAACATTGGATCAAGGACAATGATCTCCCGAAAACCGTCAGCGAGTTCGGCAACACGGTCGAGGAAATATTTGTGAATTACGAGGACGTGAAGAAATTGGTCGGGAATAAGGAGATCAAGAACATTCCCCTCGGCGCGATCGGTATTTACAGTTATTCCCAGAAGATCAAGGTAGGCCTGCAGCAGATGATGGCAGGCGCGAGGTGCTTCAATGTTGATTCGATCACCAGGCATGAACTGATGTCACTTACCGAGGATTGTGCCAGGGTTACCGGGATACCGTATCTCATGGATTCCTATCGTGACGAGGCGATGAGGATCCTCAACTCCTGATGACCATTTCTGACCGTCCGTTGTAAAAGAAAATAGACTGGCAAGGTCTTCGGAAAGCGTCCGAAGGCCTTGCCAGCACTATCATGAACTACGAGAACGAATTCCCGTACCGCCTGAGGCGGGCGGATCGCGAACTGATTTCGGGGAAGACGAATGAACAAGACCCTTCACGCAATTCTCGCAATTCTCGATACCTGTTCGACCATCACCGGTTCGCGTGAGCTCTCGCGTAAACTCACGAAGCACGGCGTTGATCTCACCGAACGGACCGTGCGGTATTACCTGAAAAGGCTCGACAGCCAGGGGTATACCGAGGTATTCGGCAAGGAAGGCCGGAAGATAACCGCCCGTGGACGCGAGGAGCTCAGGCACTCTCTTGTCTCGGACAAGATCGGGTTCGTGATAAGCAGGATCGAGACACTTTCCTATATGACAACGCTGGACCTGGCGAGCATGGAGGGCGATGTCATCCTGAACGTCTCCTGGTTCCCGAGAAAGGACCTGCGCAAGGCACTGGCATTGCTCAAGCCGGTATTCTCATCGCCCTTCGTGATGAGCGACCGGGTGATCATTGCCGATGAAGGTGAGAAGATCGGCGACGCCCGGGTCCCCAAAGGTATGGCGGCACTGGGTACGATCTGCAGTGTGACCATCAACGGGATATTCCTGAAAGCCGGGATCCCGGTCGCATCCCGGTACGGCGGGGTTGTCGAGACCGCGGAAGGCAGACCCCAGCGCTTCCTGTCCCTTATCAGCTACGAGGGCTCGTCCCTGGATCCTCTCGAGATGTTCATCAAGAGCAATATGACCGCGGTCTCAGCAGCCGTGGCGGGCCGCAGCGGTAGGATCCTTGCCAGCTTCCGAGAGATCCCTGTCGTGTGCCTGGACAAGGCGGCAAAGCTCGCACGGACACTCGAAGAGCGCGGAATCCGGGGCATCGTGATGATCGGGAGTCCGAACAAACCGCTTCTGGAAGTTCCGGTCGGCATCGACAAGGCCGGGATCGTGATCATCGGCGGCCTGAATCCGGTGGCGGTGCTGGAGGAACACGGCATTGCCACGGAGAGCAAGGCCATGTCAACGCTCTTCGAGTATTCTCATCTGGTGCCGTTCAAGAACATCACCCGCTCCAGGATCTCCCTCGCGAAGACCCGTTCCTCTGCGGCGTAGCCTCTGCAGCGTCCGCCCTGTCGCTTCCGCAGCAGCCTCCGCTATCGCTCAATATTCGCTTGACAGCTGAGCTTGATCCGGTGTAATTTACGAAACCATACGGCAATGCATTGCCGTCGAAATGTCCCTCGCTAAAGGGCTTTATTGGCCCTGTTCGCGCGATCGATCGCAGGTCGTTTGTCCGGGGAGGATTGGCTCTTTCCGCCGGCACAAAGACTTCAATGCAGGACGAGTTTCTGATCCAGACACCTGACATCAGAGAAGCGTCAATGAACACGAGTTCAGATCCATGGTTACTTGAACATTAATGGTGAATATGTCTATGGGCGAGAGATCGAGAAAGAGGACGGGAATGGTGGATGTGAAGCAGACGGGGAATACGCCGCGTATCGTGGTCGTTTATTGTCGCAATGCGGTATCGTCCGCCGCTGAATTGCTTGAAGGGCCATATACCGCAAAAGGATATCATGCTTATTTTGCCGCCCTGCCTTGTTCCAGTAAAATTGAACCCTCGTATCTACTGAAGATCATTGCAGATGGTGCGGACGGACTGCTCGTGGTGGCATGCCCGGAGGGCCATTGCCGTAATTTGGTAGGCAATGTTCGAGCGGAAAAGAGGATCAACTATGCGCGGTCGCTTTTGAATAAGGCCAAGATGGGCGCCGAGCGACTGACTCTGGAGCGGGGAGAAAATCTTACTGAAAAAGATCTTCTGGCTCTGGCTCAGAGCCGTCTAGGACCACTGAAAATACTGGGACCCAATCCCATGAAGGGGGATGGAAAATGATAATCGCTGAATGGAAACCCCTGCCCGAACTGGTGGAAATACTAAAAGGGCATACCAATGTGTTGGTGGCGGGATGCGCCACCTGTGTGGCAGAGTGCGCGGCAGGCGGGGAACGTGAAGTGGAGACCCTGGCGCCGCTGCTGAAGATGGCGCTCAAGAATGAAGGTTGTACGATCAACGTGCTTACCCGGACGGTGGAACGGCAGTGCGAGTGGGAGTTTGTGGAAGAACTGGCGGAGATGACGCCTAAGGTGGACGCGATCGTAAGTCTTGCCTGCGGCATCGGTATCCAGGCGGTGGCCGAGCGGTTTCCCGATCTGGCGGTATATCCCGGTGTGAACACGACGGCGTTGGCCATCCGGCAGGAGCCGGGGTTATGGATCGCCCGATGCGCCGCCTGCGGAGACTGCGTGCTTGGCGAAACATTCGGTTTCTGCCCGGTCGCCCGTTGCGCAAAAAGCCTTTCTAATGGCCCCTGCGGCGGCACCAGGAAAGAGGGGAAATGCGAGATCGATGAGAACATCGACTGCGTGTGGTTCCAGATCTACGAGCGGGCAAAAGCCCGCGGAAAAGTGGAGCAGCTCCTGAAAGTGCGGAAGCCCAGGAACTGGTCGAACTCAGGCCACGGAGGTCCAAAACGGGTGGTACGGGAGGATTTGCGGCCATGATGAAAGCGGGAAGCAAACTGGAAAAAACACTGCGCGCCGGACACTTCGCCGTGACCGTTGAGGTGGGACCGCCGCGCGGCCCCAATCCCGAGGATGTCCTCCGCAAAGCGCAGCAGCTCAAGGGCGTTGCCGACGGCTATAACGTCACCGACAACCAGACCGCCGTGGTGCGCATGTCAAGCATTGCCGGCGCCCGGCTTCTTCAGGAGGCCGGTTGCGAGCCGATCATGCAGATGACCTGCCGCGATCGAAACCGCATCGCCCTGCAGTCCGACCTGCTGGGCGCCTGGGCGCTGGGAATGCGCAATTGTCTCTGCCTTTCAGGCGACCACCAGAAAGCGGGCGCATCGGGAAAGCTTAAAGGCCATCCCGGCGCCAAGAACGTCTTTGACGTCGACTCGATCCAGTTAATCTCGATCCTCAAGGAGATGCGGGACGCCGGCGTTCTTGAAAGCGGCGATCCTATTTCGCAGCCCACGCCTTTTTTTATCGGCGCCGTCTGGACGCCGCTTGCACCTCCCGAAGAATTCCGTATTTTGCGGCTTGCCAAGAAGATCGAGGCGGGCGCCGACTTTATCCAGACCCAGGCTGTCTTTGATATGAAGAGGTTCGCAACGGCTGTTGCGTCGGCCCATGATAAGGGGCTTACCACAAAGGCCTCTATACTGGTCGGCATTATCGTGCCTAAATCAGCGAAGATGCTCGAATACATGAATGCCAATGTGCCGGGCGTAGAGGTACCAGAAGGCCTCATCAAGCGGATGGCCGCGGCGAAGGACCAGCGCCAGGAAGGATACCAGATCACCGTTGAGTTGATCCAGGCCGCGCGGAACATCCCGGGTGTGAAAGGGGTGCACTTGCAGGCCATAGAATCTGAAGAAGTGCTGCCCGAGATAATAAGATCCGCTGGACTCCTGCCCCGACCGCAGGTTTAAACTCGCTGTTCCCGGATGGTAAGAAGAAATGTCGAAGAAATATCACATCAAGATCGATCCGGCAGCCGCACGCTTTCCGGGCGTATCCAAGTTGTCGATACTGGAAACCGAGGGATGTCTGGGTTGCCTGAAGTGCGTAAAGAAGTCCTCATGCATGTACTCCGCTTATGATAAGCGGACGTTCGATCCGGCGGCGATCGTGGACAGGACCGACAACCTATGCGTGGGTTGCATGCAGTGCGTCCAGGACTGCAAGAAGAACATTCTCAGCCGGGGAAAGAACCCGCGTTTCGAAAAAATGGGCAATGAGTACTGGACGCCCTCGATCATCGCCGGCATCTGGAAACAGGCCGAGAACGGCAAGATACCGGTGTCCGGCGCCGGTTACCGCGGTCCGTTCAGCGGTCTGGGGTTCGATCAGATGTGGACCGATATGTCGGAGATCGTCCGGCCCACGCGCGACGGGATCCACGGCCGCGAATATATCAGTACGCTCATTGAACTTGGACGGAGACCGTCCCGGCTCGTCTTCGACGCCCGGGGCGGCATGGTGACCGAACCACCCCTGTTCATCGAATTGCCTCTTCCTATTGTCCTGGACATTCCGGATCTCGCCCATGTTTCGTCCCAAACGATCGAGGCCCTTGCCCGCGCGGCCCATCGCGCCGGGACGCTGCTGATCGTCGATGCCAAGACCGCAAAGAACATATCGCCTCGTCTCAGGAAACAGTTAATGGTGATCTTAGATCCGGCGGTTGATAATAAATCAGTTCTCAAAGGCGTTCCCGCTGTCCAGATAGCCTATTCAGCAACCGTGCTGAACGAAGCCAAAAAACTCAAAAAAGCCCGGCCTGACCTGGTGGTTTCGGTGCGCGTTCCGCTTGATGAACAAGCCGTAAAACGCGTTGCCAAGCTTGCAGTCGGCGGGGCCGAAGTGGTCCATCTGTATGCCGATGGAAAGGGCAGGGGACTTAAAAAGCGAAAAGCCGACTTTGTGACCACCCTCATCAGAGAAGTGCACTTCAAACTGGTGGATGAGGGAGTGCGCGAAGAACTGACGCTTCTGGTTTCCGGCGGAATTGCCATGGCCGAACATGTAGCCAAGGCGATGCTCTGCGGCGCTGACGGCGTGGGCGTGGACAGCGCGCTGATGGTCGCCCTGGAGTGCCGCTTATGCAAAGTGTGCAAACGCGAGATCGCCTGTCCGGTGGAACTGGGGACAGCCCCGGTGGATTGGGCCGAGAAACGGATCGTGAACCTTCTCGGTTCGTGGCACTCCCAGCTCATCGAACTGATGGGAGCCATGGGGCTGCGCGAAGCGCGCCGGTTGCGGGGAGAGCTCGGCCGGGCAATGTTCTTTGATGACCTGGAGCGGGAGAATTTCTGGCCACTGTTCGGAGAGCGGGTAAAGGGAGATCAGGCTGCTCCGATAGTGCCGAACGACATCCCCGTCCCTATGCACGGCAATGGCCACCTGAAGACATCAGGTGGCATTGATGTCACTGTGAAATTAGACCCTTCCCGCTACCGCAACCAGTTCGGCAAATTCAAGGTAGTGAGGACCTCGGCCTGCATCGCGTGCGGCAAGTGCGCCGAAGTGTGCGCCTATGGCGTGCATGTGAAGGCGGGCAGCCGCATGCTTGCTCCAAAATCCCATCTGTGCCGGGGACGGGAACACTGCCGCGGCAACGAACGATATTGCGCCGACAACTGCCCGGTGAACGCCTTGCGGGTGGGTAAAGATCCCCTGTATGAAACGATCGGCGATCCCCGATGGACCGCCGACCTGTTGATGGCCACCTGGCATCAGGCTGAGACCGGCCGTCCACCGGAAGGCGGCCTGGAGTACCGGGTGGGCGAGTCTGGCGGCGGGTTCGATCGCATCGACTTCAAATTTCCCGAACAGCTTCCCGATCCCTCTCTCAAGCCCGAGGACGTGGACCTTTCCATTCCGCTGAACCGCAGAAAGGACGGACGGCCCGAGGTGGTTATCGGCTGGCCGATCTATGGCGGCGGAATGAGTTTCGGGTCTGTAAGCCTCACCACCATCCTTTCCCGGGCGCGCGCATGGAAGGCAATGAATTCATTCACCTGCACGGGCGAAGGTGGTTATCCGGACGACCTCAAAAAATACGACGACCACGTGATCACTCAGATCGCCACCGGGCTTTTTGGTGTGCGCGAGGAGACCATTCAGCGGGTGCGCATTGTTGAATTCAAGTATGCCCAGGGCGCCAAGCCGGGCCTCGGCGGTCATCTGCTGGGCGATAAAGTCACGCCCGCTGTGGCGAAGATGCGGGAAGCAGTGGTCGGCTCAGCCCTCTTTTCTCCTTTTCCGTTCCACTCGGTCTACTCGGTGGAGGACCATAAGAAACACGTCGACTGGATCAACACCATTAATCCCAGGGCGCTGGTATCCGTCAAGGTTTCAACGCCGTCGGACGTGGACATGGTTGCCGTCGGCAGCTTTTGCGCCGGCGCGAATATCATCCATCTTGATGGAAGCTATGGAGGCACCGGCGCCGCGCCCGATATAGCCAAAAAGAACATCGCCATGCCGATCGAATATGCCATACCCAAGGTGCACCGTTTTCTGGTCGCTGAGGGGATTCGCCCCGAGATGACGCTTATCGTGTCGGGCGGCCTGCGCACGGCCTGGGATGTTGCCAAGGCGATCGCTCTGGGCGCCGACGGTGTGGTGGTGGGTACAGCGGAAATGGTGGCGCTGGAATGCATCCGGTGCGCGAACTGCGAGAGCGGCCGGGGCTGCCCGCGCGGAATAGCCACTACCGATCCAAAGTTGAGCGCAATGTACGACGAGGACTGGGGCTCCCAGCGGATCATGAACCTATTTCATTCCTGGTCGCTCCAGCTCCAGGACATTCTGCACCGTTTCGGCATGAAGAGCGTTCGTGAGCTGGTGGGCCGGTCGGACCTGTTGCGTCACTACGACTACGAAAAACGCAGGGAATACCGTAGAGTGGAGTCAGGATAATGAAAGCTAAATCAACCGGAAAACTTAAGAATTGGAGCGGTACGGGCCGTGATCCGCGGTTCCCAGATATGATCACCGCCTCCCGTGCTGAACTTGTGATGGGCGCTCAGAACGCCCGGGAAAAACCGGCAGAGGAGGGTGGATGCGGCGTGGTAGGATTCGCCGCCACGGTACCGGTGCGGGGGCGTCATATCTTCGAACCCTCCATGCAGATGCACAACCGGGGCAACGGCAAGGGCGGCGGGATCGCGGCCGCATCGCTCCAACCCGAGGACCTGGGAGTGGATGCTGCGACGCTGAAGAACGATTACATCCTTCAGATCGCACTGATCGATCCAGCCGCCGAGAAGGAAGTGGAGAAGTATGGCATAGCTCCCTGGCTCAAGGTGGAGCACAAGACCCGCATACAGCCGGTGGCAGACCACCGTGATGTCGGGTTGGAGGTGAAGCCGCCTGACATCGTGCGATACTTTGTCCGCGTCAAGGACAACGTGCTCAGCCGGTTTGCCAAAGAGCACGGTTTGGGTAAATCGGAACGCCGCCTCATTGAGGATGAGTTCATATTCCGCAACAGTTTTAAGATCAATCGCCAGTTCTACGCATCCTTGGGAGACAAGCGCGCCTTCGTGCTTTCCCACGCGCGTGATCTGGTCATATTCAAGATCGTGGGGTATGCCGAACAGGTCGTGAAGTATTACGGGCTCACGGACATGCGCGCCAAGATCTGGATCGCCCATCAGCGCTATCCCACCAAGGGCAGGGTCTGGCATCCCGCAGGCGCACATCCGTTCATCGGAATGAACGAGGCGCTGGTCCATAACGGTGACTTTGCCAATTACTTCGGCGTGACCGAATACCTTCGGCAGCGCAACCTCGTGCCCCAATTTCTCACCGACACGGAAGTCTCGGTCCTTCTGTTCGATCTCCTGACCCGCGTATACGGGTATCCGCTGGAGTATGTGATCGAGGCGATGGCCCCCACCACCGAGATAGACTTCGACGCCCTTCCCGCGCGCAAGAAGAAGATCTACCGGGCCATACAGGCACAGCACATGCACGGATCGCCCGACGGACCGTGGTTCTTCATCATCGCGCGCAGCGATCCGGAACAGTGCCAATACCAGCTTCTGGGGATCACCGACACCTCCATGCTCAGGCCGCAGGTGTTCGCCATCCAGGAGGGAGACGTATCCATCGGCTTGATCGGTTCCGAAAAGCAGGCCATCGACGCCACGCTGCAGTCTCTTCATGAGGAGGACCCGCGTTTCCGTCACGTGGCCGACCGATACTGGAACGCCCGCGGTGGAAGCTACACCGATGGCGGCGCATTTGTCTTCACGGTAAGCACGAGTGGCGACAAAACGACGCTTTCCTGCGCCGATAAGTTCGGAAAGCCCATCAGCGCGCCTGCCGGGCACTGGAGAATGGACCCTGACCGGACGGCAACGATCGCGGACCAATGGACCGGCCGGATCGCTGACAGTCTTACCGCAGGCCGCGTGAATGAGTTGTTCGGAGAACTTACTGCCGCGCTTCTTTCCTGGGACCTTGATCAGATACGTGTGGCGATCGATGCAATATGCAAAGCCGCCGCGGTTGATGACCGGAGCTTCGAGACCGCTTTGCAGGTGCTTACGCTCCTGCAGGACCGCCGTTACGATTGCGGTCCCAATAAGAGGAGCGCGATCCTCCACCTTCTTCAGAACGGGATAAGCCGGCTTCTTGACACGGTCCCGTCGATAACAAGCCACGACCCGGGACGTTTTCACCGCGTGGACTTCTTAACGCGCGGGCAGATCGGCGCGCCGCAACAGGCGGATGGGACGCTGGTGGTCTTCAGCCGTGATTTTCCTCCCGAGGGCGATGGTTGCGATGCGCTGCTTTTGGCAAAGGCATTTCGCCAGGGCTGGAAACGGTTCATCGTATACGGTCTTAAGGGTCAGCGGTTCACGGGATGCAGTTTCGGGCCTGCGACGGACGGTGTCCGCATCGACGTCTATGGTAGCTCAGGCGACTACCTCGCGTCCGGGATCGACGGCATGGAGGTCCAGATCCATGGAAACGGTCAGGACCAGCTCGGTCAGATACTCAAGCGCGGTACGCTCGTGGTGCACGGTGATGTTGGACAGGCATTCATGTATGGCGCCAAGGGCGGTGAGGTCTTCATCATGGGCAATGCAGCCGGCCGTCCGCTCATTAACGCGGCAGGACGACCGCGCGTGGTCATCAACGGCACCTGTCTGGATTTTCTTGCTGAATCCTTCATGGCCGGCGACCCTCACAATGGCGGGGGGTTCGTCGTATTGAACGGCGTGGAATTTGATGACCGGGGCGCGGTCCGCGACCAGCAGGCGCCTTATCCTGGATCAAACCTGTTTTCGCTCGCTTCAGGCGGAGCGATCTTTGTACGCGATCCCCATCACACGATCGGCAATGAAAAGCTCAACGGTGCTGAGTTCACCGAGATGACGCAGGAGGATTGGCAACTCATTAAGCCGTATCTCCAGGAAAATGAAAAACACTTCGGCATTTCGATCGAGCGGGATCTTCTGGTGGTTGACGGCAAAGCCAGTTCGCCGCTATCGGTGTACCGTAAAGTGCGGCCGGTGAAAGCGGCAGCGCTTGCCAAGAAGGTGCAATCATCTGATGAATAGTAATGACCCTCGGATTACAGCGTAGTTTCCGGCGGTATCGATCCTTCCTTTGAGAGGCCCTTTCCTCGGCTGCGCAGACGATCCCATGGCAACTCGATCACAACGGTAACCGCCTCCGCTATTGTTCAATTATCGCTTGACAGCTGAGCTTAGCCCGGTGTATTGTACTGCTCCAAACTTGCAAAACAATGCAATGCCGTAAAAAAAGCCCCTCATAAAGGGGCTTTTATTGCATCTCTTCGAGGGCGAAAGACTGCTTGCCGTTCATCGCGTGCAGAGTGCTATTCTTGCTGACAATCTTATTCCCAATGAACAGAACGCAGCCTTATCCAACATCCCTAAACCAAAAATTCCAGTCTATGATAAGATGTATGCAGCATGGGCAGTGGTTACTGAGAAGCACGTATGGGTTACACACGCCCGGGTGTGTTATTCACTATTCCCGGCCATTAAGAAGAGGAGCAAGAGCATGTGCCGTTTGAGCGCGATCACGTCTGGCGACTATTTCTCACCCATGGAGAACATCCTGGCGCTGGAGACCATGAAGGAAGGACACGACGGTTCCGGCCTCGGCCTGATGCTGAAGGACCTGGGCGGTCCGTTCGCGGAGTTCAAGGGGTATCCCGTCCTGTCTGCCGTCTGCTCGAACCAGGGCCTTCTGGACCTGGACGAATTGATGAAGGTTCATGGATTCAAGGAAAAGTTCACCTGGGCACCGAACATCAAGAATGTGCCGGGCATCGAACGCCGGGAGCACTATCTCGCCAAGGTGTACGATTATCCCGAGAGCTATTGGGACAAACCTGTGCACGTGAAAGAGGACCTTCTCATGAATACAAGGCTGGCCCTCCGGAAGGTAGGCGAGCCCGATGAGTCTATCTTCGTCTTTTCGTTCTATCCCGATGTTCTAACCTTGAAGGAAGTTGGCGATCCGCTCCATGTCGGCGAGTTTTTCGGACTGGACAGATCAGACATTTCTGCAAAGATCATTCTCGCCCAAGGCCGGCAGAACACGAACTACGCCATCTATCTCTACTCATGCCATCCCTTCTTTATCCAGGGCTATGGCACTATGACGAACGGCGAGAATACCGCCTTCGTGCCCATCCGCGAGTACCTTATGGGGCGCGGCAACCCTGGGTACATGGGCTACAACTCCGATTCCGAGGTCTTCACGCATATCCTTCACTTCACCAACAGGACCCTAGGGTATCCGCTCCATTACTACAAGGACGTGATCACGCCGCTTAAAGAGAGCGAGATCGAGAAGCGTTCCGATGCTGCGGCGCTACGGCTGCTCAAAAAATCGCTTCGTCCACTCTGTATCGACGGACCCAACTGTGTTATCGGGTTCACGCCCGACGGTTCGGTCTTCATGGTACAAGACGCAAAAAAGCTTCGTCCCGGCGCAGTGGGCGGAAAACCCGGCAAGTACGCGCTCATGTCAGAGGTGTGCGGCGTAGACCGTGCTGTCCCGGACAGAGACAGAACCTCGGACATCTTCCCTATGAAGTACGACACGGTCATCATCGCGCCCGGTGCGCGGGAGGTAACGGTATGGAATCAGCTGCACGGTTAGACCAGAACCATCAGCTCACGCTGAAGGAGTTCCCCTATATCA
>Ga0209253_10005159_pt1 | contig 11338 bp, 12 predicted proteins | sample FrelakmetBRP12BR_FD_187145 | JGI IMG/M metagenome (GOLD analysis project Ga0209253, IMG submission 187145) | Freshwater lake sediment microbial communities from the University of Notre Dame, USA, for methane emissions studies - BRP12 BR (SPAdes)... | ecosystem: Environmental > Aquatic >...
CCTCGGCGTCTCGCCGCAGGCGTTTCGCTCTATCGGCTAGCCGACAACACTCCCGTCGAAATTAGCGGGAAATCGCGTCCACGATGTGCGGAATGTAAGTTACGCGGAAACCTCGGCTTCGATTTTCCGGCGGAGCTCCCGATAACGCTCGTCCACCTGCTCGCCGAAGAGGGGATCCCGTACGCTCGACACGGCCTTCCCGACTGCATGCCAGTCTTCCGCCGTGAGCATCTGGGCCGCTTGCGGCATGATCTTGGTGTCTTCGGCCGTGATGTGGTGACGGTAATAGAGGAGGAAAGAGGCGCAGGCAGCTTCGACTTGCGCGCGTTCTACGAAGCTGTCGGCGACGACGGCTTCGAGCAGGTCCCGGACGCGCGCTCCCTCCACTGCGATCACGCGATGCTCCTGAAGCAGGCGGTTCACGACCGGCTGTAGCGAGCTGTCGTAAGCGACGAGCCGCTCGAATGCGACGTCCTCGCGCGGGTGGTGGGTCCGTTCCGGGAAATGGCGCAGGTAGAGGAGAATGTCGAGCATGAGCTCGTAGTCCGGTGCATCTCCCGAGTGAAAGCGCATGACTTCGCGCTCGAACACGTCGAGAAGTCGTGAGAAGTTGTCATGCTCCGCCCGCCAGCCGGCGATGGGGTCGTTCATGAGGGTGCCTACGAGGTTTGCTGAAGAATCGCTTTATCGTGAGTCTAGCGTAAGGTCGCCGACTCCGTTGGGTCACGTCCGATTTGGTGCACCGGGCGCCGCGAATGGGGCTTCTAGAGTCGGTTCTCCGCCTGCGCGGACGGGGATCGCCTTGAGTGCGCTTGGTTGCGTGTCGTCTGTGCGACTGCGTGCCTGTTGGACGCAAGTCGGCTCGCTCGGGAAACTCGCTGAACCCGCGCCGAAGGCATACGATTCGATAGCGGCCGCCGGCAACGAGCCGTGTTGACTTCCATCAACACGATTCGGACGCCACGGTGGTGTCCTCGCAGGGAAGGAAAGGGAACTCCATGCGAGAGGTCGCGGACGTCGGCGACGATCTCGGTCCGGCCAAAGTTCTTCACGTTCGCGAGCCCGCGCTCTCGCTGCGAGCCGTGCTGGTTGTCGACAACGTCGCGCGCGGGCCCTCGATCGGGGGACTTCGCATTGCGCCCGACGTCTCCGTCGAAGAGTGTTTCCGGCTCGCGCGCGCGATGACGATGAAGAACGCGGCCGCCGGGCTTCCACATGGCGGGGGCAAGTCGGTGCTCTGGGGCGACCCCCGGATGCCGACCGACAGGAAGGAGGCGCTTATTCGCGCATTCGCCCACGCGCTTCGGAACGAGCGCGACTACATCTTCGGACCCGACATGGGCACCGATGAGGTCTGCATGGCGTGGGTGAACGACGAGATCGGGCGCGCAGTTGGATTGCCCGCGGCGATCGGCGGCATTCCGCTCGACCAGCTCGGCGCCACCGGCTGGGGCCTTTCCAGCTCCGCTGATGTGGCTGCCCGTCGCTGCGGCGTCCCGCTCGAAGGCGCGCGCGTCGCCATCCAGGGCTTCGGCGCCGTCGGCAAACATGCTGCGCGTTTCCTCGCGACGAAGGGCGCTGTGCTGATTGCAGCGTCCGACACGCGCGGGACCCTCGTGAACGACGGCGGCATCGATTTCGCCCGGCTCATGCAACTCAAGGAGAGCGGGCGGCCCGTCTGCGACTACCCGGAGGGTCACCGGCTCGACCGCGATGCAATCCTCGATGTGCCCTGCGACATCTGGATCCCGGCGGCCCGCCCGGACGTCGTGCGGGAGGACAATGTGCAGCGGCTGAAGGCCCGCCTTGTGCTGGAGGGCGCCAACATCCCCATAACCGCCAAGGCGGAGGCGATACTGCACGCCAAGGGCGTCCTGGTCGTGCCCGACTTCATCGCCAACGCGGGCGGCGTGATCTGCGCCGCGATGGAGTACCGCGGCGCAACGCAGGCCGCGGCGTTCGAGGCGATCGAGGAGAAGATCCGCGCCAACACCGAGACGGTGCTCGATCGCGTCGCGAAGGAAGGGATCCTGCCGCGCGTGGCGGCCGAGCGGCTCGCCATCGATCGCGTGCGAGCGGCCATGACGACGCGCCGTTTCAACATCATGTAACGGAGAACAAGCGCCCAAGCCATGTACCGCATCCGCTTCCACGGCCGCGGGGGCCAGGGCATCAAGACCGCTGCCCAAATCCTCGGTACCGCGTTCTTTCTCGAAGGTTTCGAGACCCAGGACGCGCCACGCTACGGGGCGGAGCGCCGCGGTGCACCGATTTTCGCCTACGTGCGCGCAGCACGAACGCCGATTCAGGAGCGCGGGGTAATCGACCGTCCGGACCTCGTGATCGTGGCCGACGAGACGCTCGTACCGGTACCGACGGCCGGCGTGCTCCAGGGACTCGCCGGCAACACGGTCCTTCTCATTCACACGCGAGAGCCGCCACAGGCTTGGAAGGTCCGCCTGGGACTTGCATCTCCCGTGTTCTCCTTGCCGGTCGTCGACGCAACCCAAGACGCGGTGGACGGGTCTTACATCGGCGCCATGTGCGCCGGGGCGGCAGCGAGATTGGTCGGTGCGATCCGGCGCGAGCGTCTGGAGCAGGCGATTCGCGAGGAGATCGCCAAGTTCGGGGCGGTCGCAGTCGAGAAGAATCTCGCACCGGCGCTTGCCGCATTCGCCGCCATGGCAGAGCACGCAGGCGTGGTGCAGGAAGGCGGCGACATCCGCGCGGATCGATACGCGACCCCGGCATGGGTGGACGTGCCGCTCGAACGTGCGCGCATTGCGGCCCCGGACATTCACGCGGCGGCGACCAGCGCGCTGGTGAACACCGGCGTGTGGCGCACATTGCGGCCCGTGATCGACCACGAGCGCTGCAACCGCTGCTCATGGATCTGTAGCACGCTCTGCCCGGACAGCGCGATCGCGGTCGGCCCCGACCGCGCACCAAGCATCGACTACGACCACTGCAAGGGGTGCTTGATCTGCGTCGCTGTCTGTCCGCCGCACGCCATTCGGGCAGTGTCGGAGCCCCGCGGGCTGGCGAAAGACGGATGAGCGATACCCGGAACCGCTGGAGCGTCGCGAAGGCGATGCTCGCTCGGCCCGACGACAAGGCAGGCGCGCATCCGGCTGGCGGCGAGAAGGCGTTCGAGCCCGCTTACGTGCGCCTGCTCGAGAGCGGCGCGCTCGCGCGACGCGTCGAAGAAGCGTACCGGCACCTCGAAGACTGCGATCTGTGCGCGCGCTATTGCCACGTCAGCCGGCAGGCGACGATCGACGGCGCTGTCTGCCGCACCGGCAGCCGCGCGGTGGTCGCGAGCTATGGCGCACATCACGGCGAAGAGGACTGTCTGCGCGGCTGGCGCGGCTCGGGGACGATCTTCTTCTCGTGGTGCAACCTGCGCTGCATCTACTGCCAGAACTGGGACATCTCGCAGAAAGGGGTCGGGCGCGAGATGGAGCCCGGCGCGATCGCCGACATCATGCTCGCGGTGCAGCGCGAGGGCTGCCACAACATCAACTTCGTCAGCCCAAGCCACGTGGTCGCGCAGATCATCGCCGCGGTCCACGAGGCCGCGAAGCGAGGCCTGCGGCTGCCGATCGTATACAACACGGGCGGCTACGACAGCCCCGAGGCGCTCGCCCTGCTCGACGGCATCATCGATATCTACATGCCGGACATGAAATACGGCGATTCGAAGCTCGCGCGCGCGTATTCGAAGGTGCGCGACTACGTGGAGGCGAATCGCGCTGCCGTGCGCGAGATGCACCGGCAAGTCGGGGATCTTGTTCTCGACCAGGACGGCATCGCTCAGCGCGGTCTCCTCGTGCGTCATCTCGTGTTACCCGACGGGATCGCGGGCACCGAAAGCGTTCTTGCGTTTCTTGCCACCGACGTCTCGCGCGCCACTTACCTCAACCTGATGGACCAGTACCGGCCGTGCTACCGCGCGAAGGAGTATCCGCCGCTCGACCGGCGGATCACGGCCGCAGAGTACCGGAAGGCGTTCGCAGAAGCGACGCGCGTCGGGCTCACCCGGATCGATGGAGCGCCATGTGCCCGCGAGAGGATGCTCGGACCCAGCGAGTGAGGCACGGTCAGCAGGGAGGCGACATGAGCGCACCGGAGGCAGGCGAGTGACACGAGTGCTTCTCACCGGCAACGGCGCCGCCGCGTGGGGTGCACGGCTTGCCGACGTCGACTACGTGCCGGCGTTCCCCATCACACCGCAGACCGAAATCGTCGAGACGCTCGCGCGCTGGACGGAGTGTGGGGACCTCGACGCCCGGCTCGTGATGCTCGAGTCGGAACATTCGATGATCACCGCTGCCGCGGCCGCTGCCGCCACCGGCGTGCGTGTCTTCACGGCGACGTCCAGCCAGGGACTGCTCTACGGCATGGAGATGGTCTACACGGTCACAGGCTGGCGCGCGCCGTTCGTGCTCGTCAACGTATCGCGTGCGCTCGCCTCGCCGATCACGCTCGAACCGGATCACACCGATGTGCTCGCCGCGCGGGACAGCGGGTTTCTTCAGATCCACTGTGCGTCGTGTCAGGAAGTCCTCGACAGCGTGCTGATCGCCTATCGGCTCGCCGAGCACGAGGACGTGCGACTGCCGGTGCTCGTGAACGAGGACGGGTTCTATCTCTCCTTCACGCGGGAGCCGGTGGAACTGCCCGAGCCCGAGGGCGTGCGGCGTTTCCTGCCGCCGTTCGCGTCGGGGGGGATCGAGTTCCGCGCCAGCAAGCCGATCAGTCAAGCGGTGGCCGTGCTCGGCGGCACGCCGTATTCGTATTTCCGATACGAGACGCACCTCGCGGCCGAAAGCGCGCTGGCGGTGTACGAGGGCGTCGCGGACGCCTTCGCTCGCGCGTTCGGGCGGTGCTGGCCTGCCGTCGAGCGCTATCGCAGCGACGACGCGGATCTGGTGTTTGTCATGCTCGGCGCGTTCGCAACGAAGGCGAAAGACGCCGTCGACCGTCTGCGCGAGGCGGGATGGAAGATCGGGCTCGTGCGGCCGCGGTTGCTGCGTCCTTATCCGGAGGACGCGCTGCGGCAGGCGCTGCTCGGTAAGCGCGCAGCGATAGTGATCGACCAAAACCTGTCGATGGGGAAGGGCGGCGTGGTCCATACGGAGCTTGCGTCGGCGCTCTATGGACACGCCGGTGCGCCGATGCTCGTGCCGTTCATCGCCGGGCTCGGCGGGCGTGACATCACGCCAGAGGAGTTCTACGAGATGGCGAAGGTCGCGCGCGAGGCCGTGGTCGCGGGGGTCGCGCCCCGGCCGCGCCTGCTCTATACGGAGCGGGAGCTGCGCGAGGTTCGCAAGCTCCAGGCGATCGCAGCCGCGGAGCGAGGCGGAGGCAGCAGCACATGAAGGAATCCGTAATCAAGAGCATGAAGGATCTGCCCTCCACGCACCTGCTCGGCGCGGGCACAGCGATGTGCGCGGGCTGTGGCGGTCTCGAGGTCCTGCATGAGATCTACGACGTTCTCGGCGCAAAGACGGTGTTCGTCAACGCTGCCGGGTGCATGACGCTGCTTTCGACGTATCCGTTCACACCGTTCCGCGGCAGCTGGTTGTACACGTCCATGGCTTCCGCTGCGGCGGGCGCGCAGGGCGTGCGCGATGCGCTCGACCTCCTGCGCCGGAAGGGCCGCATGTCTGTGGACGAAGACCTGACCGCAGTCGTGCTTGCCGGCGATGGTTCCTCCTACGGCATGGGTCTTGCTGCGACGTCGGCGGCGATCGAGCGTGGGCTCGATTTCGTCTACATCTGTTACGACAACGAAGGCTACGGCAACACCGGGCAGCAAGCCTCCGGCGCCACGCCGCACGCAGCGCACACGGCGACCACGGTTGGTCCGCTCGGTCACCGGGGATGGAAGAAGGATCTGTTCGCGATCTGGGTGGCGCATCGGCCAGCCTACGCGGCAACGGTCATCGGCGCGGAACCGGTCGATCTTGCGCAGAAAATCGCGCGCGCGATGAGCCTCAGCGGGCCGCGCCTCATCCTCGCGCTCGCCCCATGCCCGACCGGGTGGGACTACGACCCGCAGGAGACGGTCGAGATCGGCCGGCTCGCGGTTCGCACTGGGGTCTTCCCGCTCAAGGAGTACGTTGATGGCAAAGTGGTGCACACGAAGGTCCCGCACCCGCGCATGCCGGTCGAGGCGTATCTCGAGCGCCAGGGACGATTCGCACACCTCTTTACGCCGTCGCGCAATGGCGCTGCCATCACGGAAATCCAAAGCGCCGTCGACGCGTATTGGCGCGAGGTGAACAACGGGTCTGAACGAGCGGAGATCGGGCGCACACCATGAAGCGACATCGTGTGGCGATCCTCGGCTTCGGCCGCCTTGGCAGGGCGTGCGCTGCCGCGGTGTACGACACCGAGCAGTTAGAGCTTGCCGGCGTCGTCCGGCACGCTGGCGCGGAGTCTCGCCTCCCGGTGCCTTTCGAGCGCATCCCAGTCGCGTCGCATCTGCGCGAGCTGGCGCGGCTCGACAGCGTGCTGATTTGCGTTCCGCCTGGCGCGGCTACCGGCGCGGCGCGCGAGACGCTCCAGCTCGAGCTGCCGATCGTCGAGTGCGCGATCCTCGAAGGTGCCGCGCGCGAGGCGCATTACGAGGCGATTGGAACCGCCGCCCACCACCACAAGGTGCCGGCGGTCGTCGGCGCGGGGTGGAACCCGGGGATGTTCCCGCTGCTGCGCCGTGCGTTCGAGTTGCTCGTGCCTGACGGCAGGACCGAGATCCTCAGCCGGCCGGGCGCGAGCCTGCATCACAGCGAGGCGGCGCGGCGCATCCCGGGCGTGCGCGACGCGCTGGCGGCTGAGTACCGTGACGCCGAAGGCCGGCTGAAGCGCTACGTGTATGCCGAGCTCGCACCGGGTGTCGACCCCCACGCCGTGCAAGCGGCGCTCGCTGCCGATCCGCTGTTCGGTAACGAAGAGACGCAGTTGTTTCCGGTAGAGAGCGCCGCTGCGCTGGAGGCGGCCGGCCAGGGTGTCTTCATGGAGCGCCGCGGCACGGCACGCGTTGGCGCGCATCAGGACATCGTGTTCGAGGCGCGGTTTGATGTTGCCACCTTTGCCGCGCGGGCGATGCTCGACGCGACGTGCCAGCTCGCGCTCCTCGCGCCGGGTGCACATCTCTACTCGTTGTGGGCGGACGATGGAGCGGTTGGGAAGGCTCGCCAGGCTGCATCGACGCACGGTGCCAGGGGAAGGTAGGTTGCCTGGCCTGGCTCGGAACGCCGTGCAATGAATGTCGGTCACGAGCCGCCCCGTCGGGGTCTGTGCTGCCAGCGTTGAGCGACGTCAAACGCCCCGTCGGACATTGCGCTATCGTTTTCTGACCCGGGCGGGCTCGCCCGGGCTTACAACAGCGAAGGTCCCACCATGCAAGTCCCGATGCAAATCACGATCCGCGGCATGCCGCACTCCGACGCGCTCGATGCGCGTATCCGCGAGAAGGTGGCGAAGTTGGAGGAATTCCATCCCCGCATTACGAGCTGCCGCGTGACCGTGGAAGAGCTCCGCAAGCACCATCGCGAAGGCAAACACTTTCGGGTGAGCGTGGATGTTCGTCTTCCCGGCAGGGAGATCGTCGCGAACCGCGAGCACGACGAAGACGTCTACGTCGCGCTGCGCGACGCGTTCGACCATGCCGTGCGGCAGCTCGAGGATGCGGCGCGGGAGCTCCGGGGTGACGTCAAGACGCACGCGGTGCCGCAGCACGGCACGATCGCGCGGCTCTTCGCCGACGAAGGCTACGGTTTCATCGAAACCCCGGATGGCCGCGAGCTCTATTTCAGCCGCGAAAACGTACTACACCCGGCCTTTGAACAGCTTACGTCAGGCACCGAGGTGCAGTTTCTCGAAGAGCTCGCCGCCGAGGGGCCGCAAGCGAAGCGCGTCAGCGTCGGCAAGCACCACGGCGCATAGGCAACCGTCGCTTCAGGTTGGCGGCGTTTCGTCCTCCTCGACGCTGTCGACTCGCGGCTCGTCGCGCTGCGGGTGCTGCTTGATCACGCGTTTCAGCTGCTCGTCGCGCGCGGGGCTGCGCCCGTCGCCGTGCTGCAGGTCGGTGGGGGGAACCGCTTCGTCGCGGGTTGGCTTGGGATCGGGGCTCATCAGGTTTCCTTTATGGTCGGAGGCCTTATTCCTCACACGGGGCCGGCTGGCGGCACAGGCAGATGGCGCGTGAACCATTGCGCCGCCAGGTGCGCCGCTTTCTCCAGCGCGCCAGGCTCCTCGAACAGGTGGGTCGCACCCGGGACGATGGCGAGCTCACGCTCGGCGTGCACGAGCGCATCGCGCGCCGCTTCATTGAGCTCGATCACGCCGTAATCATTGCCGCCGACGATCAGCAGCGTCGGGGCGCGGACCCGGTCGAGCAGGCGTTCGCCGGTTAGATCGGGACGCCCGCCTCGCGACACCACAGCGCGGATCTCACTCGGGCGGCGGGCCGCGACCTGCAGCGCCGCTGCCGCGCCCGTGCTCGCGCCGAACAGGCCGACCGGCAACGCGTGCGTCGGTCCGTGACTGCTCACGAACTGCACGCCGTGGTCGAGACGTTCGGTCAGGAGATCGATGTCGAAGCGCCTCGCGTAGTCGAGATCCTCCTCCGCCGTGAGCAGGTCGAAGAGCAGCGTCCCCAAGCCTGCGTGGCGCAGCGTCTGGGCGACGTAGCGATTGCGCGGCGATCGGCGACCCGATCCACTCCCATGGGCGAAGAGCACGATGCCGATCGCCGCGTCGGGAACCTCGAGGGCGCCCTCCAATCTCACGCCGCGCGCGGGAATCGCGACCAGGGGCTCAGAGGCGCGTTCGACCATCCCCTATTCCTTCGACTGCGCTCCCGCCGGGGCGAGCAGCGCGATCACCTCGTCGTCCTCGACTTGCCGGAACTCGCGATAGAACTGTCCGACAGCGTGGAAGCCTTCGGGGGCGTCGAGGCAGACCACCTCGTCCGCGTAGGGGCGCACTTGCTCGAGACTGTCGGGTGCCGCGACCGGGACGGCACAGATCAGGCGCGCCGGACCCTTGGAGCGCGCGGCATGCAGGGCGGCGATCATGGTGGCGCCGGTCGCGAGACCGTCGTCAACGACGATCACGATGCGGCCGGCGGGATCGACCGGGGGCCGTGTCGGCGTGTAGCGCGCGCGTCGCTTCCGCAGCATGTCGAGCTGGCGGTGCTTTTCTTCCTCGAGATAAATCTCGTCGGCGCCGGCCTCGGCGGCGTAAGGCGCAACATACGTCCATCCGGTCTCGTCGATCGCGCCCACGGCGAACTCGCCGCTGTAGGGTGCGCCAAGCTTGTGCACGAGTACGACGTCGAGTTCGCCCCGGAGCTCGTCGGCCAGCACGCGTCCCATGCCGATCGCGCCGCGCGGAATGGCAAGCACGAGCGGATTGCGGCCCTGGTAGCGCAAGAGGGCCGTGGCGAGTTGCCGGGCCGCTTCAATTCTTGACGCGAACATGGACTTGCCCGATACGGGTCTGCAACGATTGAGTTACGTTGCACCGGGTACGCGCTGCACGCTTTGCGCCATGTCAAGCGGACGGCTGGAATAACACGATGTCGCGTGTCAGTCGAGGCCGAATGCGCCGCGCTTCAGTCGGCATGGCCGGGTTCCAGCCGTTGGGGCGTTCCGTCCAGCGGGCGGCAGCCTGATGACTTCGATGGTCATGCCGTATCGGCATAGCGGCTCGTGACCGATGCTTTCGATGGGGCCGCATCGGTACAAACTAAACACCACGTTCCAACGGACAGGGCGACATGCAGACGGCCATTCCCAGCTTGTTCATGCGTGGGGGCACCTCGCGCGGTCCTTTCTTCCTGGAGTCCGATCTGCCTAGCGACACGGCCACACGCGATCGCGTGCTGCTCGCCGTAATGGGCTCGCCGGACGCGCGCCAGATCGACGGACTGGGGGGCGCGCATCCGCTGACCAGCAAGGTCGGGATCGTGCGCCGGGGCTCCAAACCCGGGGTGGACCTCGACTTTCTGTTTGCTCAGCTGCAGCCGGACAAGGACACGGTGGACACCACGCCCAACTGCGGCAACATGCTCGCCGCCGTGGTGCCCTTTGCGCTCGAGACGGGGCTGGTCGAGGCACGCGGCGAGACCAGTACCTTTCGCGTGCTTACGCTCAACACCGACATGCAATGCGACGTCACGGTGCAGACGCCTGGCGGGCGTCTGTGCTACGACGGCGACGCGAGAATCGACGGTGTCCCGGGCACCGCGGCCCCGATCACCATCAACTTTCTCGACACCGCCGGCTCGGTGTGCTCGGGCCTGCTGCCCACCGGCCGGGACCGCGACACAGTGACGATTGAGGGCGTCGGGACGATTCCGGTCACGTGCATCGACAACGGCATGCCCTTGGTGCTGATGCGTGCAGTTGATCTCGGCCGCACCGGTTACGAGAGCGTGGGCGAGCTGAACGCCGACACTGAGCTGAAGGCCAAGCTGGAGGCACTGCAGCTCGCTTGCGGTCACCTGATGGGCCTGGGCGACGTGAGCAAGAAGACCTATCCCAAGATGTGCCTGATCGCGCCGCCGGTGGCAGGGGGGAGCATCAGCACGCGTTGCTTCATCCCGCACGTCTGCCATGACGCGATCGGCGTGCTGGCGGCAGTCACCGTGGGTACGGCGTGCGTGCTCGAGGGATCGGTGACCCAGGGAATCGCGGTACTGCCCGAGGGCAACGTCAAGACCGTTTCGGTCGAGCACCCCACGGGCGAATTCAGTGTCGAACTCGGGCTCGACCCGGCGGACCCCCAGAAGGTAACTCGCGCAGCGCTGCTGCGCACGGCGCGTCTCCTGATGCGCGGCGAGGTCATGATTCCCGCCTCGGTGTGGAAAGGAAACCGCAAATGATCATCGACTGCCACGGCCACTACACCACCGCCCCGCAGGCGCTGGAGGAGTGGCGCAACCGCCAGATCGCCGGCCTGACGGACCCGGCGGTCGCACCGAAGGCGTCCGACCTGAAGATCAGCGACGACCAGCTGCGCGAGAGCATCGAGACCAACCAGCTCGCAAGAATGAAGCAGCGCGGCAGCGATCTCACGATCTTCTCGCCGCGCGCGAGCTTCATGGCGCACCACATCGGCGACTTCCAAACGAGCGCGACCTGGGCGGCGATCTGCAACGAGCTGTGCTACCGGGTGAGCCGGCTCTTCCCCGACAACTTCATCGGCGCGGCGATGCTGCCGCAGTCACCCGGGGTGGCCCCGAAGACCTGCATTCCCGAGTTTGAGAAGTGCGTCAACCAGTACGGCTTCGTCGCCATCAACCTCAACCCCGATCCGTCGGGCG
>Ga0209253_10005160_pt1 | contig 11338 bp, 8 predicted proteins | sample FrelakmetBRP12BR_FD_187145 | JGI IMG/M metagenome (GOLD analysis project Ga0209253, IMG submission 187145) | Freshwater lake sediment microbial communities from the University of Notre Dame, USA, for methane emissions studies - BRP12 BR (SPAdes)... | ecosystem: Environmental > Aquatic >...
CTTCGTCGTGGCCGCGGAACCCAGTTGTAGGGTGGGTAGAGCGAATGCGAAACCCACCTTCGCTTCCTCAACTCCCGTTTTCAACCCTCTGGCCCCCATTCTTGGGGGAAGGTAAGAGAGACCTGGGGACACCCCAGACCCCGGTCCGCCTGAGGCGGACTGCACCTCTCTTGCCATTCCCGCCTGCGCGGGAATGGCAAAGTACGCAGGCATCGGCGACCGCTAGCCAGGCTGCCTGACCAGTACCTCCTGCAGTATGCCTATCGCCTCATCCACATCCTTCTTGGTGATGATCAGAGGCGGTATCAGGCGGATGGCGTTCGGCTTGAGTTTGTTGACCAGCAACCCCTTCTCTATGCAACCCAGCATCACAGGCTCCGCCATGTCCTTCTTGAACTCAACGGCCCAGAGCAGGCCCCGGCCGCGGACGTCAACTATGAAGCCGTGCTTCGCCTTCAGTTTCGCCAGGCGGGAGCCAAGATACTCGCCCACCAGCCGCGCGTTGCCGGCCACGTCGTTCTCAATGATGTACTTGGTGACGGCAAATGCTACGGCACACACCAGCGGATTCCCGCCGAAAGTGCTGCCATGTTCCCCCACCTTGAAGACATCGGCCTTCTTCTTGGCCAGGAATGCTCCGATGGGTACGCCACCACCCATCCCCTTGGCCAGGGTAATTATGTCAGGTTCAATGCCATAAAGCTGGTAACCGAAGAGCGCACCCAGTCTCCCCATGCCAGTCTGTATTTCGTCCAGGATGAGCAGGATTCCCTTCCGGTCGCACCACTCCCGCACTTTCTTCAGGTAGTCCTCGGAAGGGATGTTGACGCCGCCCTCCGCCTGTATCGGCTCCAGCATCACCGCGCACGTCTGCTTGGTGGTGGCCTTCTTTATGGCCTCGATGCTGTTCGCCTCCACGTTCACGAATCCGGAAGGCATCGGAGTGTATGGCTCCTGGAACTTCTTCTGCCCCGTGGCGGCTGTCATGGCCAGCGTCCGCCCATGGAACGAGTCGAAGGTCGTGATGACCTCGTAGGCTCCATCCAGATGCAGCTTGCCGTAGCGCCGCGCCAGCTTCACCGCCCCTTCGTTGGCCTCGGTGCCGCTATTGGAGAAGAAGGCCTTGTCGAAGCAACTGCTCTTCACCAGCAACTCCGCCAGTTGAAGCTGAGGCACGGTGTAGAAGTGGTTCGATGTCTGGGTCAGCGTCTTGCCCTGCTCAGCCAGTGCTTTGGCCACCACCGGATGGCAGTGCCCCAGGCTGTTCACCGCCAGACCTCCAATGAAATCGAGGTACTCCCTGCCGTTGTCATCCCACACCCTGGCGCCCTGCCCGCGCACCAATACCACGGGCATGCGCTGAAAGGTCGGCATGTAGTACTTCTTCTCGATCGCGGTCCACTTGCTCATTGTCAGCTCCGTTTCACTCCCCAATCCATGAGTACGGCTTCAGTAGGTTCGGCTTGCGGCCGTCCAGGCCGACTCAACTATCTCTTTTTCAACCCCCTTATCCCCCAATCTTGGGGGGAAATTAAAAGCAAGATTCTGGTGGACACCCCCAGTTCCCCCGGCAGGAGCTTCTCCTGCACCTCTTTCATAATTCATCCTTCATAATCTGGACCTTGGGATATTGCCCCTCTGCACACCTCTTTCATCCTTCACACTTCATCCTTCATGATTCGGACTCTAGGCGATGGTGGTCCCCTCCATCCCACCCTCTACCTCCTTGATCAGTGCATGGGGCACCCGGCCATCGATGATCCGGGTCGTCCGAACGGTGGGCAGAGCCACCAGGCAGGCCTCGATCTTGGGGATCATTCCCCCCGAAGCCACCCCGGAATCCAGCATCGACTTGGCTTCCTGACGCGACAGCCTGGCCACCAGGTTCTTCGATCCGTCGAGTATGCCCGCCACGTCGGTCAGGAAAATCAGCTTCTCGGCCCCGAGAGCCGCGGCAATCTGCCCGGCGGCCGTGTCGCCGTTGACATTCAGTATGAATCCATGGTCACCCGCCTCCGGGGGCGACTGGTAGCTCAGCGGGGCGACAACCGGAATGAATCCGACATCCAAGACTGCCTTGAGCACCGTGGGGTTGACCTCAACCACATCGCCCACATGGCCCAATTCAGGGTCTTTGACCTTGGCCCCAAGAAGGCCACCGTCTATGCCGCTCAGGCCCACCGCCCGGCCGCCCAAGGCCTGGATGGCCGCCACCAGTTCCTTGTTCACCAGACCCGCCAGAATGGCCACCACCACCTTCAGGGTCTCGGCATCCGTCACCCGCAGGCCCTTGACGAACTTGGATGATATGTTCATGCGGCGCAGCCAGTCGGTGACCGTGTTGGCCCCACCATGAACGACGACGATCGGCACGCCCTTCTTCTGAAGCGCCACCAGGTCGGCTAAGGTGGTGTCGTGGCTCCCGAGGGTGCTGCCCCCGAGCTTGATGACGATGGTTCCAGCCAAGGTTTTCCCGTATCCTTACGTTCGTTTCAAGTAGAGTCTAAGGATATCAGAAGCATGAATCGATATCAAAGGGATTCGTGTTCAACGCCTGGGAAGCGTGTGGATCAAGAAGGGCAATTCGCGGTGATATAGAGACGCGCAGTCGCGGTTACGTAGCGTAGGCGCTGTTGATGCTCACGTATTCGGCTGACAGGTCGCATCCCCAGGCCACCGCCATCTCCCCGCCCAGGTTGAGGCACACCCGGATAGGCACCTCTTCACGCCTGAGCACCTGCCTGGCTTTCTCAGCGTCGAACGAAACCGGACAGCCCGCCTTGAGAAGGTTGACCTCGTCCAGGTATAGGTCCACTTTGGATTGATCGATTTCCGCCCCGCTCCGCCCCACCGCCGCCAGCACGCGGCCCCAGTTGGGGTCGGCCCCGTGCACTGCCGACTTGACCAGCGACGAGCTGGCTACAGCGCGAGCCGCCAGGCGAGCGTCCTTCTCGCTGGCCGCCCCCTCGACCCTGACCTCAATCAGCTTGGTCGCTCCCTCTCCACCCCGCACCACGCGCTTCGCCAGATAGACGCAGACTTCCTGTAAAGCCGCCTTGAAGGCCTCTGCCTCCGCCGTGCCGTCTTTGATAGGCTGGTTCCCGGCCAGGCCGCTGGCCATCAGCAGCACGGTGTCATTGGTACTGGTGTCGTTGTCCACGGAAATCATGTTGAAGGAATCATCCACCGCTCCCCGCAGCGCCCACTCCGCCAGCCTCGGGTCCAGCCTGGCATCGGTGGTCAGGAAGCAGAGCAGCGTGGCCATGTTCGGGAAGATCATCCCCGCCCCCTTGGCGATGCCGCCCACGGTGATCTTGACATTGCCCACCTTGGTGCTGACGGCAATCTGCTTGGGGTTGGTGTCGGTCGTCAGTATGGCCCGGGCCAACTGATGGCCGCCGTCCCGCGATATGACGATCCGATCGATGCCACTGCGGACGCGGGCCATGGCCAGGGGAACACCGATCACACCGGTGCTGGCCACGAACACCTCCGCCACCGGTATACCCAGCTTCTTAGCCACCAGGCTGGTCATCTCCTTCGCATCGGTCAGACCTTGCTCGCCGGTGCAGGCATTGGCGCAACCAGAGTTGATCACGATAGCCCGGGCCTTCTTGCCGGCCAGCCTCTCCTGGCACACCAACACCGGAGCCGCCTTGACCTTGTTGGTGGTAAGAACGCCGGCCGCCGTGCAGGAGACCTCTGAGTAGAGAATGCCTAAGTCCAGGACGCGGTCACCCTTGGTCTTTATGCCAGCATGAACAGCGCCCGCGGAGAATCCTGTGGGAGTGGTGACAGTGCCACCGGGGATAAGTTGGAACTTAGCAGCCATCAATATGTCAATTATAGGTTGAAGGGTGCTGCCGTGTCCAGAAAGGCCGACCTCGCATGCCTTCGGCATTCATCTGCCCAGCAGTCTGGGCTGCATCAACCCCCTTTGTCCCCCCACTCTTGGGGGATCATGAGTAACGCAGAGGGGCTTCGCCCCTCTGCACGCTCCAATCGGTAGCTCAAGTCAACGGGCCTCAATCAGATGCTTCTTCAAGAAGCGTGTTTCAAGTTCAACGGTCTTCTCAAACCATTCGCCTGCATAGGGGTCGAAGGGTCCAACGGGCAGCTTGATGAACTCTGCTCTACTCATTGTAGAGGCCGCTTTCTCAATGGGCGCCGGGGGATGGAGTGAATCCTTTTCCCCCATAATGATCAGAGCCGGGCACTTCACTCCCCTGGCTGTCGTGATCGGGCGGTACAATGCCAAAGTGAACCCTATCCTTGCCGGGCATTCGTTCTTCCACGTCGACCCCTCGGGAATCATGGAGAAGTAGCCTGCCTTGGCCCCCGGAGTCGTGATGCAGGCCATGGTGCCCGGATCACCCAGCGCCGGAATGTAGTACGGGCTGCGCAACGTAAGCTTTCTCAATACGTCCCTCGAAGCTGCCGTCGACGCTCTGACCATCTCCCTTGGCCCCAGTCTCGTGAACAATGGAATCGAATCCATGATCGGCAACTGACTGACGATGGCGGCAATGCCCGGATCGCGGGACGCGGCCACCACCACATGTCCCCCGCTAAACGAAGTTCCCCACAGAGCGATCCTGTTGTGATCGACCCCGGGGAGGGCGCGGACGTGGGTAATCGCGGCCTTCCAGTCCTGAACATGACGAAATGGATTGACCAGATTGCGGGGCTGGCCATCGCTGTCTCCGAAACACCGGTAGTCGAAAAGGAGAACAGCCATCCCCGCCCTCGCGAACCTCTCCGCGAAGGGCGGAAGCCGGAATGTCCTTTCAGCCGCAAAACCATGAGCCATGATGACTATAGGTGGTGATGTCACTCCCTTCGGCAAATAGAGCCACGCGGCACATCTGGTGCCATGACTGCGGAAATCCGAATCTATCCTGACGAATTCCTGTTGTTGAGCGGTCATTGTCCCATCCTCCTTCGCTCAGCACCACATGCCCTTGCCCATCCCACTGCCGTCTACTGAGCGCTTATGTCAACTGAGGCCGCGCCGCATGCCTTCAGCGTTCCTCTGTCCTGCAATCTGGTGTCAATCAACCCCCTTTGTCCCCCACTCTTGGGGGAAGATAACAAATCTGGGGACACCCCAGACCCCGGCAGCATCCTGCTGCACCTCTCGTGCGGTGACCCTCAGACTCCCGACCTGACCTCGTGGTCAGCCGGAAGACCATGAAAGAACTCCACACCCACCACCCATTGGTTACTATCGATTCATGCGGGTTGCATGATCAGACTCGCGATTCTGGTCACCAGCTTCCTTGGCATGAACCTGGCGACGAACGCGATCAGGCTCGTCGTCAGACCGGCCACCTCGGTGGTCTTGCCCTTGGCCAGTGCCTTGTACCCAATCCTCGCAGCAGCGGCCGCATCCATTTCGAACAGTCCACCCCTCATCCCGCTGGCCGTCTCAGCATCTGCCCTCTCACCAAACAAGGTCCTCGTATTGGTGGGGCAGAAACAGGTGACGCTGACACCGGTGCCTCGCAAATCACCAGCTAGTGCGCTAGAAAAACCCAGCACGTAGTGTTTCGTACCACTATAAGCTGTGAGCCATGGACTGGGAGCGATCCCTGCTACAGAAGACACATTCAGTATCTTGCCTGATCTCTTCTCCACCATCCCCTTGAGAAAGAGCTTGGTCAACTGCGTCAACGAGACGATATTGACCTGAAGCATTTCGGCCTCTTTCTGCCAGTCCGTGTCGTAGAACTTGCCATACACGCCGAAACCAGCATTATTGACCAACACGTCCACATTGACCCCTTCCTTCTCCAGTTCGGAGAAGATCTCCTGCGGTGAGCTGGGATCAGCCAAGTCCTTGACAAGAACCTTCACCTTCGTCCCATGAGCCTTCTCCAGGTCATTCTTCAGCCCCTCCAGCTTGTCCCGGCTCCTGGCGACGACCACAATGTTCTTCCCGTCTTTCGCAAATAGCTTGGCATACTCATACCCCATCCCACAGGAAGCCCCTGTCACCAAAGCATAGCTGTCTTCACTGCCCATCATGGCTCCACCTCCTCGGAGAATCCACCTCCACAACGCCCACCGGTGTGCTTGAAGCCCATCTGGGGTGTGGCAAGCAGAGATCGACTTGGACGATATCATGGAAGAAAAAGCGATGTCAACCCATGAGTGGATCCGAGGTCAGCGAGGATCTGCGGCAGTTGCCAGAACAGGCTTCTCATAGCTGCCCGTGCTCACCACTAGAATCACTTTGTCCGGCGGCAGGGATGCTTCAACCCCCTGGTCCCCCATTCATGGGGGCAAATAACGGGGGATTGGGGGAAGAGAAAGAACGCAGAGGGACTGCGCCCCTCTGCACGCCCCGGCGGGAGATTCTGTAGGGGCGCATTGCGATGCGCCCAGGATACACCCGAATCCCCAACCCCCACCCGAATTGTCCGCCCTCTCGCCGCGATGCTATAATGTCGTTCGACCTAAGGAGAAGGGACAGCGACCGGCTTCCGAATACGTCTCTGGTTTCAGACCTGTCAACAGTCCCTCCTGTCGGCGTTCATCGGGCCGCCGTCTGCCAGGAGTCCAGGACGAGAGGAGATGATTCTACAATGTCTGCTGAGTTGATAAGCGGCACCAAAATCGCTGAAGACATCCGCCAGGAGCTGAAGGGAAGGATTGCGCAGCTCAAGGCGAAAGGGGTCACGCCGGGCCTGGTCATGGTTCGCGTCGGCGAAGACCCCGCGTCCGTCTCCTACGTCTCCGGCAAGAGCAAGACCAGCGCCGAACTGGGCATCTACTCCGAGACCATCGTCTATCCCGAGAATGCCGGCGAGAAGGAGCTTCTGGCCAGGATAGCGGAACTCAACGGCAACCTCATGTTCCACGGCATCCTGGTGCAACTCCCGCTGCCCAAGCACATTGACGAGGACAAGGTCCTGAACGGCATCGACCCGCTGAAGGATGTGGACGGATTCCATCCCGTGAACGTCGGCCGGATGCTGATCGGGGAACCGTACTTCCTGCCGTGCACGCCACATGGCGTGCAGCAGTTGCTGATCCGCAGCGGAAACAGCCCCGAGGGCAAGCATGTGGTCATCTGCGGGCGCAGCAACCTGGTGGGAAAGCCCCTGATGGCCATCCTGATGCAGAAGAAGGCCGGTGCCAATGCCACCGTGACCGTTTGCCATACCGGGACCAAGGACATGGCCCAAATCACGCGACAGGCCGATATTCTGGTGGCCGCCATGGGCAGCCCCAGGGTCATCACGGCGGACATGGTGAAGGACGGGGCCGTGGTCATCGACGTGGGCGTCAACCGCATTCCCGACGCCACCAAGAAGACCGGCTTCCGGCTGGTGGGCGATACGGATTTCGAAGCCATTAAGGAGAAAGCCAGCGCCATCACACCGGTGCCCGGAGGCGTCGGCCCGATGACGGTGACTATGCTCATGGTGAACACGGTCCGCGCTGCCGAGATGCGCCTGGCAGCGCGGCGCCAGGGTTGAATGCAGACGAGGCTCGAGACGTAGCAGCCAAGGAGGTTTCTGTGCCCTACGACACCACCAAGATGAAGGCCTGGGAGATCGCCGAGGCGGCGGAGAAGAACCTGCCCACCCCGCACGAATGGCGGGAGAGGCTAGGCCTGGCCCAGGATGAGGTTATTCCGTATGGCCGGGTCTGCAAGCTCGATTTCATCAAGATCATCAACCGGCTGGCGCAGAAGCCCGATGGCAAGTACATAGAGGTGACCGGCATCACTCCCACCCCGCTGGGCGAGGGCAAGAGCACCACTGTGCTGGGTTTGATAGAAGGCCTGGGCAAGAAAGGCCTCAGCGTCGGCGGCTGCATCCGGCAGCCTTCGGGCGGCCCGACCATGAACGTCAAGGGGACGGCGGCGGGCGGCGGCAATTCCCTGCTGATACCCATGGCCGAGTTCTCCATGGGACTGACCGGCGACATCAACGACATCACCAATGCCCACAACCTGGCCATGGTGGCGCTCACCGCCAGGATGCAGCACGAGCGCAACTACACCGACGAGCAACTGGCCCGGCTGAGCCACCTGCGCCGCTTGGACATCGATCCCACCCGGGTGGAAATGGGCTGGATCATGGACTTCTGCGCCCAGAGCCTGCGCAACATCGTCATCGGCATGGGCACCCGCATGGACGGCTACGCCATGCAGTCCCGCTTTGGCATCGCCGCCAGCTCCGAGGTCATGGCCATTCTCTCCATCGTGCGGGACCTCAAGGACCTGCGCCAGAGGATTGAACAGATCACTGTGGCCTACGACAAGTGGGGCCGTCCGGTCACCACCGGCGACCTGGAGGTGGCGGGGGCCATGACTGCCTGGATGCGCAGCGCCGTCAATCCCACCCTCTGCTCGACCGTGGAGTACCAGCCCATCATGGTTCACACCGGTCCCTTCGCCAACATCGCGCTGGGGCAATCGTCCATTATCGCCGACCGCATCGGCCTGAAGATGTTCGACTACCACGTCACGGAGAGCGGCTTCGGTGCGGACATCGGCTTTGAGAAGTTCTGGAACGTGAAGTGCCGCCTGAGCGGCCTGGCACCCAGCGCGTCGGTGCTGGTGGTTACTACTCGGGCGCTGAAGATGCACGGCGGCGGGCCGAAGGTGACACCGGGGTTGCCCCACCTGCCCCCTGCCTACGAGAAAGAGGACCTGGAGTTGCTGGAGAAGGGCCTTCCGAACCTGCTGCACCACATCAACGTCATCAAGACCTCTGGGCTGAGACCCGTGGTCTGCATCAACGCCTTCCCCACCGACACCAAGGCTGAATTCAACATGATCCGCCGGGCTGCCGAGGCCGCCGGCGCGCATTGTGCTGTCTCCACGCACTTTGCCCACGGCGGAGAAGGCGCTCAGGAACTGACCGAGGCCGTCATCGAGACCTGCCAAGAGAAGACTCCGTTCCACTACCTGTACCCGCCGGAGATGAAGCTTCGCGACAGAGTGCAGAGGATAGCCAAGGTGGTCTACGGGGCCGATAATGTGGAGTGGAAATTCGATGCGGAGGACAAGGCCAAGGCGCTGGAGGCGGAGCACAAGTACGATGACTACTCCACCGTCATGGTCAAGACGCATTTCAGCCTGACCCACGATCCGGACATCAAGGGCGTGCCCAAAGGCTGGATGCTGCCGATCCGCGATGTGCTGGTATACACCGGGGCCCGCTTTCTGTGCCCCGTCACCGACAAGATCAGCCTTATGCCGGGGACTGTCTCTGATCCGGCGTTCCGCCGGATCGACGTCGACGTGGAGACCGGCCACGTCCGGGGGCTGTTCTAGCTGGGGGCTGGGTATGTTTCGCCCTCACCCCAACCCTCTCCCATCAATGGAGTGCCGTAGGGGCACAGCGTGCTGTGCCCTTGTGAGTGATAGACCATGCCGGGGGTCACATTTCTGGATTCCCGCTTTCGCGGGAATGACAGGAACGGGTGTGCATCAGGGGCGTGCAGAGGGGCTTTGCCCCTCTGCGTTCTTTCTGGCCCCCAAGATCGCAGATTCGCCTCAGGAGAAATGGGGGCCAAGGGGTTGACAGCGAGCATGAAGGCAATTCTGGTGGGTTTAGCTTCTCTCTACCCACACTACCCGCTCGCTTCGTCGGCACCACCCATCGGGGCGTGCAGGGGGTTGATAGCTGTTAATGAAGACGAGTGACTTCGACTACTCGTTACCACCCGACTTCATTGCCCAGACGCCGGCGGAGCCGCGCGACCAGTCCCGCCTCATGGTGCTGCGCCGCAGCGACGGCTCCATCGAGCACCATCGTTTCTCGGAGATCGTTGACTTTCTCCTGCCCACCGACGTCCTGGTGCTCAACGACACCCGCGTCATCCCGGCCCGCCTCAAGGCCCAGAAAGGCAGCGGCGGCAAAGTGGAGATTCTCCTGCTGCGCCGCCTGGAGCCGGGGCTGTGGGAGGCCCTGGTGAAGCCATCAAAGAGGATCGCCGTGGGTGACAAGGTTGAAGTCGTCAGTATGCAACAGGGGTCAGAGGGAAAGACCGCCTTCGTTGAGATCCTGGACAGGAAAGAGGAGGGAATCCGCGTCGTCCGCTTTGCCGACGAGGCACTGGTGGAAGCACTGGGCCAGATTCCTCTCCCGCCGTACATCCACGACTACCACGGCGATCGCGAACGCTACCAGACGGTCTATTCCAGAGAGAAGGGCAGCGTGGCCGCGCCGACGGCCGGGCTGCATTTCACGCCGGGCCTACTGAGCCAGATCAGAGAGAAGGGCATCGATCTGGTGTTCGTTACGCTTCACGTGGGTCTGGACACCTTTCGCCCCATCCGCGAAGAAGACCCGCGGCAGCACCACATCCACCACGAGTTTGGGGTGCTGACTCCGGAAGCTGCTGCTAGACTGACAAAGGCCAAAGCCAATGGCCATCGCGTCATCTGCGTGGGTACCACCGCTGTCAGGCTAGTGGAACAGGCCGCTATGGCATCTGAGGGAAATGAGGAAGTGAACCCTTTTCAGGGCTGGGCAGATTTGTTCATCCTGCCGGGGCACCGCTTCCGCTTGGTGGACGCCATGATCACCAACTTCCACCTGCCCCGCTCCACCTTGCTGATGCTGGTGTCCGCCTTCGCGGGCAAAGACCTGGTCAGACGGGCCTACGAAGAGGCCATTCGAGAGCGCTACCGCTTCTACAGTTTTGGCGATGCGATGCTGATACTGTGACCACTCTTGACACTCTGCTCCCACCACACCTACAATCACTCTTGCCGTTGTGAAGTCGCCATGAACAGACACTGCCGCGTTGTCCCCGCCATTCTCACCGAAGATCCTGAGGCGCTGGCCAAGATGGTGCGCCAGGCGGAGACCTTTGCGGATTTCGTGCAGGTGGATATCATGGACGGCCGGTTCGTGCCCTCCAGCAGCATCGCCTGCGGTGATCTCGTCGCGGTGAGCCCAAAGCTGCGCTGGGAAGCGCACCTGATGGTCCGGCAGCCGGAGGAGCAACTGCAATGTTTCGCCCGAGCCGGAGCCGAGAAGATCGTTTTCCATTTCGAGGCGACTTCTTCCCCCTTGCGGATCATCAAACTGATCAGACACCTCGGCGTGAAAGTGGGGCTGGCCGTCAACCCGGAAACGCCTTTGACCACTACTCTCTCACTGGCCGACAGTGTGGACAGCGTCCTCTTCCTGACCGTGCATCCCGGCTTCTACGGAGCCAAGTTCCTGCCCGAAGTCCTGGACAAAGTCGTCGAGCTCCGCAGCCGGAAGCCGAACCTGGAAATCGGCGTTGACGGCGGCATCAAGGAAGCCAACGTGGCCGAAGTGGCCAAACTGGGCGTGGACTGCATCTGCGTGGGCAGTGCCATCTT
>Ga0209253_10005161_pt1 | contig 11337 bp, 10 predicted proteins | sample FrelakmetBRP12BR_FD_187145 | JGI IMG/M metagenome (GOLD analysis project Ga0209253, IMG submission 187145) | Freshwater lake sediment microbial communities from the University of Notre Dame, USA, for methane emissions studies - BRP12 BR (SPAdes)... | ecosystem: Environmental > Aquatic >...
GAAAGTATCGGGGATCCAACCCTTGCCGATGCGATCCTGGACCGTCTGATTCATAACGCCCATCGCATCAACTTGAAAGGAGGCTCTATGAGAAAAAAACTCAAAGTTGACTCAAATTGATTTTTATGTAAAAGATCTATCAACACCAGCGTCGCTTCGCTCCGACAGAGGGTGGCCGATTTCAATCGGAACAAGTGGCCGCTTTGGAGCGGAACAACTGGCCGAATTCAGCGGAATAAACACAATTGAAGCCAATCCTATTTTATGCACTAATCTGAGAGAAAAGTTTAAAAATAGTGCATTCAATATAGAAGTTTTAGAACGTGCTCTCGGGGAGGGTGATAAATTTGTTAGATTTTATGTTTCAAGTGATTTTCCCTCTGTGTCAAGCCTATATAGAAGTCATGTTGATTTGTTCAATGCGAATCTTGTATCGACCGAAGTTTATGGATATTCAATAGACTCAGTAGCAGAGGAAGGAAAAATTAAGAATATAGATTTAGTCAAAATCGATATAGAAGGGGGTGAACTAAACGCATTAAAGGGGGCTCTGAATTCAATGAGTAATGGATTAATAAAGAGGTTTATCATAGAGGTACATGAAGACGTTATTTCTAGAAGAACTATTATTAAGTTTTTATCAAAATATGGTTACCAGAGTCGTGTTGTCATCAATACTTCAGGATTAGTGAAGCCATATATATACTCCAAGTACAGCAAGACCATTACATAAGCAAAATTGTCAAACATAATATTAAACAATCCAGAAGTTAGCGTAATAATACCTACCTATAATAGGGCCGGTTTCATTGCACAAGCAATCGATAGTGTTTTATCACAAACCTATAAGGATTATGAAATAATTGTTGTCGATGATGGGTCAAGTGATAATACGAAGGAAGTACTTATTCCATATGGGGAAAAGATTAGGTATATTCACCAAACAAACTCGGGTGCTTCTACAGCACGGAATACAGGTATTATAAATTCAAGAGGTAAATATATTGCTTTCCTCGACTCAGATGACTTGTTTGTAACAAAAAAGTTAGAGAAACAAGTAAAAATATTAGATGAGCATGATGATATTGCGATGGTGTACTCGAATATTTATTATTGCGACCATTCTGGTAAAATTACATCAGTTGCTTTTAAAAAGAAGATGTTCCAGACAGGTTATATCCCAGCGAAAGTGCTTTTACGTAAGGCAATGTGTGGCCATTTACAGACTTGGTTGATTAAGAAAAGTTGTTTCGAGGAAATTGGGTATATTGATACATCTCTGAAAATGTCGGAAGATAGGGATATGTCCTTAAGAGTTGCAATGAAATACAAAATATTTGGGATAAAGGAGCCTCTAACTATTGTGAGGCAACATGAACCTACCTTGCGGCTCGGAAGAAGCCCAGCGAAAGAAAGGGAATTTTACTATTTTAAGATGTTGGAAAAATTGTTTAGCGAAAATAATGGTCCAATAATTGAAAAAAACAAAAAAAGAGTAATTGCGGATTATTATTCATTGGCTGGCAAAAATTACTTAAGGGAGAGAGACGCGTCTTCGGCACGAAAGAGGTTTGCACTATCAATTCGGTACAATCCAGTACAGGTGAATAGTTATTTTTACTTAATAGGTACTTTGGCGGGAAGTAGAGGGCTGAAGTTTATCATTAATTTTAAGAAGCTTTTATTGAAGGCTATAAATAAATAGTTGGATTAACAGCAAATTAGGACACGATCTTTTTAGACGAATGGATATCAAAAAGACAACCATTAATGGACTAATTTTAATTGGGTCGTCAAAGGTTATCCAACAGGGTCTCGGTATTGTAATAACCATAATATTAGCCAAGCTGTTATCACCGAAAGCCTTTGGTCTGATTGGTATCGTTTCAGTATATACCGCTTTAGTATCTACTTTTTCAAATTTGGGGCTTGGGAGTGCCTTAGTCCAGAAGAAGGAGATTAATCAGATACAATTATCAACTCTTTTCTGGATTAGCTTAATAGGAGGGATGATTTCAGCGTTAATCATAGCACTAACGGCTTACCCAATTAGTCGTTTTTACAATGAACCCGAGCTTTTTTACCTCACGCTGGCTCTATCAATTAATTTCATAATAGCCCCTTTTTTTCAGATAAACAGAAAGCTTCTTGAAAGGGAATTAAGATTTGGTGCAGTTGGGTTGGCATCTGTCATCGCTATTTTGCTTTCTGGCATTGCTGGAGTAGGGACTGCTTTACTTAAATTTGGCGCTTGGAGCCTTGTTATACAAAGTATCTCGCTTGAACTATGTTATTTAGTGATCTTTTTTCTGCAAAGGAGGTGGATGCCGGATTTTGCATTTGATCTTAAAAGCTGCAGAGAGCTTATTTATTTTGGAATGCATATGGTTGGATCATATCTGACGGGCTATTTTGAAAAGAACCTTGATTCCCTATTAATAGGGAAGTTACTGGGTGCTATTTCCTTGGGTTACTATACGCTTGCAATTAAGATCATGTACATGCCCATACGACAGATCTCGTTAATCTTCACAGATGTGCTTTTCCCGGTTTTTTCTAAAATTCAAGACCAGCTCCCAAAGATTCAGTCGGGCTATCTAAAGAGCATTCGATTTACATCTTTGATCACTTTTCCTCTGATGACGTTAGTTTTTCTACTCAGTGAAGATTTTGTTTTAGCGCTATGGGGGGAGAAATGGTTTCCTTCGGTTCCTGTGATCAAGATTTTGGCCACGGCGGGAGCGATACAGTCGGTCATAGAGATAGGTTGGGCCATTTTCCCGGCACTTAGTAAACCAGGAACAAGAATGCGTCTTGGTATATTTAATGTTGCCACAATAGGCTTTGCAGTCATCTTCGGCAAGAATTGGGGAATTGAAGGAATCGCTTATGGAATTTTGTTCTCGAGATTGGCAATATTTGTGGTTTCGCAACTTCTCTTGAACAGATTAATAAGACTCAGATTCTATGAAATCTTGGATAGTTTTGCTATAAGCGTATTAGGGTGTGGGGTTTTAATAGTAATAGATATGCTATTAAGAAGCAGGGGAGTTTTTTTGAATAGGGGAGAATTAATGGTTTTATTTGGTGTCGCGATTGTATATGTGGTGATATACGCCATCTACTTGGTCATTCTTGACATGAAGGATTTGAAGTATATGATTAACGGGGTTTTAAGGTCTTATCGATAGAAAATGAGAGAATAAGAAATAAGGAAAAAATGTGATACATTCTACTAAATAACTAAAATCTTGCACTTTTTATAGATGAATAAAGAAGGCTGTTAACCTATAATTGGCTAAAGAAAGCACACACTTACTTTAACCAAGAAAGAAGAACAGCCTATCAAAATCCAAAATGCCGAACAAGATATTCCAAAATTATTATCCTGTTCCTCAGAAGTTTTTTCAAGACCTTCTTTCAAGATTTTCTCTTCCTTTATCACGGGCTTTATCCAACTTGGCAAAGAACCTCAAACTTCCTCAATGGTTCAGTCCCTTACTTATCCCTTTTTGCACCGCTCTCTCTAGCTTCACCCGTTTCTTGGGACAAAACATCTGGGCCCTTGAAGAGGTTGCAGGAATCGCTTTGGAGCAGTTCTTTCATACCTTGCGAATCAAAACCCACTCTGAAAAATTTGGGCCTAAAAAGATACAAAACTTTAGTTACCTTAAAATATATAATTTTTAAAAATTTCAATAAAAATCTTAGTGAGCAAGTCAAACAAAATTCTCCTTATCACTAATATTCCTACACCCTACCGAATTCCTCTTTTCAATGAATTGAACAAACAACTGAAAGGGAGGGGCTTAAAGCTAAAGGTACTTTTTGGAGCCCTCGGCTATACACGACGTAAGTGGGACGTCAATATGTCGGAATGCAAATTTGACTACGAATTATTACCTTCTAGAAAGATAAAATATATAGATTCTGAAAAGGTTATATTTACTTATTCTGGTCTCTTCCGGGTTATCTCAAAAGAAAACCCTTGCATCATTATAGCCAACGCTTTTTCTCTTGCCACCATGAAAATTTGGTGGCGCTCTTTATTCAAAAAGATCCCCTATATCATCTGGTCAGGGGCGATAAATAATAAATATAGAGCGGACTCTTTTATAAGAAAATATCAACGGAAAATTGTTGTTAACAAAGCTTCAGGATTTATTGCTTATGGAACGAGGGCAAAGGAATACTTAATCTCTTTGGGAGCAAAGAAGGAAATGGTTGAAATAGGGATTAATACCGTGGATATTCAGTTTTATGCAAATGAGATTAGAAAATATCGGGAAAATGAAATATCTAATGATGATAAAAGGCATCTGCTCTATATTGGTGATTTATCACCAAGAAAAAATGTGTTAAAAGTATTAAAAATAATAGATAATTTGGTTAAATTAAGGTCAGATATCATGTTAGATATAGTAGGCGATGGAAACGAACGTAATAAGCTCGAAAAGTATGTCGCAGATAATAACCTGAATAGTTTTGTTATATTTCATGGGTTTAAACAGAGAGAAGAAATTCCAAAATTTATGGCTCAAGCTGATTGTTTCTTATTTCAGACTGATTTTGATATATGGGGATTAGTTTTAGTGGAAGCTATGGTAGCAGGGCTTCCCTGTATTGCTTCTGTTCACGCTGGTGCTACGGAAGATTTAATCAAAGATGGAGTGACAGGTTTTACGATGGATTTTTGTGAGGTAGAAAAAGTAATAGAAAGGATTAATTGGATATTAGAAAACCCCGAATTGACAAACAAAATCGGCCATAATGCATGCCTGTTTATTAGTCAAAATGTCACTTTGGAAAAGTCAGCTGCAGGTTTTGTTAGAGCAATTATCAAAAAGCTACAAATAGAATAAGCTTTAGGGAACAGTAATTCCTATACCAAAATATCTTTAATAATGCAGCAAAGTAAATTTATGAACGAAAATTACGGTTTGGGTATTTTGAAATGTGCTTTACCCCCTGGGCAATGGTAACAAAATGAGAGCACGAAAAATTGTTATTTTAATTCTATTTTTTTCTCTGTTTCTTAGGTTAGGGGTTGCTTACTGGGTGAAGGATTCCTTCTTTGAACGTGGAAATAGATATAGTTTAATAAATCCGATTGCTAACAATATCATCAATTTCCATGAATTTGCTAAAAAGCCTGGTAACCCAACTGCTAGCAATGAACCTCTATATCCTTTATTTGTTGCACTTGCGTACTATTTAATGGGTAAAAATTGGCTTAGCCTTTGTTTACTACAATCGATTTTAAGTTTACTAAATGGAATAATTGTAAGCTTTATAGCCTTGGCAATTTTCAAAAATAATAAGGTGGGGCTTATTTCTTTACTCCTTTTTTGCTTATATCCGTATTTTATTACTCAGTCCATATCAGTTAGTGATACAGTATTTTTTTGTTTTTGGCTTGCTTTGTCTATTTATTTAATGGTTTTATACCGCAATAGTCAGGAATTCTTCAAAAATTTGCTAGCTGGATGCTGTTGGGGGGTGACTTTATTAACACGCTTTTCTGCTATTTCTTTGTTTCTATTTGGATTACTTTATCTCTTCTTTAATAATTCGCACAAGGAGGCGTTTAAAAGATGCATTATTATTAGTTTTGGGTGCTTATTAATTCTCAGTCCATGGCTTTATAGGAATTATGAGTTAACCAATAAACTTTTTATAGTAACAAACCGTTCAGCTATTGCAATTTGGTTTGGTTATAACAAAGAAACGATGAATGCAATAGAAAAAGATATAAGTGTTGATACAATGATAAAGGACGTTAGTAAAAAGTTACCCGATCTCGAAGAGATAAAAAGGAAAAAATTTGATTTAGATATTATGAGGGAAGTAGAGGAAGATAAGGTTTTCATAAGATCGGCGTTCAATTATGCTCTTAAAAATCCATGGGATAGTATTAAAATGATGCCTCTTAAGCTCTGGAAATTCTGGTCGTGGCGTTATAACCCGGCCCCCAATTCCAAAAATTTATCTGTGGATATTTTTTGGCACCTTATTTTCACGTTTTCATACCTGCCTATTCTTATTTTGGGTTTGATTGGAATTATGCTTACCAGACATACTTGGCGAATTCACTCAATACTCCTTCTAATTTTCATTGGTTATTCCATTTTGCACACAGTTGTTTATGGATTTAGCCGTTTACGGATACCGATTGATCAATTTCTAATGTTATATTCTGCATATAGTATTGTGTTTTATTTTGAAAGAATTACACACCCTAAAGATGTCGCACTGAAAGTTATATAACCATGGATGAAATACTGATATATTTCTCCATCTCTTTATTATTTTTTTACGCCATGCTGTTATTTTTTGCGAAGCCGAAAACATTTATATTGGTTTTTTTAGTCGTTTCGCCTCTTATAAATATTTTTTGGTTTTACAGAATTTTGGATTTTAGCATCGTTGATATTTTCTCAGGTATTTTCCCGGTTTTTTTTATTCTTTTATTTATTGCTAATCTTAGTAAAAGACGATGGTTATGGGGAGGTTACAATAAATATTTTCTCATAATATTAGTGGCCTTTTTAATCCCTCTATTAAGATCAATAATAATTGGAGAAAGTTTTTTACCTCCTTTAAAACTATTCATTAAGATATTCTGTGGGTATGCTAGCTACAATTTATTCCTTAACTATTTTGACAGTGAAGAAAAAGAAAAGGTCAAAAATATCATTTTATATGCAGTTGCTATAACAATGAGTATGGTTGTATTTCAATTGTTTACCGGGATTGGGAAAGATCAAGACTTAGGTTTTTCTATGAAGGGTCTCTATCATGATCCCGGGCAATATACACGAATGGCTTTATTAGGATTTATAATTACTTTACCGGTACTTAATCAAATTAGAAGTAAAATTAGATATGTAAGTAATTTTCTATTACTATGTATTTGTCTTGTTACGTTAGGGTTTTCTATTAGCAGAAATGTTGTCTTGAGCCTTGGAGTGATTATCATAGTCTATAGCTTATTGATGCGGAGATTCTTATTGGTGCTCTTTGTAATTATTTTTGGTTTTGTAATATATTTTTCATCTCCGGCAATTCAGGAAGGATATGAATATAAGTTTATAAAGGAAATAGAATATTTGAGGAGTAGTAATATCCCGATAGAAACATTGGGGAGTGGTAGAATTGGGACATGGCAAAGAACAATTAGTGATTTCGGACAAGCAAGTTACTTTGTAAAAGTTTTTGGTGAAGGGAGGGATATCGGGCCACATGGACAAGTTCATGGGCTTTTAAAAAGTGTCGGAATTTTTGGATTGCTCGCTACGATATTGTTTTATTTGAAATTGCTAAGTGATACGTTTGCAGTGGTTCTAAAGGAAAAAAATAACACTATCGCATTGTATAGTTTTTTGATAACCGTAGCTGTATTTATCATGTCAGTGGGGTCAGCACCCATAACTGAATTTTATCAACAAATGATATTATTTGCTTTTATTGCTTTATTGGAAAAGAATCGCTATATGAATTTGGGAATCCTTCTATATAAGAAACCTGTGATTAATTTTTCTATGCCGGGTTTTATTAGAAAAAACAAGATTTATCAATCTCGTTAATCTTACATCTGCAATAGTTCTTAGGTTTAAATTATATTGCACAAAATAATAATTCTTGGATCTATACCACCACCTTACATTGGTCCGAATGTTGCTACTAAAATCATACTAAACTCTGAATTAAAAAAAAAGTTTAACCTAATTCATTTAGACACATCAGACCACAGAGACCTCAGTGCATTAGGGGCTATTGATTTTATAAATCTCTATTTAGCCTTAAAGCATTATTCTTTTTTAATCTGGATGATTATTACACGAAGACCAGGGGTAGTATATATACCTCTGAGCCAAACGACCTTAGGTTACCTTCGAGATGGAGGGTTTATCTTAATCTCAAAGCTATTTAGGCGTAAAGTTATTTGTCATTTGCGAGGTGGAAATTTTAAAAACTGGTTTAACTCTACAAATGTTGTAATGAGATCTTTCGTCCGTATTGTACATTCTTTGGTTGATGGGCAAATCGTCTTGGGTGAAAAGCTTAAACATTTATTTTATGGAATCATATCTGATAAAAAAATTCATGTTGTTCCTAATGGAGGAAACTTTGACATTAATTATAAAGGGGGAGTAAAAACTAGATTGACAATACTTTATTTAGCTAATTTTGATCGAACAAAGGGAATATTGGATACTCTTAATGCAACACCTGAGGTTTATCGTTTTTGCGAAGAAGTTGAATTCATATTTGCAGGTGATTTTATTCATAAAGATGTAAAACAAGAAGTTGATTTGTTTTTAAAGGGGTATAGAAATATACCAATTAAATTTGAAGGCCCTGTTTACGGTGAGAAAAAAGATAACATATTAGCTTCTTCGGATATATTTGTTTTTCCCACTTATTATCCTCCTGAAGGACACCCATGGGTTATACTGGAGGCTATGGCGGCAGGGCTCCCGATTATTACAACGGATCAAGGAGCAATTACTGAGTCGGTAATAGATGGAGTAAATGGTTTTATTGTCGAAAAAAGGAATCCGGAGCAAATTGCAGAAAAAATAAAATTGTTAATCGAAAATCCTCAATTAAGGCAGAGAATGGGGAGGGAAAGCAGGAGGTTGTATTTAGAAAATTTTACAGAAAAAAAAATGGTAGAAAGATTGACTTCTGTCTTCTATAAGGTGTTGGAAAACTGATGTGTGGGATAGTAGGATTTTCATCGGCCCTGCCCAATCTTGACAAGACTTCTTTCCTCAAAAAGATGGTGGAGGTGATGCGCCATCGGGGACCAGACGATGAAGGATTTTTTTCGGACGAGCATGTGGCATTGGGGTTTTGTCGGCTATCGATCATTGACTTAGTGACTGGAAATCAACCCATGCCTAATGAGGATAAAACGATCTGGCTCATCTTTAATGGAGAAATCTACAATTACATGGAGCTTCAAGGAAATCTATCAAGTCGAGGCCATGTCTTTAGAACCAAATCAGATGCTGAAGTGATTGTTCATGCCTACGAAGAATATGGCCTGAGTATGCTTGAAAAGCTCCATGGAATGTTTGCCTTTGCGATTTGGGATTCAAAGAAACAGTTACTATTTATCGCAAGAGATCGTCTCGGAATTAAACCTCTTTATTATAGCCACAAACCTGGTGAATGGTTTGCCTTTGCCTCTGAGATTAAAGCTCTTTTAGAAACGGGATGGATCCAAAGGGAAGTAAATTTAGAAGCCTTGAATTGCTATATGACCTTCCTATGGACTCCAGATCCCATGACCATGTTCAGTGGAATATATAAATTACTACCTGGTCACTATCTGATTTATCAAAATGGTGAAATTCGAATAAAACAATATTGGGATTTGAAGTTTGAAAATTTAAACAACCATGATGAAGAATGGTGGATCCAAAAGGTGTCAGAGACCTTACAAGGTGCTGTAAAGAGCCACCTTCAAAGTGATGTGCCTTTGGGTGCGCTAATGAGCGGGGGGTTGGACTCAAGTAGTATCATTGCAATCATGAGTCAGCTTCTTAAGGAACCTATCTCGACCTATACGATTGGCTTTAGAAAAGAAGATTTGAAAGAAGATGTCCTGATGGACGAATTGAAATATGCGAGGAAAATCGCAACTCTTTTTAAGACAGATTACACAGAGATTATTGTTAAGCCTGATACCACTTCATTACTCCCCAAATTGGTTTGGCATATGGATGAACCCGTTGCAGATCCCGCTGCCATAACCACCTACTTAATATGTAAGGCTGCCAAAGAGAAATTGACGGTTATGCTATCCGGAATGGGAGGGGATGAAATCTTTGCCGGTTATCCACGTCATCTGGCAGAGTTATATGCTGAAAATTATAGAAGAATTCCTGAGTTCTTAAGAACGGGTATATTGGAGAAACTTGTTCATAAGATGCCAATTATTGGGCCTCTTAGAATGAGAGCCTTTATCCGTAATTCAAAAAAGTTTGTAAAGAGCGCCTCGCTACCGTTTACCGAGAGCTATCTCGGTTTCGGCACCTATTTCAATCAGGAGGAAAGACAAAGCTTCTTCTCGAAAGATGTTATGAATGTCATAAATAGCTTAAATCCTTATGAAAAGCATCTGGAATATTTCAAACATATTCAAGACGAGCATCCTATTAATCAGATGATTTATGTGGATCTAAAGACATTCCTCCCTTGTTTAAACCTAACTTATACAGATAAGATGAGCATGGCCGCTTCGATTGAGGTTAGGGTGCCTTTTCTGGATGACCGATTCGTTGAGTTGAGTGGTGGTGTTCCTCAAGATTTGAAGCTGAATGGGAGGGTGGGAAAGTATATTTTGAAAAAGGCATCAAGCAGATTGTTACCTGATGAAATTATATGGCGTAAAAAAGCAGGTTTCGGGGCCCCCGTCGGAGCATGGATTAAAGGGGATTTAAAAGAAATGACTTTGGATTTGCTATCCGAAAAGAAAATCAAAGAAAGGGGATATTTTAATTATTCTGCTGTAAAGAAAATGATTGAGGTTCACTATTCCGGGAAAGAATATAATGCACTTCAGATTTGGCAGCTTTTAACACTTGAAATCTGGCACCGGGTATTTATTGATAAAGGAACAATATAGATATGCTAAGGCTAATTTGTAACAGAGAGGATTAAGAAGAAGGCATGTTATTCAGAAATGGTAGATGAAACAAAGAGGATTATAGAGAAATTTTGGAATGAAAATCTATGTGGGAAGCATTTTATTAATGCCCCATATCCATCTAAGGAGTTTTTTGAACAATACAGTAAATTCAGATATAGAAAAGAACATCATTTAGACCATCTTATAGATTGGGAGTCAGCTAAGGGAAAAGATCTTTTAGAAATTGGTGTTGGCATTGGGACAGATGGGGCTCGATGGGCCAAGAATTCAAAATCTTATACAGGAATTGATTTAGCCGATGAAGCTGTTATCTCAACTACCTTACATTTTAAGCTTTTGGGTATTAAAGGAAATATTTTAAAGGCCGACGCGGAAATGATGCCTTTCCGTAAGAATAAATTTCAAATGGTATATTCTCATGGGGTCCTTCATCATACTCCAAAGATTAAAGCAGCCTTAAAAGAAATTTATCGGGTTTTGAATTCAAAGGGTGAACTAGTTTTGATGCTTTATACGAAAGATTCTTTTAATTATTGGGTCCGAATTCAGTTCTATTTTCGAATAAGGTTTTTGGTTTCTTTATTTATAAATAAAATTGGTTTTAAAATATCTGATCCATGGCAAAAACATATCAAGAACTTAGAGAAAATTGGTTGGAAATATTTTTCGTGGAA
>Ga0209253_10005162_pt1 | contig 11337 bp, 13 predicted proteins | sample FrelakmetBRP12BR_FD_187145 | JGI IMG/M metagenome (GOLD analysis project Ga0209253, IMG submission 187145) | Freshwater lake sediment microbial communities from the University of Notre Dame, USA, for methane emissions studies - BRP12 BR (SPAdes)... | ecosystem: Environmental > Aquatic >...
TCTAACTCCGCCCCCTTCACCTCGTTGATATCCAGGAAGCCGACCCGGATTCCCTTCCGCACGAACTTCGCGATGGTCGCTCTCCCGATTCCTGTGGCTCCACCAGTGACAAAGGCGACCTTCATGGGGCATTCCTTTCCATAGCCGACGCCGGGAGAACTCTCCCAAACTCTTCCCTACCGCAGGATAGATCCACCAAATCGAGGTGAGTGTACCGCCAAACGTGCCGCGCCACAACCCGCCCTCCTTTCAATGTGAGGTTATCACCATTTGATCTCTCTATGACTATACTAACCCGTAATCTTGCGGGGACCACTCCAACTGGCCTGTCCGGAGTTTCCTGCCGGCTGCAGTGAAATTCTTCGAGTGATTGCAGTTTTCCTTTGACCATTTGTTGAAAATTCGCTATTCAACCTATGGCGGCTGGAGATGCCAGACCAGTTGCCGCTCGCTGTTTTGCCGGTAGACAGGAGCGGTGTTTGCATTCGTCGCTCTTTGAATCCATGACTCGTTTCAACGACCGGGGTTTACTCCGGGGATGGGGTTTGTCACACAATCATGGTATTGAGCGGACCGGAAGGCATGAAATCACGGAGCAGGAGAACCGACATTTCACTCTTGTTGTTGTACAACGTGGATCCGCGGTGGGAACACGCCGACACCGCCATGGTCCTCGATGCGGTCAGCAAATTGCAGCATGCTTTGAGGGAGGAAGGCCACCCGGTCACCGATGTTCCAGTGTACAGTGCCGATCTCACGGAAATTCTGAGGGCGTTCCGTCCCGATCAGCATATTGTCTTCAACTGGTGTGACGAGCTCCCGGGTCTGGCTCGCGCCGATGTTCGGGTGGCGCACATCCTGGAACGCTTGAACTTCGCCTACACGGGCTCGCCCCCGGCGACTCTGGAAGTCAGCTGGGACAGGTCCCACGTCAAGACGCTCTTGTCCAGAAACGGCATCCCGACCCCGCGCTGGCAAGTCTATGCGTCGGCGGTCCAGGATGGTTGGCAGTTGTTTCCCGCCATTGTCAAGCCGGCTTTTGAACATTGCAGCATCGGAATAACAACGGACGCAGTTGTGCTGGATTTCGGCGCGCTCAAGGAACGGGTCGCTTTCGTGCAGGATGTGTTGCGCCAGCCAGCGCTGGTGGAAGACTTCATCGACGGCCGTGAATTCCATGTCACCCTGATGGGCAACGGTGACATCAACTTGCTGCCGGCGGCGGAAATGGATTTCAGCGCCTTCGAAAATGTGCGGGATCGCCTCTGTACATTTGACTCAAAGTTCACCCCGGGCTCGGCGCATTATGAAAACATCAACCTGAGAGTACCCGCGTCACTCGATGAACGGCAGTATTTGTCATTAAAGCGGACGGCCCTGCGAGCGTATCGAGTGGTCGGCTGTCGGGATTATGCGCGGATCGACCTACGGCTTCGAAACGGTACCTTTTTCGTTCTGGATATTAACCCGAATCCCGATTTCAGTGCGGACACCAGCCTGGTGTATGCGGCAGAAGCCGCCGGCTTCTCCTACGGCGCCATCGGCAGCCAGATGGCCAATTTTGCTGCAAATCGCCATCCGCTTTTCGGAGCAGGGCGCAGTAGAGCCACCTGATTTCCGCACCTAAAATGGGCTTGGAGCTGTAAGTTGCGACCGTATTTGCAGGGTGCGCTAGACGGCCTATGTGCCATCTACAGCATCGTTAACGCGACTCGCATTATTTCCGGCATCGATGAAGAGGAAGCCAGGGCGCTGTTTCGCCGGATTATGGCTTACCTGGAGAAGACGAGGCAGCTCAGCAAGGTACTAACCGACGGAATCGGCCTGACCACCATCGGCGGGATTCTGCGGGACGTTGTCGGCGACAGGATCCGACAACGGAGTATGCCATTCAAGCACCGCCCTGACACGCCTCTGGACGAATTCTGGTCTGACATGCTTGACTTTCTGAATGGCGAATCTAAGCGAGCCATTCTCATCGGCCTCGGGGGGCGGAGGTGGGATCACTGGTCGATCGTTGACTCCATAAGCGAAAGACAGATTCATTTCTTTGATTCATACAAGCTCAGACGGTTGAATCGCAACCGTTGCACGACCACTCGCGGCAATTCCTCGCGTCCCCACCTGCTGTGTCCCACCCACACCTACTTCCTCAGCTGAGCGCTCCCCGAGAAAGTGGAGCGAGGAGCCCAGGCCAGGAAGACGACGGCCATGAGAGCCTCGACTGCCAGGTAGAGGAAGAACATTCCCGCGGGTCGTCCGTCAACGATGAGGGAGTAGGTGCGGGCGACCACCACCAGCGCCATGACCACGCCCAAGGCGCTGATGACGTGGCGAAACCGCACGAGATCGAAGCATGAGCGGAGGGCCACTGCACCGAGGGCGGCCATCATGCCGTACAAGGCGCGGAGTTGATTCCTGGCTTCCACCGACTGCGCCACCAGCCGAGAATCGCCGGTTCCGGGCGCAAACACGCCCATGAGACCGGAGATCAACAAGTCAACGCCAAGGACGCCGAGCAGGCCATAGAAGACCGCCCTGTTGAACTTTGTCATCTGAACTTCTCCGCGGCGCCAGCGCTCCCATCGGTATCGAGCGCTTCGATTACCCAAGGCCCGTCCCTGGGAACTCGGAAGCAATCGCTGATCCTCGTCACTTTCCCATGGGAACGACCTTGATCTCGTAGAGATTCGGCCACAGCTTGCCGGTGACGAAGAGCCGATCGCCTCGGGGGTCGTAGGCGATACCGTTCAGGACAGCATCCGGGTTGAACACGGCGTTCCGGCGCGAGAGCGTCTCGAGATCGAGCCAGGAAAGGATGCGACCCGTTGCGGGATCGATCCTTACGATTCGGCTGGTAGGCCAGACGTTCGCGTAGACCTCACCGCGAATATACTCGAGCTCGTTGAGACCGGCCACGGGGCCGTTCCGGTCGAAGACGGTGATCCGTCCAACCTCTCCATAGGTTTCCGGGTGGAAAAACCGGAGCGTTGCCGTGCCGTCGCTCATGATGAGCCGCTTGCCGTCGTGGGTGAGGCCCCAGCCCTCGCCGTTGTACCGAAACTCCTTCACGAGCCGGAAGCTCCGCTTATCAGAGACGAGGCCCACCCCCGACTGCCAGGTGAGCTGGATGAGTCTGTCCCCGAAGACGGTGATGCCCTCGCCGAAGAGCTGAGCCGGGAGTCTTTGGATCTGGAGAACCGCACCCGTTTTCAGGTCTACCTTCCGCACCGACGAGTGCCCCAGGAGGCCGGTGCCCTCATACAGGATGCCGTCGTCAAAAACCAGGCCCTGGGTGAATGCCTCGGGGTCGTGGGGGTAGGTGTTCACGATCCTGCAGGTGTAGATGGGAGTGGAGGGGCGAGTCGGGCTCGGGGCCGGCCCGGGGGCGGCTTCTCCTCTCGGCGAAGCGGCCGGGCTCGGTTCACCGGCTGAAGCCGAGTCGGGACGGATCACCCAGGCCGGCAAAACGAGCACCGCGATCAAGGCTGGACAGAGGACAAGACGAAAGAGATCGTTCATAAAGCGAAGCTCACCTATCCTCCGGCACCGGGATCCGGAGACCCAGGAGCGGCGCATGCTGCTGCCCGCCGTAGACGTCCGTCTCACCCATTGAGCCGGAAACCACGGGCCCGACGAGAGTGATCTTCACCGCCCAGGCGGGATCGAAATAGATAATGTTGACGATCTTCTTGGGAGCCATCCCGTAAATCCGTGCGATGGGAAAGGGACCCCCAGCCTTGCCAGATCGGCCATTGCCGTTCATCGAAACGGCAGGGCTTACAGGAAGGTCCTGATGAATTTCGTTACCTCCTTCTTCCCCCGATAGATCCCATAGTGACCCTCGCAGAGGATATCGGCTTCGAGGGAAATGAGAAGCCTCAGTGACTGGAGGTACTCCTTGCGGTTTGACAGGAGACTCGGGGCAAGGGGCCCGTGCACGTCCTGGGCAAAGAGGACCTTTAAACCCTCGGACTCGGTGAGGTACACCACCGAACCGGGGGAGTGGCCGGGAACGTGGATGGCCCTGATGCTCCTCCCTCCCAGAGAGATCTCCTCCTGCGCCCCCGACAGCCTTCTGTCCACGGTGAACGGGCGGATCGATGCGTCGTACCAGCTCGCCGCCGTGACCCCGTCATCCCCTTGCTCCAGATAGTCCGCCTCGAGTTCGTGGGCGACAACGGTGCAACGAAGTTGCTCCTTGAGCAGGCTCACCCCGCCCGTGTGATCAAAGTGGCAGTGCGTGATGAGGAGGTACTCGATCTGCTCCGGGGAGACGCCGCGCTCCCGGACGTTCCGGAGAAGCCGCTCGTGGGCGTAGCCGCAGCCTGCATCCACCAGGGCGGCATGACCGCCGTAGTTGATGAGATAGATGGCCGCATCCTCGGGCGAGGTGTAGCCGCCGCCGCCAACCTGGAATATCTCGCTGGTGATCTTCTCAGCCATGGTGCTCCCCTCCTCAAGTCACCCTTGCCCGCCGCCTCACTCACCTCTCAGGGCATCAGCAATCCGGTTAACCCCCTCGGCCGCCCCGAAAGGCAAGGAAACGTCCTCTCCCCGGGGAACCCGGAAGTCCCGCGGATTGATCCGGATCAGGGTCGCGCCGTATCCCCTTGCCATGTACTCCGATTGTCGGCGGACGGTGGCGACAGCCTCGCCGGCGCCTATCTCGACGATGGCCAGACGGAGTCCTGCCTCCGAGATCCCTTTGAGCCAGGCGGAGCGCCGGCCGCTCTGGGTGTCGGTCCGGGTGGAGATCCACGACCAGTCGCCGAACATGAGCACGTTCGGCCGCGCCATGCCGCTACAATGTTTGCAGCGAGGGAGAGGTTCCTTGGCTCGAAACGTGTCCTCATCCACCGCCACCCTCTCATCGTGGGCATCCCAGATTCCGGCGCTGCACGGATGGGTGCACTGAAGATGGTGAATGGAGCCGTGGCACTCCTCTACATGGTCTTCTTCGAACCCGGCCTTCTGAAACTGCCCGTCGACATTGGAGGTGAAGACGAAGTAGCCGCCACGTTTCTGTCGACCGATTTCGAGGAGCTGGGTGAAGCCCCGGTGCGGTATCGTCTCTCGGTAGAGGTTGAGCCGGTGGCCGTAGAAGCCCCAGGCTAATCGCGGGTCGTGGTCGAACCAGGTGGGGTTTGCCATCTCCACAAAGGAGATACCGAGACCTGCCATGGGTGGGTATGCGTTCCAGAACCCCTCGTTGCCGCGGAAATCAGGGAGGCCCGAATCGACCCCCATGCCCGCACCCGCCGTGATCAGGAGAGCGTCAGCATCTCGGATGGCACGAGCCGCGCGTTTGAGACCGTCTTGCACGTTCATAGAAGTCGTATCCTGGGCTAACCACAGAGACACGGAGACACAGAGAATGCCAGTTTTCTTGATGTGCCGGGAGATGACCGCACATCAAGACTACCATGCCTCCGGCATAGCACCGCCCACCACATGGAACAGCGCCGCTTTCTGCTGAGCCATGGCCACCCTACCAGGATGCTGAAAAACTCCCCGACCGGGGCTCATCTATAAACGGGAGATCAGAGCCGGGCCGGTCGGTTCGGCAAGGCTGCATAGTCGCACCATGAATAAGGTCGTGGTGGTCCGGCCCGCCTGCAGAGCCGTGGTGCAAGGTTCGGCAGGCCTGTCGACAGGCCAGAGAGGGAAGAGGATGCTCCAGATGGACCTTGCCTCACCGACCAGCCCGGCTCACATGGGAGTCTCCTCCAACATCATGGGAAGAGTTTTTCAGCAACCTGCGAGAGTCGCTCCGTTTCTTCTCAGGATCCCCTTTATCGCGTCGTACACAAGGAACCCGGTAGTGAGCTCATGTCCCGACACCGTCTGGAGCCTGACGAGTTCCTCGTGGGAGAGCCGGTTGAGAATGGCCGGGCAGAGGAAGTCCACACAGAGAAAGAGTCTCACTTTCAGACAGCAGCCGGTTCGGGTCAGGAAGTAGCAGCCGTCCGGCCTCGCGTGGTGTTCGGGCAGTGAAACCCCCAGAAAGAGATTCATCAGGAGAAGATAGGGGTCATACTTTTCCTCGAAGCCCCGGCCCTGGGCGCAGCAGCTCTTCCCCTCTTCTTGATCGCAGTCCGTGCAAGCAGCCACGACCTCGAGATCCACCATGGTCTGCCGGCTGGACTCGAGGTCCTGCGACAACCGCTCAAGGAGGGCCTCGATGCCTCGATCCTCACGCAACCCCGTTCCCCACCGGGCGTACAGGTCATGGGCCATCCGGATCTTTTCCTGGATGGGAATGTGGAGGTCGTGGACCTCGGTTGCCCGTATCATGAGCCCGTGTATCTCTCTTTCGCTTAGACCCCCTGTGTCCACCTCAAATCCTTTTTCGTGGATCATGGAAATGCGCTCTCCAGGAGCCCGGGGAGTTCCGCGACACTCGAGACGATGTGGGTATGCTCCAACCTGCCGAGCCCGTCGATCCCGTGACTCCCCGAGAGCACGCCCACGACTCCCCTCACCCCGGCATTCGTGCCCGCCAGGAGATCAAGGGGTGTATCTCCCACAACCATCACCCGCCGCACATCGGTTACCCCCGTCGCCTCCATGGCACGGAAGATCATAAACGGCGCCGGCCGGCCTCTCGGCACCTCATCGCCGCAGACGACTGCGTCAACCTGCCCATCGTGCCAGCCCACGGCCCGGAGGATGATCTCTGTCACCTTCCGGTAGAAGCCGCTGTTCAAGGCGATCTTGATGCCACGGTCGCGGAGCCACCTGAACGTGGATTCCACCCCGGGGATGGCCTCCACCCCTTCTTTGGCGTAGGTGGTTTCCAGGAGGTCGCGAAAGTCGGCGTAGGCGCGGTCGATCCGGGCAGTGTTCTCCGGGTCCTCGGGCCCGAACTGCCGCTCGATGTAGCGTTTGAACACCTCGCGCTTCGAAGCGCCGTGTAAGGTCCTGATCTCCGCATCGGTCACCCGAATCGCGTGCTTGCGAAAGGCCGCGGCGAAGGCGTTGATGACTTGCCCGGTGTCTCGAATGATCGTTCCGGCAATGTCGAACACCACGAGATCAATAGCAGGCATGAAGAGTCTCACGTTTTCCGAAACCGGTCTCGGTCTCCTACGGGACACGCGAGCTCGCACGCCCGGCAGTAGGGGACGCACAGGCGTTGCTCGGTGTTTTCCTCCGCGCCAGGGACCCTGATCCTGTTCGCTTCATCGTGTTTCATCTGTTCCGCACACGAAGGCCGGCGGTAGGAACCTTGTGGGAAGGCCTCCCTCGGGCAAGCTCGCGTGCAGGGCATGCAGCAGCGGGCGCAGGGGTTGAAATCCAGTGTCTCGGGAGGGTCAAGTTCCACCTCGACCAGCATGGCGCGCAGCCGGACCCGCGGGCCGTAATCCGGAGTGACCAACAGGTTGTTCCTCCCTATGATGCCCAACCCCGCAAGCACCGCTGCATCCTTGAGGAAGACGTCTCCCCGTTCCACGTGGTAGGGGAGAAGGTGAGCCTTGACCGCCAGTTCCTGTCCAAGCCATCGGGCGAGGTTTATGGCAGTCTCCTCCATACGCCTATTTCCTGGGGTTCCTCCCTTCCGGTCGTCCCACCAGTCGAGCTCCGGCTGGGAGTGCTTGTGGACCAGGGCCAGCACCAGCAGCGAGCCGGCGCCGGGGAGGCGAGGAACCAGGCCGCACGTGTCGTACGAGGGTGCCCGCTCGAGGGCGGTGATGCTTACCCTCCCTGCCAGGGACGCCCCGAAGGTCTTCGCCTGCGCGATGATACGGGCGGTAACGTCGGAGTGCTTTGGCTGATTCATGGAGATGTTGCTCACAGCGCAAGACTGTTTGTCCCGCCTCTTGAAAATCTCCGTCGATAGGCGAGCAGCGCCGATAAGGCCATGTCACCCACGTTCACTCCAGGCCTTCACATCCGCGAGGGAAGGAATCCCCCCTCGTCCTCCGAGTTTCAAGCTCACCCGGGCCGCGGCCCAGGCCGCAAAATCCAGGCTCTTCTCCACATTCCAGCCTTGAAGCAGGCCGTACGTGAATCCCCCGTGGAAGACATCGCCGCATCCCGTCGTATCCACGGCCTGCACCCCGTAGGCGGGGCGTTCCATAATCTTGCCTTCCGCCAGCGCCACATAGCCTTTGTCGCCAAGTGTCACGCCGGTGACACGCGGCCCGAGTTCCGCCAACCGCCGACAGGTATCGACGGGCTTGTCACCCCCCACGAAGGCGCGGGAAAAGGTCTCGGAGGCGAGGAAGTAGTCGCTGACCCGGGCAAGGTCCAGGATGCCCTCCCGGAGCGTGCCGGCATCCACCACGACCGGGACCCCGGCGGTCTTTGCCGCTCGGGCGCCAGCGAGGCAGGCCTCGGGAAAGAGCCCGTCAGTGTGAAAGACCCTTGCCCGGCAAATGAGGCTGCAGTCGATCTCCTCGGGCCGGGGTCGCGGGCCCGTCGGTCGTCGCCAGAAGATGGTCCTCCTGCCGGTCTTGGCCTCGGCCAAGGCAAAGGCAAACTGGGAACCGGCTCTCTCCCGGACCAGGATCTGGCTCGTGTCCACCCCCTCTTGATCCAGGGAAGCCCGGATCATACTGCCGAAGAGATCGTCACCGAGGACGCCGGCGAAGACGCACGATACCCCCCACCTGGCGAGGGCAACGAGGGCGGTGGCCACCGGCCCGCCGCCTTGGATGACGAGATCCGCCATCTCGCACTTCACGTCAGGCTCGGGATAGGCGTCCACGGTCCCAATGTAGTCGAGAGCGCATTGCCCGAGACCATACACGTCGAAGGCCTGCTTCACCATGGGAAGTTCCAAGCTACAGCGGTCTTGATCGGAACATCTCCTCCCTCCGGCACCCCTGATAGGATGGGGGTTGCGCTTCCCGGTCGGGAATAGGCGAGGCGCCGCGAGAGTCCCCATTTTCTCAGGAACTCCACAAAAGTCAAAGGCTAACTACCGGAGCGGATGGGCATCCGCGCGCCAATGGCATGTGGATCCTGGTCACCAGGCCCGCCGGTTTTCCCTAGCGAGGGATACGAATCGCTGCGGCGTCTCGTGTATAATGCGGGTTAAGAGAAACCCGAAGGACGAGAGAGAGATGAGAGTCCTCCTTATTTCAGCCAACACCGAACGGATCAATCTTCCCACCATGCCTTTGGGGCTGGGCTTCGTGGCTGCGGCCACTCGGAAAGCCGGGCACAAGGTGGCCTTCCTCGATCTCATGGTGGAGGAAGACGCCGGGACGGTCGTCAACGAGATGTTGGAGAGATTCAGGCCTGAGGTGATCGGCATCTCGGTGAGAAACATCGATGACCAGAAGATGGAGGGAACACGGTTTCTCCTCGAGCCGATCAAGACGGTCATCGCTCGCTGCCGCGCCCTCACAGACGCGCCTCTTGTGCTCGGGGGGACGGGCTACAGCATCTATCCGGAGAGCGTCCTGGAGTATCTGGGTGCGGAGATGGGAATCCAGGGAGAAGGAGAGCTGGCGTTCCCCTTGCTCCTCAACCGATTATCCAAGGGGGCCGACCCCTCTGGCATCCCAGGTCTGTATCTCCTAGGCCGGGGGGTTCAGGGAGAAAGAACGTTCGAGAGAGATCTCGATTCACTCCCGGTTTCCGATGATCACCTCTCGATCTCGCCTTCAGAGGTGACGGACGAGTTCTGGCTGCCGGTCCAGACCAGGCGGGGATGCCCGATGGGGTGCAGCTACTGCTCCACGGCGATGATCGAGGGCACCGTCACGCGCCGGCGATCACCCGAGCTCGTGGTTCAGGAGATTGCTCGACTCGTGAATCGGGGCTTCCGTCGGTTTCACTTCGTTGACAATACCTTCAATCTGCCCGTTGCCTACGCGAGGGATCTCTGTCATCGGATCAAGGCCAGCGGCCTGGATATCACCTGGCGCGGCATCCTCTATCCCTGGAAGGTGGACGAGGAACTGGTCAGGGAGATGGCCCGGGCCGGGTGCTGGGAGGTGAGTCTGGGCTTCGAGAGCGGCAGCGAGGAGGTTCTTCGGGCCATGAACAAGCGTTTCAGCCCGGACGAGGTGCGGCGCATATCTCGGATTCTCGGCGACTACGGGATCCGCCGCATGGGGTTTCTGCTTCTGGGCGGGCCGCGTGAAACCAGAGAGACGGTGGAGGAGAGCCTCACCTTCGCCGACACCCTCGCCCTCGAGGCCATGAAGGTGACCGCAGGCATCCGCATCTACCCGTACACGGCCCTGGCGAGAGTCGCCGCTGCCGATGGGACGATATCGCCTGATGACAATCTCCTCTTACCGCGGTTCTACCTGGTGAAGGAGCTCAGGGAGTGGCTCCCCGAAACGATGAAGGCGTGGCTGGTCGGGCGGCCGAACTGGATGACGTGAATCGGTGTCGATAGCAGGAAACGGGGAGGGATGGGCGTGCGAAGGCCCGAGGCGTCAGTATGAAATAGCGAGCTGTACCCGAGGTCGGATTATGACGTCAAACGGACCTGCCGCCTTAATTCGTGGCGAAACCTTCTTCGCACACAATACTAGTTCGTTACCAAAATCCTCAGTCGCCCTGGCGGTGGGGGTGCGTTTCTGGGTGCAGTAGATTCAGAAACTTCGACTTTATTCCCTTCGCCCTTGTTCTCCTTTTCATCTGGAGCGACCGTAGGGTCCTTTTGCTGAAGCGTATTCGTCGGGTGAGTAGTCGGAAAACTACGCGCTGTCGGGGTGATAACAGGCTTCGAAGTCCCTTCGGCTGAACTACCTAGCGTGGAGGGTGCTCTTGCTTTATCCTCTGCCACTACAGGAGTTGTGCAGGATAAACTGACGGCCATGCTGACAATGAAAAACAACGAAAGGAAAAGTCCGTCTCTCACTCGATCACCCTCTCTTTCAGCGCAAGTCGGAATCGCTCATGTCACGGTACCTGTTTGAAGATATGTGTGTTGCGGCCAGTATGCAGACTTCAATCAAGCAGGCTCCGCAATAAGGATGCCAAAGGGGGCTAGTGACTGAATTAAAATTTATACTCTTGATTCAGTAGGTTACATTGTCACCTCCTCCTGCACGCGCTCAGTGAGTAATCGAGTGCCAAACGGATGGGCAAATCTTTTTCCATTTCTCTGTAAGTTTTTCAACCGGGTGGGTAACGCGCTGCGAGATCTGCGTTCCTAACCAGAAGGACTCTTGACGGCTTCGTAAAAAGTCCATCTGCGGCGTTGCGCTTCATCTTTCGTCATTGCAGCGTACTTCTATGTACGCCTCGTTCCTCAAGATTCGCGCGCCTTGCATCTGGAGCTTTTTACTGTGCCGTCTACGCTGGCGACTTTTTACGAAGTCATCACTCTTGATCTCGGATCTCCCGAGGTCACCCATTGAGGGTCGA
>Ga0209253_10005163_pt1 | contig 11335 bp, 7 predicted proteins | sample FrelakmetBRP12BR_FD_187145 | JGI IMG/M metagenome (GOLD analysis project Ga0209253, IMG submission 187145) | Freshwater lake sediment microbial communities from the University of Notre Dame, USA, for methane emissions studies - BRP12 BR (SPAdes)... | ecosystem: Environmental > Aquatic >...
ATCAACTGACCGCCACGACAAGCAGTAATGGGCAGCCGCCTGGCGACGGCCGCCGCTTCATCGTCGGGCTTCTTGTCTGTAAGCGCCACTGAAATCGACCCGGCGCAACTCGCCTGCCCGGCGACAACTACTTTGACCTTTCGTGCGGGGGGGGGCGCCCCCCACTCCGCGATCGATCCAGTCGACCCGAGAAGCGGAGAGCCACTCGCAGCAACTGGGCACGCCACGTCGGATGTAGATCGCGCGCGGCGCTCCTTGCAGTCGGCCATTCCTTGGCGACGACTATCATGCCCAGCAGCAGTAGATGGCTGCACCCGACCGAGGCTCCCTGGGGACCGTTGCCGCCTTTGGAGGGCGCAAGCCGGACCGAGGCGCCGTCACAGGCCATGGCTGACGAAATCTGCTTCCTTTCCGCACGCGAGCTCCTGCGCGAGTACCAGGCCCGGCGTCTCTCGCCCGTCGAGGCAACGCGCGCCGTTCTGCGGCATGTCGCTGACGTCAATCCGCGCCTCAATGCGCTTTTCTTCACCGATGCCCAAGGTGCGCTTGCAGCCGCAGGCCACTCGGAACAACGCTGGCGTCGAGGCGAGCCGAAGGGCCTGCTCGACGGCATCCCGCTCACACTCAAGGACAGCATCCGTGTGGCGGGGATGCCCGCGCCGATCGGGACGGCGGCGCTGGCGAGCCAGCCTGACGAGCCGGTCGACTCGCCGGTGACGGCGCGCCTGCGCGAGCACGGCGCGGTGATCCTCGGCAAGACCACGATGCCGGACTTCGGCATGATCGCCTCCGGCGTCAGCTCGCTCCATGGCGTGACCCGCAATCCCTGGAATCCCACGCGCAACACGGGCGGTTCGAGTTCGGGCGCGGCTGCGGCGGTTGCCGCAGGGTTCGGGCCACTCGCCGTGGGATCCGACCTCGGTGGCTCGGTGCGCATTCCCGCTGCGCTCTGCGGCATCGTCGGGCTGAAGCCGAGCTACGGTCGCGTTCCGATCGCCGATCCGTGGCCGGCCCTCGTCTGCGGTCCGATGGCGCGCTCGGTCAGCGACGCGGCGCTGCTCCTCGGCGTGATCAGCCGACCCGACGAGCGCGATTACACCGCGCTGCCGTGGGACGACCGCGATTACCTCGCGGATATCGAGGACGGCGTGCGCGGACTTCGCATCGGTCTGCTGACCGACATGGGCTTCGGTCTTCCGCTGCAGCCCGACATCCGGTCGCTGGTCGAGGAAGCCGCGGCAGTGCTCGAGGGTCTCGGCGCGACCGTCGAAACCATGAGGCCGATGTTCGACGAGGATCCCGAGCCTGATTTCGACCGCATGGTGCAGGCATACGGATGGTCCGACTTCGGAGCATTGCCGCCCGAACGCCAGGCGCTCGTCATGCCGGAGATCGCCGCGTGGTGCCGAAGAAGCGAACGCATGTCGGCGGCCGAGTTGATCCGCACGATCACCGGAATCGGCGACACGCGCCGCCGCGTGATCGCCAGGTGCGCAGCCTACGATTACGTGATCGGCCCCACGATGGCGATCGAGCCCTTCGCCGCCGAGTTACCGTGGCCGCCGGGCGGGACACAGCACAATCCCTTCTGCTTTCCGTTCAACCTGTCGGAGCAGCCAGCGCTGTCGGTCTGCTGCGGATTGACGGCAAGCGGGCTGCCCGCGGGCCTGCAGATCATCGGCAAGCGCTTCGACGACGCCGGCGTGCTGCGCGTGGGCCGCGCCTACGAGGCGGCGCGTCCGCCGTTGCCCAACGTGCCATTGCGCGGGAGGCACTCCTGCGGAACCCCGGCCGCGACCTGAGGGCCGCTGCGCATGAGCCGTTGCCGCACCGGGATGCACCGCGTACCGGCAAAGTCGAACGATCAACGAGCGCCCGCAATCTGCTCGAGGGGCACAGCCGCTGCAAGTCCTCTGGCGGCGGCAGCGCCAACGATGTGATCAGCATCGACGTGCCGCGCGGCGGCCATCCACCGGGCAGCCCGGGACGAGATCAGCGCGGACCGGACCTGAATCGCTTGAGTACAGCCAGTCCCAGGAGAATCAACGATGGAATTCGAGAACCGGATTGCGGTCGTCACGGGCGGGGCGTCGGGAATCTGCCAGGCAACTGCCGAACTGCTGGCCAGTGGGGGCGCCACCGTGTGCGTCGGCGACATCGCGCGCGATAGAGGTGAAGCGGTCTGTGCGGCGATCCGCGGCCGTGGGCAGCGCGCCGAGTATCTGCCGCTCGATCTCACGAATGCCGATTCGACGCGAAGCTTCGCAGCCGCCGTCCTGCAGCGCTTTGACCGCGTGGACATCCTGATCAATGGCGCAGGGTGGAGCAGGAACACGCCCTTTGTCGATACCGACGACGCGTTCTGGGAAAAGGTCATCAACCTGAACTTCGTCGGCCCGATGCGACTGACCAAGGCGCTGATGCCGCAGATGATGCAGCAGCAAAGCGGGAAGATCGTCAACGTAGCGAGCGATGCGGGGCGGGTCGGCAGTCTGGGCGAGACCGTGTATTCCGGTGCCAAGGCAGGGCTCATTGGCTTTACGAAAGGATTGGCCCGCGAAGGGGCGCGGTTCAATATCACCGTCAACTGCGTCTGCCCCGGCCCGATCGACACACCCCTGTTCGCGGAAACCCCGGAGAAGTACCGCGAGCGGTTCATCAAGGCGATCCCCATGCGTCGCGTGGGCAGGCCCTCCGAGGTGGCCGAGGCCATCGTGTTCTTTGCCAGCTCGCAGTCGGCGTACATCACCGGGCAGGTCCTGAGCGTGAGCGGTGGACTCACCATGGCGGGATGATCAACGCGGATCCGGCGGTGGCGCAAACCCGCGCTGGCCGAGCGGCAGCTGGCCAGCTTCGTTCGCACTCACCGCGGGAACTGCGGCCGATTATGCTGGGCGCGCGCCCCGCTGGAACCGGCCTTCGACTGCGATCACCGCCTCGCCTGGCTGCGGTGCAGCCTCCGCCATAGCAAATTCAACGCCGCCCGGCAGGCCCCGTCAAGCGGCTTGCGAGTCGGGGAAGAGGCGCGCGAAGTTGCCACCCGTGACCGCGTTGCGAACGCTGGTCGGCACGCCGGCGAAAATGCCAGCGAGGATTTTCGCGGAATCCGGCCAGGTGCTTTCCCGGTGAGGATAATCGCTGCCCCACATGACCGCGTCGTTTCCAATCACGCTCAGGCTGTCGAGAAACGCGCGGTCGTGCTGGAAGGTCGCGCAGATATGTTCGCGGATGATCTCGGTGGGGCTGCGGCTCAGCTTCGGCGTGACCCACATGCTGTGCTGGCGATAAGCCTCTTCCATGCGCTCGACGAGTCCGGGCAACCACGAAGCGCCGCCTTCGACACAGAGCAGCTTCATGGTCGGAAAACGGTCGAACACGCCGGCGGCAACGACATTCAGCGCTGCCCGCTGAATTGGAAAGGAAGTCTCGACATAGTTGATGATGGCGCCGCCCGGGCCACGGGTAACCATGGGGTCCGCGCCCGTGCCAATGTGGATCGACGGCCATACCGCTGTTTGTGCGAGGCTCTGCCAGATCGGTTCGTAACGTGGATCGTTGTAGGCAACCACCGGCGGCGTGGCTGGCAGAAAAACGGCCTTGTAGCCCATCCTGGCGACTCGGCGGATCTCGGCGACGGCGTCATCGACATCGACCAGGGGAATCATCGCCGCGCCGACAAAGCGCGGCGAGACTTTCATGAAATGCTCGCAGAGCCAGTCGTTATAGATGCGCGCAACCTCGATGGCGACGTCGCGGCTCTGGATCAGAAAGCACCACTGTCCGACCGTCGGAAACAGCAACTCCGCCCAGATCCCGTCCGCCTCCATGTCCTTCATGCGAATTCTGGGGTCATAGGCGCCGGGCGGGCGCGTCTTGTCGTCCTGCCAGCCGGGCGGCTCATAGCGCACCGCGCGGCCGTCCACGCAAATGACTTCGTATTCGCGCCCCTTGTGAACTTTGAATGTCGTCTGCGGCGCGCGATCCCGCAGATGTGCCGGCATATTCCTGAGCCAAAGATCCGGCGGCTCGATCACATGGGAATCGGCTGAATTGACGAGTTGCTTGCCCATAGACCACCCTGGCCGTTGTTGACACCGAGATGAACGTAGCATCGGAAACCACACGACCGTACTGACTTGTGTCAACACGTCTTAGGCAGCTTTCGCCTCGCCCGTGCAGCCGTCCCTGATCCGGCCTGCCCGCGACAGTCGCTGGCGTTTTCCGTGCTGGCAGCCGTCTGCGGCGAAGCACTCCCGATGCGCACAAGCGATCCCGGGCATCGCGAGACCGATAGTTCGTCGCGATGGCGATGCCGCGCGCCGGCAGCGCCGTTGACGATGGCGCTGGCGACCGGCCTCACGTCGGCGGCGGTCATTTTGGCGGCGACACCCGCAACCATGTGAATTGCACAGTCATGACCGAACGTACGATCTATCGCAAGACTGCCATCGTCGGGATTGGCGCCACGCCCTACTACCGGCGCGGCAAGTCGCTCCCCCGCACACCGGTGGAAATGGCCTGCTCGGCGAGCATCGCAGCCCTGGACGACGCCGGATTGTCGGTCGATGAACTCGACGGACTGACTTTCTACAGCCACGGTTCGGATGCGGCCCTGATCGCGCAGACCCTCGGCATTGCGGAATTGCGCTTCAACGCAGGCATCACCGGCGGCGGCGGCGGTTCCGCAGGCGCAGTCGGGTTGGCGGCAGCCGCCATCGTGGCCGGGCAAGCCAATGTGGTCGTCACGCTCCTGACGCTGCAGCAAGCTTTCGTAAGACTCGGCGCCCAGTACGCTCCTCAGGAAGCCGCTGGGGTCGGCAGCGGAGTCCACACCCACGTTCCGACTCCCGAGCGCGATTTTTGCCTGCCCTTCGGTCTTCTCGGACCGGGGCAGGCCTTCGCCATGCTGGCGCGCCGCCACATGCATCTCTACGGGACCAGGCGTGAGCACTTCGCGGAGGTTGCGATCTCGACCCGCGCCAACGCGATCCGCCGCCCAACCTCGCTGACCAGGGGGCCCCTCACCCTCGACGGTTACTTTTCGGCGCGCATGATTGCCGATCCACTCTGCCTCTACGACTTCTGTCTGGAATCCGATGGAGCCGTGGCCGTGGTGACCACCACTGCCGAGCGTGCCCGCGATCTGAAGCGTCCGCCGGTCTACATCCTTGGCTGCGCCCACGGCGGCAATGGACGTTGGGGGCAGGCGATCACCTGGATGAACATGCCTGATGACTACTTCGCTTCATCGGGTCATCGTCCGATCGCGCGGCGCGTGTACGCGGAAGCGGGTGTCGGCCCGGCGGACATTGATGTCGCGCTGCTCTACGATCACTTCACCCCGATGGTCATCGTGCAACTCGAAGACTATGGGTTCTGCCCGATCGGAGAAGGCGGAAACTTCGTTGCCGACGGCAATATCCGCTGGGGCACCGGCAGCATTCCGGTGAACACCCACGGCGGCAATTTGTCCGAGGCCTATCTGATGGGCATGACCCATATTCGCGAGGCGGTCGAGCAGCTGCGCGGAACCGCGGTCAACCAGGTCAAGGACGCGGAACTGGCGCTGGTCACCGGTGGTCCGGGGGATGTACCGACCAGCGGCATGATTTTGGGGAGATGACGATGGACTCTTCCGCCTTGGCGTTCGGCGATGAACTGAAGCATGTCCATCCCGATGTCTGGACCAAGACCTTCTGGGACTCGGCCCAGGAGAATCGTCTTGTCGCCTGCCGGTGCGCGGACTGCGGGACGTTTCGCATGCCGCCGACGGCCCTCTGCTGGAAATGCCGCTCCCGCGAAATTGAATGGGTGACTCTGCCCGGGACGGGTGCCATCTACACGTTCACGATCAGTCGCCATCCCATGGCGCCTGCGGCTCGCGATGCCATTCCCTATGTGATCGCCGTCGTCTCGCTCGACGGGGCGCCCGGCACGCGCCTGATCAGCAACATCGTCGGCACGGCAGCGGAAGATGTGCGCATCGACATGAAGGTCGAAGTGATCTTCGACAGGGTGTCCCCTGAACTCACGGTTCCCCGGTTTCGGCCCGCGAAGGAGGGGTGAGGCCGCCCACCCGGGCAAGAATGTGGCACGGTGGCCAACCTGGTGACCCCTGGCCGTGACCGCATCGCCAGTCCGGCGGCTTCGGGCAGGAGTCTTCGACACGTGGTCTCGCATTGACTGCGGTTGCCGAGGTCCGAAATACTCTCCACCGACGTGGCCTTGGATGTCGTGTCCTGCCCACGGGATTCGAAGGACAAGAGAATGATCGGCTATCAACTCAGCATCAATGCCGCGCGCCATCCGGACTCCGTCGCCGTCGTCTACGGTGCTCGCCAACTCACGTACGCAGAACTCGACGAGCGCGCCTGCCGGCTCGCCAACGGGCTGGCGGCGCTCGGCGTCGGCCACGGCGACCGCGTTGCCGCGCTGCTGCACAACTGCAGCCAGTTCCTCGAGGCGCTGTTCGCGACGGCCAAGCTCGGCGCCGTGTTCGTCCCGGTCAACTTCCGCCTCGTGGCGCGCGAGGTCGGCGCGCTGCTCGATGCCAGCGGGCCGAAGGTGTTGCTCGCCGGAGAAGGGTTCGCCGATCTGCTGACCACGCTCGAGGCGCATCCCACCTTCCCGCGGCATCGGATATGGGTGGACGACCGGCCGTCCACCGAGCCGAAGCCGGATCCCGCGCACCCCTACGAGGCGTGGCTCGCGGCCCAGCGCGCAGACGAGCCCGCGGAGGTCATCCCGCGGGAGGCCGTGCAGATGTTGATGCACTCCTCCGGCACCACTGGCCTGCCCAAAGGGATCATCTTCACCCACGCAACGACGCTCGCGTCGTCGATGGCCAAGATCATCGATTTCGGGCTCACGGCGTCGGATGTGACGGTCGTCTTCGGACCGCTCTTCCACGCGGGGCCGCTGATGGACCTGGCGATGCCCCTGCTGCTGCGCGGTGGGCGTGTGGTCCTGGGCGCCTCGCGCCAGTTCGACCCAACGCGGCTGCTCTCGACCATCGCCGACCAGCGCGGCACCGTGATACCCATCTACCCGGCGATGATCCGGCGCATCCTGAACGAAGTGCCGGACCTCGCTGCCTACGATCTGCGCAGCCTGCGGCTGATCATCACGGGCGGCGAGGGCGCCCTGATCCCGATGATCCGGGGCGTGCACGAACGCCTTCCCGGCGTGGCGTTCGTCAACAACTACGGCAGCACCGAGGGCGGGCCGATCACGACCTCTCTCGCGCCCGAGGACGCCCTGCGCAAGATCGGATCGGTGGGCAAGGAGTCCTTCGGCACGCAGGTGCGTATCGCCGACGCCAACGACCAGCCGCTGCCGCCGGGGCAGGTCGGCCAGATCCTGGTGCGCGGCCCACTGGTGACCCCCGGCTACTGGAACCGCCCGGACCTCACGGCCGAATGTTGGCGCAACGGCTGGTGGCACACGGGCGACCTCGGCCGGCGTGACGAGGAGGGGTTCATCTACATAGCGGGTCGCATCAAGGACATGGTCAAGAGCGGCACCGAGAACATCTACCCGATCGAGGTCGAGCAGGTGATCGTCACGCTTCCGGGCGTCGTCGAGGTCGGCGTCATCGGCGTGCCCGACGACCACTGGGGCGAGAGCGTGGCGGCCTTCGTCGTCCAGTCGCCGGGCGCCGCGCTCGACGCAGCCGCCGTGATCGCCCACTGCCTTGCCAACCTCGCGAGCTACAAGAAGCCCCGGCACGTGGTCTTCGTTGAGAGCCTGCCGCGCAATACCACCAACAAGATCGACAAGAACGCCCTGCGTGCACAGTGGGCGGCGCTTGGGCAGGCGCCGCAACCCTGACATCCCGCTGAAGTAGCCTCTTCTGCGCTCACCCGCGCTTGCGCGCCGTTGCTCTGGCCTGCTTGAGGAGACCGGCTGCGTTTGCGGGATCACGTAGCCAGATGCACAGCGCAACCGCCGTGTCCTCATCCAGGGCATCGACGATCGCGCGCTGACGCGCCGGGTGGCCGCGTTCCTTGATGATCAGATGTGCCGCTGCCTTCATGGGTTCGTGTCCCATGAAGTGGTGTAAGTCCACAGTGCGCGGCAAGGCGCGAAGGGCGTAGCCCGCAGCAGTTCGCGCCGTCCTGCTCGCCCCGCGGTCTCTGACTGCTCGCACCCGATCTGCTCAGGATCTGACTAGTGCCAGCCGCGCGCCGGTCGCGGCGGGGGCAGTGATGCGGTCGAGCCTGATCTTGTGCTGCTTGCTGGCGGTGAGCCGGAGCATTGTTCCGCCGCTTGGCGACGGCGCGACTTCGGGGCTCGCGGCTCGTCTCGCCGAGAAACGGAAATGGTGTCGGAAAGGCTTACAGTCGATTGGCGCAGATGTCACGCTTTTGCGCTATGAGGCGCCTAAGTAATTGATTTGCCAATGGCACATGAGGCGCTGGTACGGCTCTTGCTCTACCGAATTTGGGCTGGCAACCAGCATTCAACCTAAATCGGCGCGTAGCCGGCGCGAGCAGTCGCCTTGGTTGCTGTGGGCACATTAAGCATCCTGATCCTCTTCATCGCAGCCACCGTGGCAGTGCTGCTCGGCTCGTGGGCCTATCGGCGCTCGGTGGCGGTGTCGGAAGAAGCAAGCCCGGCTGTGGACGCCGCCAAGGGTCCCGAACAGTGGGGCGTACGGATCGATGCAACGTCCAGCCAGCGCGCCTGTCGATCCGTACGTGAGCTGTTGGGGAAAGACTTCCCTCTCGGCGCCAAACCGCAACTGCCGTCGCCGAACTGCGAATTCCGCAGCCAATGCAGATGCCGCTACGTCAAGCTGTACGACCGGCGCAGGGAGTCGCGCCGCTCGGGCCACGACCGACGGCTACGGGGCCAGCGGTTCGCGGAGGATCACTCCCCCCGCCGTTCCGGCAGGGATCGGCGACGGAAAGACATCGAGTGGTTCTAGCGCCGGTGACCGACCCCTTCCTGCCGGACCAACGTGACGTTGCTGAAGTTCGCCCTTGAGGCGAATGACGCACATAGAGAAGACGCGCGGACTTGCCGGAGAGCAGATCACGGGATTCGTGAAGCTGGCCGCCGCCTCGCCCGTCTGGCAGGGTCGCGTCGGCGCGCGCAGTAGTCGACAATCGGCGAAGGTTGCAGATGTGGAGAGCGGACGGAATTGAGGTCGCAAGCGAGGACAAGGCTGCCTGGGATGCTGCGGTGACGGCGTTCCGGCGGGCTCGCCGTCGGAGCATCGCAGGACCGACGCCTGCCTTGGTCGGTCCGGGCGTTCTTGCCGAGCAAACCCCCGTGCTCGGCGTCAGGGAATACGGCCTTGACGGTTCCGCCTTTGTCCGTAACGGGAAGAAGTGACCAGCATCTGCTTCACGCCAGCCCCGCTCCGGCAGAGGGGCTTCTTGTTCATACGGTCAGCTACTCGTCATCAGCGCCCTGCAGGCCGAAACCGCCCGTAACCGATGGTCCAGGCGGGTCAGATCTACTTCTGCGACTCGAAGCCGGAGTGGTTCACAGTTCGGCCCGCGTTGACAGTAACGGACGTGGAGCCATGAAGCGGCTCAGGCGCGCGCCGTGAGAGCCCTTTCAGCCGAGCCGATCTCACTCGAGGTCAAAGCGATCAAGGTTCATCACCTTGGTCCATGCCGCGACGAAATCTCTCACGAACTTCGCCTTGGCATCGGCGCATGCATAGACTTCGGCAAGCGCTCGGAGATCGGAGTTCGAGCCAAACACGAGATCGACCCGGGTGCCCGTCCACTTGACCTGGCCAGACGAGCGATCACGTCCCTCGTATACCCCCTCGGTTGAAGAAGGCCGCCACTCGGTATTCATGTCGAGCAGGTTGACGAAGAAATCGTTCGTCAGTGCCCCGGGCGCGCTGGTGAAGACGCCGTGTCTGGACTGCCCGAAGTTGGCATTGAGGGCACGCATACCACCTATCAAGACGGTCGTTTCGGGCGCGGTCAATGTCATCAACTGGGCGCGATCCAACAGAAGTTCCTCAGCTGGCGTTTTCAGGCCTGCACGCAGGTAATTGCGAAAACCGTCCGCGACAGGCTCCAGCACGGCGAACGACTCCACATCGGTCTGTTCCTGCGAGGCGTCCGTGCGTCCCGGCGAGAAGGGCACCTTGAGGTCATAGCCAGCCTTCTTCGCGGCCTCCTCGACCGCAGCGCAGCCAGCCAGCACGATGAGGTCGGCAAGCGAAACTTTCTTTCGGCCGGACTGCGCGTGGCTGAACGCCGTCTGGAGGGTTTCGAGCTTCTGTAGAACCTTGCCCAGTTCAGCCGGCTGATTCGCTTCCCAGTCCTTCTGCGGTGCCAGGCGAATGCGCGCCCCGTTGGCCCCGCCTCGCTTGTCCGAGCCACGGAACGTCGCTGCCGAAGCCCAGGCGGTGGTCACCAGTTGCGAGATGGACAAACCCGAAGACAGGATCCTGGCCTTCAGCGCCGCGATGTCCTGCTCGCCGACCAGTCCATGGTCGAGCACCGGAACCGGGTCTTGCCAGATCAGTTCTTCGGCCGGCACCTCAGGCCCCAGGTAGCGGGCGCGCGGGCCCATGTCGCGATGGGTCAGCTTGAACCAGGCGCGGGCGAAGGCGTCGCCAAAGGCCTGCGGATCCTTGTGGAAGCGGCGCGAGATCTTCTCGTAGATGGGGTCGAAGCGCAGCGACAGGTCGGCCGTGGTCATCATCGGGCGGTGCTTCTTCGACGGGTCGTGGGCGTCGGGGATCATGTGTTCCGGCTTGACGTCCTTGGCCAGCCATTGCCGGGCGCCGGCGGGGCTCTTCACCAGTTCCCACTCGTAGCCGAAGAGCATGTCGAAGTAGCCCATGTCCCACTGGGTCGGGTTCGGCTTCCACGCCCCTTCGATGCCGCTGGTCGTGGTGCACACGCCCTTGCCGGTGCCGAAGGCGTTCTTCCAGCCCAGGCCCATCTCCTCGATGGGGGCGCCTTCCGGTTCGCGGCCCACCAGCGCCGGATCGCCCGCGCCGTGTGCCTTGCCGAAGGTGTGGCCGCCGGCCACCAGCGCGACGGTCTCCTCGTCGTTCATCGCCATGCGGGCGAAGGTCTCGCGCACGTCGCGGCCCGAGGCCACCGGATCGGGATTGCCGTTCGGGCCCTCGGGGTTCACGTAGATCAGCCCCATCTGCACGGCGGCCAGGGGGTTCTCCAGTTCGCGGTCACCGCTGTAGCGCTCGTCGCCCAGCCAGGTCTTCTCGCTGCCCCAGTAGATATCCTCTTCCGGCTCCCAGATGTCTTCGCGGCCGCCGCCGAAGCCGAAGGTCTTGAAGCCCATCGACTCCAGCGCGCAGTTGCCGGCCAGGATCATCAGGTCGGCCCAGGAGATC
>Ga0209253_10005166_pt1 | contig 11332 bp, 10 predicted proteins | sample FrelakmetBRP12BR_FD_187145 | JGI IMG/M metagenome (GOLD analysis project Ga0209253, IMG submission 187145) | Freshwater lake sediment microbial communities from the University of Notre Dame, USA, for methane emissions studies - BRP12 BR (SPAdes)... | ecosystem: Environmental > Aquatic >...
TATCACAAAGCCAGGGGGCACCGGGAGCCTCAGCTTAGTCATAGCCACTAAGTTAGCCCCTTTGTTCCCCAGAAGATTCTTGTCATCCCAGGAACCAGTAAAATGATAGATTGTAGTCATGGGTTACCTCCCCTTAAACTCTCCACCTTACATCCTGTTTGATATGGACTAAAGCCCCACTAAGGAACAGCCACCTAACGCGAAATACGTTGACGAGCCAGCGTCCCAGCAGCTGCCACATACATTTGGTCAGCATATTCTTTCACCATCCGCCGGGCACAGAATTGGGGCGCAACAGAGCGGATCGCTTCTTTGATAACGCGAACCCAACCATGAGGCACATTGCTGCGGTCACGATCGTAGTAGAGCGGTATAATCTCTTCCTCCAGGAGCCGATATATCGCTTCCGCATCCATTCTATCTTCATCTTCAGGACTATATGGGTTGGGCCCCTCGCCAATCGCCCAGCCGTTGACTTTGTTGTAACCTTCGTGCCACCACCCATCGCGGACGCTGAGATGAGGGACACCGTTTAACGAGGCCTTCATGCCGCTGGTGCCACTTGCCTCATTGAGACGGCGGGGAACATTTAGCCAGATGTCTACCCCCTGCACCAGGTAGCGTGCCATGTGCATGTCATAGTCCTCCACAAACGTTATCCGACCCTGAAAGTCGCGGTCTGTGGCCAGACGATATACATGCTGAAGGAGACACTTAGACGGGAAATCAGCAGGATGGGACTTGCCAGCAAATACTATCTGAATCGGCTGCCAGCGATCCTTCACGATACGCTTCAGACGCTCGATGTCTCGGAAAATCAGCGCTGGCCGTTTATATTCAGCAAAGCGCCGGACAAATCCGATAGTAAGCACCTCTGGATGAAGCAAGGCACCCATTGCCAGCACCTGTTGGGGCAATACCTCAGCCTCAGACCATCTTTGCTGGGCCCACCCCAGCAAAGCTCCCTTGAGTTTGCGCTTCAGAAGCTGGCGGGTCGCCCAGAGCTCTTCATCTGGTATATCCATTACGCGCTCCCAAAGGTCCGGGTCATCTTGCCTTTTCACCCAGTATGGGCCTAGATATTTATCGTAGAGGCGCCCCATCTCCGAGGCAACCCAAGTTGGGACATGAACACCATTCGTTATATGCGATATAGGCACCTTATCTTCTTTGACCCCTGGCCAGAGTTGATGCCACATCTTTCGCGACGCTTTCCCATGAAGTCGACTCACGGCGTTACACTTCTCGGCCATCGCCAAGGCAAGCACAGTCATGTTAAAAACATCGCCGCCGCCATCATACTGCCCCAATTCCAGGAACGTATCACGATCAATCTTTAGAGAGCCCCAGTAATTGTGAAAGTACTTATCCATAAGCTGCACTGGAAAAGCATCTTGACCAGCCGGTACCGGCGTGTGGGTAGTGAAGACAGTGGTCTTCCTCACCCTTTCAACAGCTTCGTCAAAGGTTGCACCTTGCTCTATCTCTTCCCTCACTCGTTCCAGCGTCATAAATGCTGCGTGGCCTTCGTTGGCATGCCAAACGGCCGGTTTGACGCCCAGGGCGCGGAGAACACGTACACCCCCGATCCCCAAGACTATCTCTTGCTGTATGCGCAACTCCCGGTCAGCTATGTAAAGGCGAGCAGATAACTGTCGGTCTTGAGGCTCATTCTCTTCGACATTGGTATCCATCAAATAGACAGTTGTGCGGCCGACTTGCATTTGCCAAACTCCAATGTGCACAGACCTGTTGTCCAGCTGAACCTCTGCAATTGTTCTATTCCAACGCGAGGAGAACTCCGGAGTTATAGGTGCCTCACTGAAATCGAGCTGCCTGTATATCTCCTCCTGCCAACCGTCAGCCGATATACGCTGGTGAAAATAGCCTTGTGGATACATAAAGCCAACGCCGACCATAGGCAATCCCAGGTCGCTTGCCTCCTTGCAGATATCGCCAGCAAGGATACCCAAGCCACCAGCATAGATGGGAACAGAATTGTGGATAGCGAACTCCATGGAGAAATAAGCAACAGGGCCCGGCATAATGTTATGGTATTTAGAGGCAAACCATGTCTCTTGCGCTAACACATCTGCATCGAAGGCTGCCATAACAGAATCATATAGGGCGAGGAAAGCCGGGTCAGCCGCAGCAGCTTTCAGCCTATCAGGGTCCATGTCGCGTAATTGCTTGAGCGGATTACGCCCGCTTATTATCCACAGCGGATAGTCCAGGGCTCTGAACAGCTCGCGCGCCTTTGGATACCAGCTCCACCATAGATTACGAGCAAGCTCTTCCAATCTATCTATACGTTTCGGCAATCTTGTTTTTGTAGTCTGTTTCAACATCTCTTGTCTCCAGTCTTAGGCAATATTCCTAGGCTCAACCTCCCTATTTGGCTATTTAAATACGAACTTGCTAACCAAGACCCTTGTCCCGATTACATTCAGTTTATGGAAGAGTAAAGAGAAACGGCTCTCTAGTTCCTCTCTTAACCCCTTTAGATTACTTTCAGGAATGCTCCACATCTCCTTTTTGAAATCACCAAATGCCTTTTTCCTGGTCTTGTACAGGAATTGCTCCTCCGTTTCCCCTTGCTTCTTTTCACCGATGTATTTCTCGGAGAGATACCTATTAATCCTATCCAACAGCTCTCTGGGGAAATAAGGGCTTTCATAGATAATATTTTGAAATCCTGTAGCCAGATGCACCTCTGCTGTACCAACCTGTGGGAAATGATGAAATGCCTCGTCGGGAAGAGTAGAAGCACCATGTTGCACAGCGCCACTCATGCCATATTCCTCACGTGCCAGCTTAGAAAGCTCTTGCAGTGTCTTGAAATCGATTTCAACATTTGCAATCGACCCATCGGGTAGAACAACCCCTCCGTGAGTCGTCCCGGTTTGCACACTTATTTTTGAAATCCCCTTGACATTCCCCAATATCTTAAGGTATCCCGACATGAATGCCCTGAGATCCTCCACTGTGCTGTTTCTTTTCCCCACCTCTCCAATCTCCCCACCTATGGAAATGGTCACCCCCTTGGGCTCAATACTGCGTATGAATTTGGTCATCTCGGCAGTGACCTGGCAATTCTTCTCTTGCTGCTCATTGAAGGCCTTTTTCCCTATATCCACGAGGGTAGAGGCATCTATGTCGATGTTCAAAAACCCAGCAGCCACCGACCCTCTGATAAGCTCCTTAATTGAGTTCAATTCTTTCTCAGGCTCCGAGCTATACTTGCCCTGGTTAACCTGATAATGGTCACCCTGGATGAAAACCGGGCCTTCAAATCTCTCCCTGATGGCGGCAGCCAGCACACAGGCAGCATATTCACTAGGCTTCTGTCCGGTGTAGCTCATCTCAGAGCGGGCGATTTCGAAGATGAAAGCGCCAACCCTATCCTTCAGAGCAGCCCTGAACACCGCTCTGGCCACATCATATGTTATCCCGCGGATGTTTATAGCCGGGACCGTTACGCCGCTATACAATCCTTTACCTGCTGCTTCGTAAAGGCCCTGGATACTCGCCGGGAAGATCCCATGGGTAGAAGCCAATTCATGAATAGTCAGCTGGCTCGTTTCCTTGACCTTGCTGTCGAAGGCCAGGGCAGCTTCTTTCACCAGAGCGTCGATTTTGTCAAGTGATACAGATTCTTTGGGCATATTATTTCTCAATTCTATCTTAATATAGTCCGCCGCCCGTTGTATCTTTCGATATCATACTGGGTCTTAACATCCACCGTTCTCAGCTTCCCCATGACCACATTAAGCGGGACAGCAGTAATCTCGCCGTTCTTGAAGCTAACCATCTTCCCGAAATCTCTCTTAGCTACTAAGTCAACAGCAGCGATGCCAAAATACCTGCCCATCCTCCGGTCATAAGCACAAGGAGCACCGCCTCGCTGAAGGTGGCTCAGCACTACGCTGCGTGTCTCCAGCTTTGTGGACTTCTGGATTTCTGCAGCCAAAAACTCACCGATACCACCAAGGGTCTTATGCCCGAAGCTATCCACACCATTGCTGCTCACAGTCTGCATACCTCCCACCGGCTTCGCCCCCTCCGCTGCCACGATGATATCATACCTTGACCCCGTCTTCTTCCCCTCAAGAAGCAACTCATTCACCTTTTCCATGGAAAAGTCATATTCAGGGATCAGGATTATATATGCTCCACTGGATTCCCCACCCTCCAAAGCCAGCCAGCCCGCGTCCCTACCCATGGTTTCCACCGCAAATATCCTTTTATGAGAACCGGCGGTGGTTCTCAGCCTATCAACCTCCTCTGTAATAACATTTAGAGCCGTCTCAAATCCCAGCGTATAATCAGTCCCAGGAAGGTCCTTGTCAATTGTCTTGGGAATGCCTACGACGTTCACGCCATCTTGTGATAGCTTGCAAGCCACTCCCAGAGTATCCTCGCCACCGATAGCTATCACTACATCCAAACCGAGCTTCTCTATATTACTTAATGCTATCCTCGAGCGATCATTCTTAGGATCATATGGATTTGTCCGCGATGTTCCCAGCATAGTCCCACCGTATCTATCCCAGGTCCTCACCAAATCCTGATTCAACGGTACGGTAAACTCTTTCAAACTGTCCGGGGTTGTAGGATCAGCATAAACCAGCCCCTTCCAACCATCACGAATTCCCAAGATATCGTATTCAATGCCTCTATCTCGTTGAAGCCGCCCATCCAGGGCTGATTTAACCACCCACTTAATAGCAGGATTCAGCCCAGCGCAGTCTCCGCCGCCAGTGAGAATACCTATCCTGCATTTCCTCATACTATTTACCTCATCTTAACAAATACTACTAGCACATTACCATACTCACAGTCAGATGTACAATAGTTATTTTGGGTACTGTTAAAGAGCAAATGGTACTAGCAAGTTTGCATTTATTTTTTGTGGGAACATCTCACAGGTAGTACTTGACAAAATAACTAAAAAGTGCTATATAATATAGTGTCCTCGGGTGGGCAAACCAGTAAGAAAGACCCGGTCCGCAGGAGGAAACGAGTAGGAGAACAAAAGGGACCGAGGAGGGCGGATAGGTCTAGAAACTGGGGAGGTCACCCGAGGTTTTTTATTATGCCTGGCTAAGCGCCGGGCTTTTCTTCGCTCATGAGAGCTATAAAGGGCAAGTTTCGGTATTCCTCTTGGAAATCCAGCCCATATCCTACTAGGAACTCATCAGGCACCTCGAATCCCACGTAGGGCAAGGTGACTTCAGCCAACCGACGTACCCTTTTATCGAGCAGGGTGCAGACTGTCAGGCTGGCTGGGTTCCGCGCTTTGAGGTAGCTCAGTACGAAGCTCAAAGTCATCCCGGTATCCACAATATCTTCTACCAGCAAGACATGCCGGCCCTCTAGATTCAAATCGAGGTCTTTAGTGACATGTACTGCCTTTCCACTCTCAACACCATAGTAGGAGACTGCCATAAAGTCCACATCTGCCGGCACCGTCAGGTAACGCATAAGATCCGCCATGAAGCAGAATACCCCCCGCAGTACCCCCACCAGCAACAGGTGACGTCCCTCGTAGTCCCTCGATATCTCTCTGGCAAGCTGCTGCACCCTCTTCTGGATCTGGTCAGCACTGAAGAACACACGCCCTACACCACGCATCTTCGCTCCCGCCAGAGGCCCATGTCCATATTTAGCCAAGAGACGGTTGTAGTCCCGACGGGCAAGCAGCTTAATATTCGCGTCCGGATAGAGTTCTCGCAGGCGGCGGACCTTGCGGTTCTTCTCCCTGGTGAGCCCTGGCTTTAGGGTAGTCATCTCTATGTAAAGATCAAGGCTAGGCAAGTAGAAATCCGGGGTAAACATCTCTGTCTCCTTGCCATCCTCCCACTGTAGTTGAAACGAGCGAGGCTCATAGAGCCACTCGATCTGGTAGAAGTCAAGGAGATGGGCAAACTCCTCCTCGCTGGGATGCGCAAAGGTGCTTGGCTTGAGCTGTGAAGCCAGAGGGACAGGGCGCGATACAATCTTCTCTTCGGATTCAACCAGGGGCTTCTCTACCCCAGTAAATTGTCCTGACTCTAGAAGGATCCCTGCCAGGTTAGCTACAGCGCTAAGAAATCCCTCCTCCTCCAGGGTAAACTCCCGGCTGGTGCGGCTGTAGACGCGCAGGGTGCCGACGATTTCCCCCCTGAGTTTGAGTGGGACGCCCAGGATAGAGATAATGTGCTCCTGTTGAGCCAACTCCTGAAATTGAATGCGAGGGTCAGTGGCAACATCGCGGATTAACACTACCTTCCCACCCAAGACATCAGAAAGGCTCTTCTCCGATTCAAGAAAGCCTTTTCTGAGGTAGCGTTCACTGAGACCATGCGAGGCAGCATGAACAAGCCTTTTCTTCTGTGCATCAAGCAGAATAAGGGAGCAGCCCCGCACCCCCAAAGCCCGGCCTGCAGCCCTCAGTAATAAATGAAGTTTCTCTCTGGTAGTAATACTAGAGTTGAGTGTTTCTGCGATCTCGCTCAGGGCCCTGTTGAAGCCAAGCATCTGCTTGCTCACCACAACCTCCTCACACTAGACCGATGATAACTACCATCCCGCTCACCAGATAAACCGTTAGTGCCATTATATTTACGGGATTGGCGGAATGCAAGGATGGAAAAGGAACCTCAAACGATGCTATGAGAGCTACTTGACAAGAGCTTTTTAGTAAGCCATAGTGTACGCCACAATAAAGCGCACCATAAGTTGCTGGTGACCAACACAGGAGGCGGCTGCATGAGGACAATAGCTATCACCGGCATCTCAGGTTATATTGGCAACCAGCTACTTCAAAGACTGAATAAGCAGGACAGCGTAGAGACTATCATCGGCATCGACATAAAACCGCCTAGAACAGCATCATCAAAGCTAAGATTCTACTCTCGAGATATATGTGAGCCCTTCAGCGATATCTTCGTCAATAACAAGGTTGATAGCGCCATACACCTAGCTTTCGCAGTTAAGCCCACGCACAACTATGCTGGTGCCCACCGCACCGACATAGACGGTGTAAAGAACTTCCTCAATGCCTGTCGACAGGCATCAGTAGAGCATCTTCTGTATATGAGCAGCAATACAGCCTACGGGCCACATCCAGACAACCCTGTCCCGCTTACAGAGGAGTCACCGTTGAGGCCAATACCCAGCTTCCAGTACTCTAGGGACAAGGGAGAGGCTGATATGATATGTCAGGATTTCGCTAAGCAAAACCCTAATATCCGCATTACCATCGTTCGCTTCTGCCCTGTGCTAGGACCCAATGGAGAAAGCACGGTCGGCGCAGGCATGTTCCGATCGGTGATGATGCGCCTTACAGGATACGACCCTCAGTTTCAATTCATACATGAAGACGATGTCACCGAAGTTTTTTTGACCCTGCTAAACCAAAAACAAGCGGGAATTTTCAACGCTGGTGGAGACGGATGGCTTAACTATAAGGAGGTAATAGCCGCTACAGGCAAACGTTGTATTGTGCTACCGGCAGCCCTCATCTCCCCTGTATTGAGCATAACCTGGGCATTACGCCTTCAGTCCCAATCTCCACCCAGCGGGCTCGAGTTTATCAAGTACCCCATGGTCCTCAGCACAGACAAATTGAAAAAGGCAACCTGGTTCAAATTCCACTACTCCTCGCGCGAGACCCTAATGTCTTACCTCAGCGCACAGAAGCATTAGCAGAAACCTGAAATAGAGGCCGTTTAGTGACTAGGAAGTGCAGCAAGGCAAAGCCCCAGAAGGTTCATCGGTTTCTTGGGTAAGATAACATCCGCAATAAGTGATAAAGGCCCTAACGCATAGCCTCTTTGAGCTTCTTGATAAAGTCGCGCCGTCTCTTCTCATCAGCTATTATCTGCTGCTTGAGCGCTCTCCAAGTGAAAGGACAATCCTTAAATTCAACTCCTACCATCTTATGAATAGCTTGGTCGATTTCTTTCCTATTCGCAGGAGTTACCTCAATTCCGGCCTCAGTCAGAATGTCTTTCAGATGGCGAAAACAGCAAGACACTAGATACTACCTCTGAGGAATAAGGCAAAGCGGAGAGAACAAAAAAACCCGGGTGACTTCCCCAGCTTCCCTGGCTTTGTCCGCCCCGCGGTCCCTTTCGCTTCCTACTCGTTTCCTATTGCGGACTTTTGCCTTTTCTTGCTGGTTCGCCCACCCCGGGCCGTCTTTATTGTAACACATTCTAAGTTATTTGTCAATCGATATTAAAAGAGTTTCTCACAAGAGATATATCCTAGAGAAGCTCCCATTCTAAATAGCGACGGTCAGCGCAGCGGGCAGGACATCGAAACGAGCAGGTGCCTCCCCCAAAAGCTCCCCATCCGCCTGCACCAACATCGGCTGCGCAGACTGCACCTCGATTATCCTCGCCCTTATCATAGTCACTTTGGGATGGGTGCCGTGTGTTCCTTTGTAGATTCGGGGCAGAGACAATACAAGTTCTGGTTTGCTCGCAGCATTGATTATTAAAACGTCTAGAATACCATCCTTGAGGTCAGCATCAGGTGCCGGTAGCATACCTCCTCCACCGTACTTGCCATTATTCACTAACACCTCGTCAACCTGCCTCCTCTCCGTCTTCCCGTCCAGAGTAATAACCACATCCTTATTTCGATGAAGTACAAGGCTGCTGAATACACCCATGAGATAAGAGGGCATGCTACCTAAAGCTTTGAATCTCCGGGTTGTGGCTCTGACTATCTCGGCATCCAATCCCAGGCCAGCGAAGTTCACGAAGATTCGCTTCTCCATTCGACCATTGCTCATGTACTCAACAGTACCAAGATCAACAACTATCTTCTTTGGATTGCACAGACGAAGGCAGGCTTCTTCATAGGGACGTGGGATCCCAACTGTTTTGATATAGTCCTTACCAGTTCCTGTGCTTATGATGCCCAGCATCACAGTCCCATTAGCCCCAGCGCTATACAGCCCGTTCACAATCTCGTTTAAAGTGCCATCGCCGCCCACGGATACTACCATATCATAGCCTCTCCCCACCGCTGATTTCGCAAGCTCAGTGGCATGGCCCGGCGCCTCGGTTAAATCATGCTCGAAGCGCATGCCGCTGCTTTCCAGCGCCTTCCTAACCCGTGGCCATTTTTTGGCAGTTGCCCCAGCACCTGCCGCCGGATTGACAATCACTCTAGTATTCAACAATTGAGCTGCCCTCCATCTCAAAAGTCAAAGCTGCAGACCTCGCTTTCCCGGCTCGAATTTTGAATTTGTATCAAGTACGACTAAAAGCTAATATGTCAGAAGAAGCTATGCCTGCCTTTGTGATGGATTCTCTAATCAGACTGCAGATTATGTTCCAGAATTTTCGGGCATCGAATTCCTTGCCCATGGGAGCAACTTCGGGGGGCACATCGTAGCTCCACTCTTGAGAAGCGGCTGAGACAAGATTGCCTTGGAGGTCGATGACAAGAGAACGACAACCGGAGGAACCAGCGTCTATTGCCAGAACACACTTACCTGGCACTTTGCCCCCACACTTGAGGGTTGAGCAAGTTCTTGGGACGCTCCCCCTTGAGAAAGCTCTCTATATCGTCAACTATCATCTGGGAGTAGCGTATCACGGTCTCAGCCGTAGCCCCTCCGATGTGGGGCGTGAGAACCACATTATCCATTTTCAAAAGAGCGCTATCAGGTCGCACCGGCCAGGTTTCAAAGACATCGAAGGCAGCTCCGGCAATGCGCTTTTCCTTCAGAGCCTGGATAATAGCCTCATTATCGATGACAAAGGCATTTGCTGCGTTAATAAGGTAAGCCGTGGGCTTCATCAAAGCTATCCTTTCGGCGCTGATCAGTCCCATAGCCTCGGGAGTAGTCGAGGTGTGAAGCGTGATGATATCCGCCCACTTCATCAAATCATCCAGCTCTACAGGCTTGGCTCCAGCCTCTTTTATCTTTTTGGGGTCTACAAAGGGGTCATACACCAGTATAGAGGTGCCGAATATGCTGACCAGTTTGGCCACTTGCCGCCCGATAGCTCCGAACCCCACTATACCGACAGTCTTGCCATGTAGCTCGTTTCCGCGCATGGAAAAGTAGGCCACCGTGGGGTCAAGCCAGCCGCCGGAGCTGACCATTTGATGCGCCTTGGGGATATTTCGCAATAGAGATAATATCAAACCCAGCGTCAACTCTGCCACAGCAATAGCATTCCTAGCAGGCGTGTTGACTACTGGTATGCCACGCTCTGTAGCTGCTTTGACATCAACGAAAGCCAAGTCGGCCCTGCAAACCCCGAGGAACTTCAGTTTCGTCGCCTTCTCGAAGACCTCGCGAGAAATGAAGTCAGCCTCGACCACAACTATGTCTATTCCCTGCCCCTGAATGCGCTCAATAAACTCCTCAGTAGACAGGAGCTTATTTGTATCCATCCAGCTTTCATAGGTTACATCCAGCTTCTGCCTCAGCCTTTCCAGAGCAGATGGCCAAAAAGGAGCACGGACAAGAACCTTCATATTGTTCCTCGCAACGGATTATACCACATAGATTCAACAGCCTACTCAGGAGATAACTTTATAATCTTTAGACCCTAAGCCATGCCCGAGGGCTGTTACAATCTGGGGAGAATCGTAGGGATTTGGAAACAGCCTGTTCTTAGCTCCGTAGGAGCCGAGTATCTTAAGTGCCTCGACATCGATGGCAACTAGGTCTCCCGAGGCCATGATAACCCCCGGCTCCACAAGTTCGCCCTTAGCAGGACCTCCGGATACAAAGGCTTTCCTTCCATCCATTACTATCAGGTCAGGCTGCAAGGCCAAGCTGAATTCAGCGACCTTCCGCTCAAGATTGCTCATATGCATACGGCGACGTTCACCAGGATGCACCAGGCCTACCCCAAGCTTGAGCGAAAGTGAGAACCTGGCTAATTGGTGTGTCTTCATGCAGGGCAGATACACTATTTTATCGGCCTCATAGACTGACCCAGGCACCGTGACTTCCTTAATGTAATCACCATCCACCCTGACCCTAACCCAGTCCCAGGCCCGCTCGTCGAAGGCTATGACTTCCGCTCCTATGTCCGTCAACTGGCGCAAAGCTCCCAGCCTTTCCATGACCCTCTTGGTAGGCCTCCATATGGCACCAGAACTCTCCCCTATCACCACATTTGCGCCAGACCCCTTAAGTAGTTGAACCACAACTTTCAGAAATTCAAGATCGGTAGCTCCCGGGTAGGGATCGTCACTGTTGAAATTCGGCTTCACTATCACCCGATCGCCCGCGGAGATGACCCTCCCAAAACCACCGATAAGCTCCACTGCCTTCGCGACAGATGATTTAAGGTCCTGCTCAACCTTCACC
>Ga0209253_10005167_pt1 | contig 11330 bp, 12 predicted proteins | sample FrelakmetBRP12BR_FD_187145 | JGI IMG/M metagenome (GOLD analysis project Ga0209253, IMG submission 187145) | Freshwater lake sediment microbial communities from the University of Notre Dame, USA, for methane emissions studies - BRP12 BR (SPAdes)... | ecosystem: Environmental > Aquatic >...
CAAAAACAAGGCGCGGTTGTCTTTGGTGGTGGTGTTGGTTGTAGAGAATGGGCTCACGGACTTTCTGTCGCCATCAAAACTCTGGTAGCCTGCGATTGCACTCAGCATGTCACCATCAAAACTAATAGCAAAGTCATTACCTTCGTAGTCATAGTCAGCTACAAAGGTGGTGAATGCAGAGGTTTTATCTTCTTGAAAATGCGTAGCCGTTAATTTGACGCGGTCAGAAATTGCATATTCGGCACCTAAGCGCCATTGGTCGGTGTCCAGGCTCTGGTGGGTATAAGTAGTTGGATTGCCAAGGAAGTTTAATCCCACACTGCGAGGATCATCCTTGAATTGTGCCTTGGTTAGAGGACTCACATAACGTATGTCATTACGCGAGCTGGTACCTTCCGCAAATATGCGTAGTCCGTCTAGCGGCTTTATGCCAAGCTTGACGTTCTGGGTGTTGCTGGTGGATTGGTCTTTGTGACCTGAACTGTCTTTTTTACTAAATCCATCAAAGCTGTCATGTGCCAGGCTGGCAGATAAATCGATATGTTGTTCGGAAATACCCGCGTTAATGTAGCTGTTTTTTTGACCATAATTGCCGAGTGAGGTACTCACGGTCACGCCAGTTTTCTTTTTGGTGTAAATTTGGATTGCACCAGACGTCGCACCATCGCCGTAGATGACTGAACCGCTGCCTTTGCTGATTTCAATACGCTCAATATTGCCTAATGGGATGGCGCCTAATAGCTGACCTTGTCCGTCAATGTTGTTTAGACGCTGACCATCCAAAGTCACCACGATGTTCTGATTGCCATTTTCGTTGCCATACCCGCGCATGTTAATAGACGGCGTGGCTTTATTGCCATAACTGGAAAGCACGTTGAGTGAGGTTTGTTGTGCTAAAAATTCGTATAGTGTGGCAGCGCCAGAGGATTCAATTTGTTTGCTTGTATAGGTTTCCGAGGCGTAAGTAGTTGCAGATTCTTTGCGTTCGAAGCGGTTGGCCTTAACCGTGATATCCTCTAACTCAATCTTGTCTGCTGCAAAAGCTGTGGATGTGAATGCTAGCCCGACAAGGCTTGCGATAAGTACTTTTATCATTATATTTTCCCTGATATACACGCGACCCCGCGTGCAGATTCATAAAAACTAGGGATACAAAGGAGTGAAAAGTAAAATAAAAGTAAACGCTTACCTAAAGTAGCGTAGCTTTTAATGACCGTCACCCCGCGGTATTCTCTAGCGCGCCTTAACATAAGGCTAAAGTTGCGAGGCCGGTCTCCGGGCTTGTGAATGATGGATGAGTTAAATCCTGATGTTTTGCACCTTCCCAAGCGATCTTTTTTACTTAAAGATATTGCTCAGTGGTATGTCGCAAAACTCGCTTCACTTACCGTTGCGGGGGCAGCATAGGCATTGTTCACTTTAAGTAATTAAAGTAGTAACGCACCTATTTCCCAGTTTCACCTAGTCTGCAGAAAACAAACTTGGCACCTGACAACATATGTAATTATAACGTTTAAATTTTCATTGGCGTTAACGATTTTTTCTATACGTATTTCATAACATGCTGTAATACTTTGAAAAATCCTTGTTAGCTATTGACTATAATCATTTTTTTAAATTATAGTGGGCGCATGGACGCAGACTTAAAAGTGTTGGAAGAGAAATTGTCACAGTTAATTTCATTGTGCAGTGAATTGCGCGATGAAAATGCACAGTTGCGTCTTGATTTAGGCGCGATGCAGTCAGATACCGCGCTATTAAAAGCCAATATGGCTAAAGCCAGTGAGCGTATTGAAGCGCTGATGCAGAGTTTGCCTTAAGCAGCGCTAGTCACCAAATTTTGAGTGTAAATAATGAGTGAAATTAAAGGCGTAGATGTCAATATCATGGGGCGTGACTTTACTGTGTCATGCACAGAAGAAGAGCGCCCGGGCCTGATCAATGCGGTCAATTATCTGGATAAAAAAATGCGTGACATTCGTGACAGCGGCAAAGTGATTGGCGTTGAGCGTATTGCAATCATGACTGCGTTGAATCTGTCACATGAGTTGTTGAACAGTAAAAGCGGCAATGTGGATGTAGGTGACATCAAGCGCAGGATATCACTGATGCAAGATCAAATTGATCAGGTGATTGCCAAGAAATAAATATGTTGATGTAGTTAAACGTGCAGTCAGAAATAGAGTAGAATTATTTCAATGGTTTTATCTTAAGGTTTAGATATTTTGGGCTCGAATGTCTTGAGCTTGAATGTAAGATAAAACGTCTGGTTTAAAAGTTTGTTCTCTGCGGTATGGTTTAGGCTAATAATTCCTTGAACTAGTCTATAGCATCGGTTTTAGTCATTCGAGTTGTTGTGCGCGCGCCCCGTAATCCTTCTGGGTTGGGTGTTCTTCCGAGAACCCTTGTGGGTGTACCTAATGCACTCTAGGCTGTTACCACTTGAGCCTTTTTGGTTCAGGATGCTGGTCTAGGCTATATGCGTGGAGAACTCCTCATTTCGTGGGCCATTGTTTTTCAATAGTTATCTCAATTCGTGATATTTCAAATCACCTAAACTGACAATCTCTAAACATTTTTCATGGCTGGCTTCCAGAATCACAGGCGGTGCAAAACCTGCTTCAGAGGCTTCCAGCCAGCGGCTTGCACATAGACACCAGCGATCGCCAGCTTGCAGGCCTTCAAATCCATATTCCGGACGGGGCGTGCTTAAATCGTTACCGCGTGAAATCGAGAAGGCCAGGAATTCTTCCGTGACTTGCGCACAAACAGTGTGACTGCCGCTATCTTCTATTCCGGTTTCGCAGCAGCCGGTGCGGGTGAACCCTGTGATGGGGTCTAGACTGCACACTTGTAACGCCGTGCCTAGTACGTTCTTTTCCTGAGTTTTTGCCATGATTTTTCTTTAATAAATTCAGTATTGATAATTTCTTTATAGATTATCATAGGCAATCATTTTAAACAGGAAAAGGCTATGCGCTATTGGCTAATGAAATCTGAGCCGTCTGATGTTTCTATTGATGACCTGGCTGGCTTTCCCAATCAAACTGTAGACTGGTATGGCGTTCGTAATTATCAGGCCAGGAATTTTATGCGTGACCAGATGCAACTTGGTGACGGGGTGCTGTTTTATCATTCCAACTGCGAAACACCCGGCATTGCCGGTATTGCAGAGGTTTGTACGCTTGCATATCCGGATCGGCTGCAGTTCATTAAGGGGCACAAGTATTACGATGAGAAATCTACTCCCGAGAATCCGCGCTGGCTGAATGTAGATGTCAAGTTGGTGAAAAAGACGCGTTTGTTAAGTTTGAAGGAATTGCGAGAATACCCTGAATTGGCAAATATGCGCATATTGCAAAAAGGGAACCGCTTGTCTATTACACCCGTTGACCCAAGAGAATGGGCTTTTATCTTAGAGAAGTTAAAATAACAAAACCCCGCAGAAGCGGGGTTTTGTTTAAGAAAGGCTACTGTTTGACAATGAATTACAAAGGCTTGTCCAGACTGCCCACTGATTTTGGATAAGTCACGACACCCCAAGGCATTTTCTTATCTTCGATCTGTTTGGTGACTTCCATTTTCTCAGCATCAATCACCAATACCGCATCTGATTTACCGCAAGCCAGTAAAATTTCTTTATCGTCTGGTGTAAAGCTGAAGTGCCAGCAACGGTTACCTGTTGCCACTTCTTTTACTTTAGCAAAAGTTTTGGCGTCATAGACTTCTAACGTCTTGGCTTTGTTTGCGGCTACGTAAATGCGTTCACCTTTACGGTCATAGGTAATGCCGTAAGGCGTTGAACCAGTATCTACAGTACGCAACACTTTGAAATTCTTATCGAGCACCATGAATTTGTTACCGTATTCAAGTGTAACGACATAGGTCTTACCGTCAGGAGATACTTTCACTCCACGCGGGCGATCGCCGTATTCATGTGTTTTGATGGTTTTAAGCAATTTCCCCGTTTTCATGTTGTGAACAGTCACGGTGTTATCGGCTTCATTCGTAATCACCAGTTGTTTGCCATCTTTGCTGAATTCAATCCCTTCAGTTTCCGGGCCACCTACAATTTCGCGTACCTTTTTACCCAGTTTCAAATCGATGATGCCGATGCGTGCTGGTTCCGCGTCGTCGTCTTCAGCCTCTTTTTCTGCTTCTTTAGCTGCGGCAGAACCGGGCGCTGGAGGAGGCCCGCCTTTAGCACTTGGTTCATAGGAAACAAATGCAAAGTTGCCACGCACTCTTACAAACTCAGGGTTTTGACCAACCGGTATCTGTTTTACAACCTCACTGGTTGCGGTGTCGATTACAGAAATGCTGCCGTTCTCACGTGTGGCGACAATCAGCAATTTGCCATCTTCAGACACAGCCAGACCGCGCGGGCCTTCACCTTTCACATCAATGCTTCCGGTAGTGGCTAAGGTGTTGAGGTCGATGATGGAAACGCCGCCATCTTGATTTGAAACATAAGCTTTACCGCGATCCGCAGCGCTTGCAGTGGCACATAATGCGAGGCTAACTGCAACAGCTGCAGCCAATTGCTTTAACTTCATATTTAATCTCCGTTTGTGAATTTTTATAGTTTGTTGTCGCTCTTGCTGTTAACTTTGGCATAAATGATCATGTAAGGTTCAATGAATCAGTGTTTCTAAGCATTCAACTAAGTATATTTAAATTATCATGCAAAAATCGTGCTGATGAATTTTTTTTAAGTAAAACAAGCTGTTGCCAATTTTTCGTGTGAGTTATGGCTGAATATAACCACCAATCTGGCTGTGTAGACTCAATTTAACCTAAGAAAAGTTTATAAGCGGGGTTTTCGGTTTCATCCCAATATTGATAGCCCAGATTTTTTAAAAACGCCTCAAATTCAGTGGCATCTTCAGGAGGGACCTGCATGCCCACTAAAACGCGGCCGAAATCTGCACCATGATTACGGTAATGGAACAGGCTGATGTTCCAGTCGTGCCCCATGGTATCCAGGAACTTCATCAGCGCCCCCGGTTTTTCAGGGAACTCGAATCGGAACACCTTTTCATTTGTAGCCTGCGGTGCATGACCACCTACCAGATGGCGTAAATGCAATTTTGCGACTTCATTGTCGGTCAGATCCAGGGTTGGCAAACCGTGTTTCTGTAATGCATTGACCAGTTTTTCAGACTCGGCAGGGTCGCTGATGGCAACGCCGACAAAGATATGTGCATTGTGCGGGTCGGAATAACGGTAATTGAATTCCGTGATATTGCGGTTACCCAGCAGACGGCAAAATTCCTTGAATGCACCTGGCCTTTCAGGGATAGTAACCGCTAATACGGCCTCGCGTTTTTCGCCGATTTCCGCACGCTCTGCAATAAAGCGCAGTCGGTCAAAGTTCATATTTGCACCGGAAGCAATTGCGATAAGTGTTTTGTCGTGCAGTTTTTCACGTTCGGCATAGGCTTTCAGGCCGGCAACAGACAAAGCCCCCGCAGGTTCCAAAATGCTGCGCGTGTCTTCAAAAACATCTTTGATTGCCGCGCAGATCGCATCGTTATCGACGATAATCATTTCGTCTACATATTGCTGACACAGATCAAACGTATATTCGCCAACCTGTTTGACGGCAGCGCCGTCGGCAAACAGGCCGACCTGCTCCAGCATGACGCGCTCACCTTTTTTCAGTGATTCAGCCATTGCTTCCGCGTCTTTGGCTTCCACGCCGATAATCTTGATTTCCGGACGCAGTGCCTTGATGTAAGCTGCAATGCCCGCAATTAAACCGCCGCCACCAACGCAGCAGAAGATGGCATGGATTGGTGCCGGGTATTCATCCAGAATCTCTTTGGCAATCGTGCCTTGTCCTGCTATCACGTCCGGGTCGTCATATGGATGCACGAAAGTAAGACCTTCGGTTTTTTCCAGTTCCAGCGCATGCGTATAAGCATCTGAGTAACTGTCGCCGAATAGCACGACTTCTGCACCACGCGCTTTAACAGCGCTGATCTTGATTTGCGGTGTAGTCGTTGGCATCACGATGACAGCGCGGCATTTCAGTTTCTGTGCGCTCAGGGCAACGCCCTGAGCGTGGTTGCCAGCTGATGCTGCAATCACGCCCTTGGCTAGCGCCTCCGCTGGCAGGCTTGCCATTTTGTTATAAGCGCCGCGTAATTTGAATGAAAACACGGGCTGCATATCTTCACGTTTGAGTAATACGTTGTTTTGTATGCGTTTGGATAGATTGCTCTGCAATTCCAGGGGCGTGATTTTCGCCACGTCATAAACGTGAGAATGTTCGATCTTTTCGCGATAATTGATGTTTGAATTTATAGCCATGCGTTATTTTTAATTAACTCTATGCGGTGTATAGTATCGAATTGGAATCATATAACCCGTATTATAAAGAATTTGCAAGGAATTAACTTAAAATGGCATATACGCAAGACGAATTAAAACAACAAGTAGCTAAAGCAGCCGTTGAATTTGTAAAAGGCGGCATCATTGGCGTAGGTACAGGCTCGACTGCTAATTTCTTTATTGAGGAACTGGCTAAAGTAAAACATAAGATCGATGGTGCAGTGGCCAGCTCAGAAGCGACAGCACAGCGTTTGCGCGGGCATGGCATAGAAGTGTTTGATCTTAACAGTGTAGACAGCCTGGATATTTATGTGGATGGCGCAGACGAGATTACCGAACACATGCATATGCTCAAAGGCGGCGGCGGCGCATTGACACGCGAGAAGATCGTTGCTGCAGTAGCGAAAAAATTCATTTGTATCTGTGATGCAAGCAAATATGTACCGGTGCTGGGCAAGTTCCCGTTGCCGGTTGAAGTGTTGCCGATGGCAAAAAGTTATGTGGCACGTGAACTGGTCAAATTGGGCGGTCAGCCAAAACTGCGCGACTTTACAACCGACAATGGTAACGTAATTCTCGATGTGCACGGATTGACGATTAGCGATCCTGTGGCGATGGAAGCCAGAATCAACCAGATCGTAGGGGTGGTGACGAACGGCCTGTTTGCTGCCCGCCCTGCTGATGTATTATTGTTAGCCACCGCTGAGGGTGTTAAAACCTACCAGAAGTAATGGTTGATAAATATTTGTAATAATTCTGTCATATTGAAAAGCTAGTATAAACATTGGCTAATATTGGAAATAAAAATGCAATCTGAACATACCTTTAAGCAATACGATGCTGAGTTGGAAGCGGTGCGTGGAAAAGTGCTTGAAATGGGCGGTCTGGTGGAACAGCAGATCGTGCAAGCACTTGAAGCGTTGGTAAAGCTTGATCCTAACCTGGCGAAAGAGGTGATGATGAATGATCAGCGTGTAAATGCACTGGAAGTGCAGATAGACGAGGATTGCAGTCATATTATTGCTCGTCGCCAGCCAGCCGCCGGCGATTTGCGTATGGTGATGATGATGGTTAAAACCATTACCGATCTTGAGCGTATCGGTGACGAGGCGACCAAAATTGCGCGTACAGCACAAAAAATCTTTGAAGAAGATCGTATGTATAAACCGCGTTTTAACGAAATCAAGGCCATGGTGGCTTTGGTGCGTGAAATGCTGCGTACCTCGTTAGATGGGTTTGCACGATTGGATGTAAGTAAAACGGTTGAAGTTGCCAAGCAGGATGAGCAGGTAGATGAGCAGTTCCGTGCTGCGATGCGTCAGTTGATTACATTCATGCTGGAAGATCCGCGCACGATTTCAATGTCGCTGGAAGTGTTATTTGTAGCTAAAGCGATTGAACGTATCGGTGACCATGCGAAAAATATCGCGGAATACGTGGTTTATATGGTGAAAGGCAAAGATGTGCGCCATAGCAGCCTGCAAGAAATGGAACGCGAAACTCAATCTTAACTGATTGATATTCTAAAAAAGCGCCTCGAAGGGCGCTTTTTTTATGTTGACTTAACTGTTAATTTTTAGGGGGTACGTAGCCGCTGGCAGTGTCTGCACCATCACCGAAAAAGTATTTTTCAGTTTGTTCAGCCAGGTATTTTCGTGCTGAGGGGTCGGCTAAACTCAAACGGTTTTCATTGACGAGCATGGTTTGCTGTTTCAACCATGTGGCCCATGCTTCTTTTGAAACATTCGCATAAATGCGCTTGCCAAGCTCACCTGGGTAGGGAGGAAAGTCCATGCCATCTGCTTCTTTACCTAATTTAATACAATTTACTGTGCGTGCCATAATTTACCTAATTTAATGTTGCTTAAAACATAATGATAGCGCATGTTAAAATCTATTATATTAAAATCTAATGGCACCAAAATACATTAGATTCAATTTAGCTTTTATTATTAGAAAGTACATGATGCAAATACCCGATAATCAACAATCACCAGTTTCTAAACATGCTGGCGTGAGTCCGTTCAAAGGTAAAACGGGCATTCGCCGTTTAATCAATGCTTTCGGGTATTCATTAGAAGGCTTTAAAGCAGCATTTAAGCATGAAGATGCGTTTCGGCAAGAGGTGTTTTTGGCAATTGTGCTGATACCTTTAGCGGTTTATTTAGGCAAAAGCCCGATAGAACATGCATTGATGATTGCGAGTGTGCTGTTAGTACTCATTGTGGAATTATTGAATTCTGCAATTGAAGCTGCGGTAGATCACACGTCAACTGAGCATAATGCACTCGCCAAGCAAGCCAAAGATATTGGTAGTGCGGCCGTGTTTTTTGCGTTGGTTATTATGGTGGTGGTTTGGGGATTTTTGTTGCTAGGATAGCTTGGTTTTGCACCACAGGCACTCCGATTTTCCAAGAGCTATACCTACCTACTTGTCATCCCCGTAGAATATATGAGCTAAAGCTCATTATTCATACGTGAAAGCGCGTGAAAAGTCGTATGCAGGAGCGATCTTTAAGATCGTTCTTATAAAATGAAAAGGCCGCATTGCGGCCTTTTCATATATTTGACTACTTAGGGATTAGCTAGCAAAGTTAGCTGAGGCAAAATCCCAGTTAGCTAAAGAAGTTAAGAATACTTCTACGAATTTTGCACGTGCATTGCGGTAATCAATGTAATAAGCGTGCTCCCAAACATCAATCGTCAACAGTGCTTTGTCGCCAGTTGTGAGTGGTGTGCCTGCAGCACCCATATTGACGATGTCGACTGAGCCGTCAGCTTTTTTTACTAACCAAGTCCAGCCTGAACCAAAATTGCCTACGGCTGAAGCTTGAAAGGCTTTTTTGAAATCATCAAATGAACCCCATTTTGCGTTGATTGCATCAGCCAGTGCGCCAGTGGGTGCGCCGCCGCCATTAGGTTTCATGCTGCTCCAAAAGAACGTGTGGTTCCAAACTTGTGCTGAATTGTTGTAAATGCCAGCCGCAGATTTTTTAATGATTTCTTCTAAACTTGCATTTTCGAACTCGGTGCCTTTAATCAGGTTGTTTAAGTTTGTCACGTAAGTTTGATGATGTTTGCCATAGTGATACTCCATGGTTTCTTCTGAAATGTGCGGTACTAAAGCATTTTTGGCGTACGGTAGGGCGGGTAGGGTGTGTTCCATGATGATTCCTTTGACGGTAAAAGTTTGTAAGCGTTATTTTGCCATACGTTATTCTGACATAATGTCAGGGTAAATTAGTAGGGTATTGTCACTTTTTCTGGCTTCCATATTATTTGACACCTATTTTTTCTTGGCTCTAGGGTGTGCTTTATCATAAATGGTGGCTAAATGCTGGAAATCAAGATGCGTATACACTTGGGTGGTGCTAATGTTGGCATGCCCCAGCATTTCTTGCACTGCGCGTAAATCTTGGCTAGATTGTAATACATGCGTGGCAAAGCTATGGCGCAATAAATGTGGGTGCATGTCGGTGTTAATGCCTTGTTTAATGGCCCATTCTTTCACGCGATATTGAACCGCGCGCGGTGTAATTCTTCGGCCTTGCTGGGTAACAAACAGCGCATTGGGATTGGCATCTGCAATTTTAATGAGCGCGCGGCGTTGTATCCAGACTTGTATAGCGCTAATCGCATGGCTACCCATCGGTACAATGCGGGTTTTATTGCCCTTGCCGGTGACAGTGACAGTACCTTCAGTAAAATCCAGCATGCCAATATCCAAATTCACCAACTCTGCCAAACGCAAACCTGAAGAATAAAACAACTCTAAAATGGCATGGTCACGTTGTTCAAGCAATCCATCGCCTTGAATATCCACAAACTTAACTGCCTGGTCAGTAGAGAGTGCTTGCGGCAAGGTTTTGGCAGTTTTAGGTGCGCGTAAACCCATGACTGGGTTTTGCGTAAAACCTTTATGATGAATCAAATAATCATAAAAGCCACGCCAAGCCGAAAGTGCACGCGCGATAGATTTACCGCTAAGCCCGCAACTGTGCATAGTTGCGATAAAGCGCCTAATCTGTGTGTTTTGAACAAGCTCTAACGTGGTCTTTTCAGCAAAAGACTCAAGCAGCTTGATATCTCTGGCGTAACTTTGGCGAGTGAGTGCACTTAAGCCTCGCTCAAAAGTTAAATGCTGAAGGTAATCGTTAAGATAGCTCACTGGCTAGTCGACATCTCATTCAAAAATTGAAAAAATTACTTAAAGGTAAGATGAAAATGACGCGCCGACTAAATCACCTATGCGTTTAAGATACATTAAACCCATGTCGGCCTTGAAGCGCTGTTGATCTTCTGAGCCGAGCATCAATACACCAAAAGCATGCTTCTTATCTGTATTTTTATACAAAGGGATAAATGCAAAAGACTGTAAATTGTCATCTAGTAAGCCATCAGCACATTCTGGTTTTGTACCGCAATAAGGTGCGCTCAATGAAATTACCCAGTCGCTAAAAGCTTCGCTCACTGGCGCAAAAGTAGCATCTTGTGCGAGCGCCGCATCGCTCGGATTTAACCAAATACGTACTTGTGATTGTGTGACAGCAAAAACTTGCTGCATGCTTTCAGCAATCAATTGTTGTAGATTGTGAAAATCTTTGTTTTCAATCAACTTGACGCTAAAGCTATGTACTTTGTGGCTAGTGATGTCGTTCTGTTCACCAAACTCAATTAATTGCGCCAACATGACTTCAGTGACGCGAATTTTATCGCGCTGTGCTAGCTGTTGACGCTCCGCAAGTGAAATTGCGCCACTACCATGCGGGCTGGGAAGGAAAATTTCAGTGAGTAAGCTGGCGTGCTGCTCAAAAAAATGTGGGTGGCTACGCAAATAACGACTTACTTCGTCAGCTGAGATTGCAATGTTTTGAGTTTGATCACCAAGTACTCTTGAGATATAATTAGAAGCTTTAGGATCTAATGATAAGTTAGTCCATGTTTCTAAAACAACTTTAGAGTTAATAGTATCATCACCTTTTCTGATCAACAAG
>Ga0209253_10005168_pt1 | contig 11327 bp, 12 predicted proteins | sample FrelakmetBRP12BR_FD_187145 | JGI IMG/M metagenome (GOLD analysis project Ga0209253, IMG submission 187145) | Freshwater lake sediment microbial communities from the University of Notre Dame, USA, for methane emissions studies - BRP12 BR (SPAdes)... | ecosystem: Environmental > Aquatic >...
AAAGCTCACAAAGAGTCCGCTCCACCCCATGGAAAACAAGGCGATCAGCGGTCAGTACCCGCCGGGGTCGACGTACAAGCTCATCGTGGCGGCGGCCGCCCTCGAGGAAGGGGTCATTACCCCACAGACGGCTTTCAACTGCAACGGGACCTTCGACATGGGGTCGAGGACCTTCCGGTGCTGGCGAAAGGGCGGTCACGGCCGGGTTTCCCTCCACCGGGCCATCGTGGAGTCCTGCGACGTCTATTTTTACAATGTGGGGAGACTCCTCGGCGTGGACACGATCGCCGAGTACGCGAATAAATTTGGCCTCGGGGCGAAAACGGGTGTCACCCTCCTCGGAGAAAAGGCTGGTCTCATTCCCACCAAAGACTGGAAATTAACCCGATTCGGCGTGCCCTGGCAGCCGGGAGAGACCATATCCATCGCCATCGGCCAGGGATTCAATACCCTGACGCCTTTGCAATTGCTGAATGCTTACTGTGCCGTCGCCAATCGCGGAGTGATCTACACGCCCAGGATCATCCAGCGGATAGAAACGGAAGACGGTCAGATCGTCCAGGAATTCCCCCCGGAGCCGAAGACGACCGTCGACGTGAGCCTGGAGAATCTCGAGCTCCTGAGCCAGGCCCTCTGGGGTGTGTGCAATGAGCCGGGCGGAACGGGACATGCGCTGAGACGAAAGGAAGCCGACGTCTGCGGGAAGACCGGAACGGCGCAGGTCATCGGTCTTCCAGAAGGGACAGACGCAAGACAGATTTTCTTCCCCTACGAGTACAGGGACCATGCCCTGTTTGTCTGCTTCGCACCGAAGGATAACCCTGAAATCGCCGTCGTGGTCGTTGTCGAGCACGGCGGCCACGGGGCCACGGCGGCCGCGCCCGTTGCCCGGAAGGTCATTGACGGATACTTTGCGAATAGGAATCCCTCATGAGGATTGACCGGCGACTGCTTTATTCTTTTGACTGGATGCTTTTCGGCCTGCTGATGATAATCATTCTCATCGGCCTTCTGAATCTCTACAGTGCCGGCGCCAGCGCAACGGGGGATCCGCCGTTTCTAAAACAGGTTCGCTGGATTGCCGTGGGGCTCGTCCTGATGTTTGCCGTGATGTGCATCGATTACCGGTTGATCGCCCGGTCAGCCTATGTCATTCACGGCACGGCCATATTGCTCCTCGTCCTGGTCTATTTCTACGGGAACGTCACCCATGGATCCCAGCGATGGATCAACCTCGGGGGGTTCTCTTTCCAGCCCTCGGAGCTGGTGAAGTTTACCCTCGTCCTTGCCCTGGCAAGATACTTCACCGATCATAAGCAGCCGGAGGCCTACACGCTCCGCAGCCTCTTCGTCCCCATTCTCATGGTCCTCATCCCCTTCGTTATGGTCGTCCGGCAGCCGGATCTGGGTACCGCGCTTCTGTTGCTCATCGTTTTCGGTTCTATGGTCCTCTTCGTGGGTGTGAAGTGGAGATCCATTCTCCTGACCGCTTCGACCGGTTTGCTCCTGGTTCCTTTTCTGTGGAATTTCATGCACGACTATCAGAGAGAGAGGGTCCTGACCTTTTTTGATCCGGGACGCGACCCTCTGGGTTCAGGGTATCATATCATCCAGTCGATCATCGCCGTCGGTTCCGGAATGTTCTTCGGCAAGGGGTATATGCACGGGACGCAGAGTCAGCTAAAATTTCTCCCCGAGCAGCAGACAGACTTTGTTTTTTCTGTTTTTGCCGAGGAGTGGGGCTTTCTCGGGGCCGTATTTCTTCTGATCTTCTGCCTGGCCTTTATATTGTGGGGCCTCAAGATCGCCCAACAGGCCCGGGATTTCCTGGGCACCCTCATCGCTTACGGTTTGACCATGCTCGTTTTCTGGGGATTTTTCATCAACATCGGCATGGTGGTCGGAATGCTACCCGTGGTGGGCATTCCCCTGCCTTTCCTCAGTTACGGGGGATCGTCCATGGTGGGACTGCTCACCGGTATGGGGCTTCTGATGAATGTGAGCATGAGGCGGTATCTGCTTCACCACGATTAGGACTTGTTTCACTGCGGTGACCTGTATTCGCAGGTGATATGGCCTGATCCCATAAACAAGGAGGAACCCATCCAATGTTCAGCAAGAAAAAACAGGATCACGACGAGATCGAGGCCTTTCTGGGAAAGGGCACCAAGTTTGAGGGAAAACTCGTCTTCAGCGGATCCGTCCGGCTGGACGGGCGATTCAAGGGGGACATCATGGGAGGCGGCACCCTCGTCATCGGCGAGGGGGCCCACATCGAGGCAACCATCTCGGTGGACAACCTCCTGGTCGGGGGCGACCTTCACGGCAACGTGGAGGTCAAAAAGAGGGTGGAGATCTTCGCGACGGGAAAATTTTTCGGAACGATCACGACACCCGTCTTCGTCATCCAGGATGGCGGCGTCTTCGAGGGGGACTGCCGCATGGTCAAGGGTCAAGCCCCCCCCCCTGTGGAAAGTAAAAAATAAGTGGCTTCTGGAACCCTTTCGGGCACTCGCATGAGGCCTTCGGTTCGATCTCTTCCCAGCTTTTTACAGTCATCAGGAAACCCCTCTTCTGATCGAAAAAAAGTATTGACAAGGTCGGTCAGTTGTGATTAGTAATCAGCGCTTTAAGCATACCTTGCCCGAGAGGGGATATCGTGGAAAAGCGCTATAATATCATGATGTTATCATTAGATCGCCGCGATGTCGCCGCAGCCCTTATCCGGGTACCAATAGTGTCTTTGTAACCGAGAGGATGTCCTATCCCCTCGGTTTTTTTTGTGTTTTTATCATTCTCGGAAGGACCGTAAAGCATGGTAGATATCAACAGCACAGTATTCATCCAGATCGTCAATTTCCTGGCTCTGATTTTCATCCTCAATGTGCTCCTCTATAAGCCCATCCTGGGGATTATGGACCGCAGAAAGGGAATCTTCGATTCCACCGAGGCGGAGATCAAGCGTCTGCAGGACACGATTGACCAGAAGATGGCCGAGTACGAAGCCAAGATCGCGCAGGCCAAGAATGAGGCCATGGTCCAGCGCAGCGAGATCACGAGGGAGGGGGCCGAAAAGGGGAAGGAAATACTGGACGGGGCGAAAGCTGAAATTCAAAAAATGATGGACGATTTCCAGGGCCGACTGACCCAAGAGGTGGATAGAGCGAGGACGATCCTGAGAAGCCAGTCCGAGAGGATATCGAAGGAGATAGCCGAAAAGGTCCTGGGAAGGAGTGTTTAATGAAAGTGTGTCGAGCGAGGAATCTCTCCGGGAGATTTTTGATGAGCGCTCTGCCGGCGATTCTGGGAACGCTCCTGATGACGGTGTCGGCTTTTTGTGCTTCGGAAGGGGGGGAAGTCGACCACAAAGCACAGCTCTGGGACTTCATGTGGCGGCTCCTCAATTTTGCAGTTCTCCTGTACATCCTCTACAAACTGGCCTGGAAGCGTCTTGTGAACTTCTTCCGGAATCGGCGTGAAGATATAAAGACGTCGCTGGTGGAGACAAAGGACCGGAGGGTAGAGGCTGAAGAGAAGTTCAAGGAATACGAGGTCAAACTCACGAAGGCAACCGACGACATCCAGAACATTTCCGAGATGATCAAGGCGCAAGGCCTCGCGGAAAAACAGAAACTCATTGCCGATGCCGACAAGGCTGCCGAGAAGATGAAAGAGGATGCCAAGGCCAGAATGGATCAGGAAATGAAGAAGGCCGGTTCCCAGCTCCGGACGGAAGCCGTGGAACTTTCTATCAAGGTGGCCGAGGACATCCTGAAGAGAAATGTCAGCCAGGAAGACCACGAGAAGATGGTGAAAGAATACACGGACAGGATGGTGAAGGAAAATTGATCGGGAGCGATATAGCAAAACGTTACGCAAAGGCCTTTTTTGATATAGCGGCCGAGGAGAAGAACTACGAGGGTTACTACAGCGAGATCAAATCCTTTTCCTCCCTCATCGACGAAAACAGGGACCTGCGGGAGTTCCTGGCCAATCCGGTCTTTGATCAGTCGGAGAAGAAATCTGTCGTCGAACAGATTCTGAGTCGGGTCCGGATGTCCGGCATGACGGCTAATTTCCTGAGGCTTCTGGTGGACAAGAAGCGTATCGGCATCATCGGGGAGATCGCGGAATCCTACCGGCAGCTCATGGACAGCAAGCTCAAGAGGGTCCGGGTTTCCGTGAAAACAGCCTTTCCTCTGGATGGCGACCTCACCGGGAACCTCAAGACAAGGATCGCCGAGATGACCGGCAAGGAAGTGGAAATGACCGTCGAGAAAGACAGTTTCCTGATCGGGGGGCTTGTCGTCAGGGTCGGGGATACCCTTTACGACGGGAGCATCAAGACGCAGCTGAACAACATCAGGAAGCTCTTAGGAGAGGAGATATAGGTGATGGAAGCGATCAGGGCAGAAGAAATCAGTCAAATCATCTCTAAGCAGATCAAGGAGTACGAGAAAAAGCTGGACATCAGCGAAACGGGTACCGTCCTTTCGGTGGGTGACGGTATCGCCCGTGTCTACGGCGTCGAGAACGCCATGGCCATGGAACTTTTGGAGTTCCCCGGAGGCATCCTCGGCATGGTTCTCAACCTCGAGCGTGACAACGTCGGTGTCGCCATCCTCGGGGAAGTCACGCATATCAAGGAAGGGGACATCGTGAAAAGGACGGGCAGGATCGCGGAGGTGCCCGTGGGAGACGAGCTTCTGGGACGTGTCATCGACGGCACGGGCCGGCCCATAGACGGCAAGGGGCCCATCGAGGCCAAGCAGACCCGCCGTATCGAGATGGTCGCTCCCGGCGTTATCGCCCGCCAGCCCGTGAACCAGCCCATGTACACCGGTATCAAAGCCATTGACGCCATGACGCCCATCGGACGTGGCCAGCGCGAGCTCATCATCGGTGACCGCCAGATCGGGAAAACGGCCATCTGCATCGATACGATCATCCGCCAGAAGGACACCGGCGTGAAGTGCATCTATGTGGCCATCGGTCAGAAGAAATCCACCGTGGCGCAGGTCGTGGAGGCTCTGCGCAGAAACGGCGCCATGGACTACACCGTCGTCGTCAGTGCCTGCGCGAGCGACCCGGCAACCCTGCAGTACATCGCCGCCTATTCGGGTTGCAGCATCGGGGAGTACTGGCGTGACCGGAAACAGGATGCCCTCATCATCTACGACGACCTCTCCAAGCAGGCCGTGGCTTACCGCCAGATTTCACTGCTCCTCAGGCGGCCTCCCGGACGCGAGGCCTTCCCCGGGGACATCTTCTTTAACCACTCCAGGCTTCTGGAGCGCGCCGCGCGCGTGAGTTCCGATTTCGGGGGGGGGTCCATGACGGCCCTGCCCATCATCGAGACCCAGGCCGGTGACGTTTCGGCCTACATCCCGACAAACGTTATTTCCATCACCGACGGCCAGGTCTACCTGGAACCGAGCCTCTTCTACTCCGGTGTCCGCCCGGCCATCAACGTGGGTCTTTCCGTTTCCCGCGTCGGCGGCGCGGCCCAGGTGAAGGCCATGAAGCAGGTGGCAGGGACCCTGAAACTCGAGCTTGCGCAGTACCGCGAGATGGCCGCTTTCGCGCAGTTCGGCTCCGATCTGGACAAGGCCACGCAGGCCCAGCTCGAGCGGGGCGTGCGGTTGGTCGAGCTTCTGAAGCAGCCCCAGTACAAGCCCATGTCCCTCGGGGAGGAGGTGGTCGTTCTCTTCGCCGGGACCCGCGGGTTCCTGGACAAGTATCCCGTGGACAAGCTCAAGAGCTACGAGCCCCAGGTCCTCGATTACGTGAAGGGTAAATATCCCGAGATCATGAAGGAGATCGACGAAAAACAGGTCCTCAGCCCGGAGCTGGAAAAGAAGATGAAGGAAGTGCTCACGGAGTTCGACAACATCTTCGTTGCCGGCTAAAGAAAGCGGTATCATTGCTCACGAAACGCTAAGGGAGAAAAAAACAGGCCATGGCCGCCCTAAGGGATATCCGAAGAAAGATTACTGCGACCCAGAAGACCAAGCAGATCACCAGGGCCATGAACATGGTGTCGGCATCGAAGCTCCGTTCCGCCCAGTTGCGGATGGAAAACTTCAGGCCTTATGCCATCAAGTTCATGGATGTCCTGAACAGCCTCGCCCTCCGAGTCGATCCGAAAACCCATCCCCTGCTGGCGACGAGGGAGCCGAGGAGGATCCGCGTCATCATCATGACCGCGGACCGCGGTCTCTGCGGCGGGTTCAACACGAACCTCATCCGGACGGCAGAGCGATTTATCCAGTCCAAGGCCAAAGAGGGAAAAGAGATTGCGATGGTCTCGGTGGGACGCAAGGGGCGCGATTATTTCAGGAAAAAAGCCAAGCTCCAGAGCATGCACACCGATGTCTTCCGGAAGTTCGACATGGGGCTTGCCATCGGGGTCGGGGAGGATGTCATCCCCGCCTTCATTGCCGAGGAATACGACGAGCTCTATCTCGTCTACAACGAGTTCGCAAGTGTTTCCATCCATCGGCCGAGAGTCGTGAGACTGCTGCCGCTGCCCTCCGTCGGAACCGAGGAGGAGGTGGACTACGAGAAACGGCTCGATTACATCTATGAGCCCTCTGACGAGGTCCTTCTGGATCAGCTCCTTCCGATGTACATCCGGGTGCTCATCTACCGGGCGCTCCTGGAGACCTCGGCGGGCGAGCACGGGGCCAGGATGGTGGCCATGGACAATGCCACGAAGAACTGCGATGACCTCACGAGAAGCCTCACGCTGACCTTTAACAAGGTGAGACAGGCCGCCATCACCAAGGAGCTCATGGATATCGTGGGCGGCACGGAGGCGCTAAAGAAATCGAAATAAACTGAGCCATACGATCGGGATTGATCTTAAGGACGTCAGAAACTTTATAAGGAGAGCGGTATGAGCGATATAGGAAGGGTTGTACAGGTCATCGGACCGGTTGTCGATGTCGAGTTTGACGAAGGACATCTTCCCAACATCCTGGATGCCATTACGATCTCGAACCCGGCGATCAATGATGAGGAAGGTAATCTGATCGTCGAGGTTGCACAGCACCTGGGTGACAACATGGTGCGCTGCATCGCCATGGATATTACGGACGGATTAGTGAGGGGCATGAAGGCCAAGGCCGTCGGCTCCCCGATCCTGGTTCCCGTCGGCGAGACGACACTGGGAAGGATTCTCAATGTCGTCGGGAGGCCCGTCGATGGCCTGGGACCGGTGAATGCCAAGGTTATGATGCCGATCCACAGACTGGCCCCCACGTTCCTCGAGCAGGACACCACCGTTCACGTGCTCGAAACAGGCGTCAAGGTCATCGACCTGCTGGTTCCCTTCCCCCGCGGAGGCAAAATGGGGATGTTCGGCGGCGCCGGCGTGGGCAAGACCGTCGTCATGATGGAGATGATCCACAACATCGCCATGCACCACGGTGGAATCTCCGTGTTCGCAGGTGTGGGCGAAAGGACGAGAGAGGGCAACGACCTTTACCTCGAGATGAAGCAGTCCGGCGTTATTTCCAAGGCGGCTCTGATCTACGGTCAGATGACGGAACCCCCCGGAGCCCGCGCCAGAGTGGCCCTCACGGCCCTGACGGCGGCCGAGTACTTCAGGGACATACAGGGACAGGACGTGCTTCTCTTTGTCGACAACATCTTCCGTTTCACCCAGGCCGGTTCCGAGGTTTCGGCCCTTCTGGGCCGCATGCCCTCCGCCGTCGGTTACCAGCCCACTCTGGCCACGGACCTCGGTGAGCTCCAGGAGCGGATCACCTCGACGGACAAGGGGTCGATCACGGCCGTTCAGTGCGTCTACGTGCCCGCCGACGACCTGACGGACCCCGCCCCCGCGACGACCTTCGCGCACCTGGACGGTACCGTCGTTCTCTCCCGTCCCATCGCGGAGCTCGGCATTTACCCCGCCGTGGACCCCCTCGATTCGACGTCGCGCATCCTGGACCCCAACGTCATCGGTGAGGATCATTACCAGGTGGCCCGCAACGTACAGCTCATCCTGCAGCGGTACAAGGATCTCCAGGACATCATCGCCATCCTGGGGATGGACGAGCTTTCCGAAGAAGACAAGCTCATCGTCGGCCGCGCGAGAAAGATTCAGCGGTTCCTCTCACAGCCCTTCTTCGTGGCGGCGCAATTCACCGGGACGGAAGGAAAGTTCGTCTCCGTGAAGGATACCGTACGGGGTTTCAAGGAGATCCTGGAAGGCAAGCACGACGAACTGCCCGAGCAGGCCTTCTACATGGTGGGCGGAATCGAAGAAGCCGTCGAGAAAGCCAGGAGGCTGTCTGAATAACCGAAAGCGGAGGATCCTCAATGGCTGACGAGTTGATGGTTGAAATCGTAACACCGGAGAAGATGGCTTTCAGCGGCAAGGTCGAGGAAATCACCATCCCCGGTATCGAAGGCGAGTTCGGCGTCCTGAAAGGGCACACCTCGCTTCTCTCCGCAATCAAGTTCGGTGAACTGAGTTACCTCAGGGACGGACGCAGGACCCGCTATGCCGTGAACACGGGTTACGCCGAAGTGACGGCAAGCAAGGTCACCATTCTGGTGGAATCGGCCGAGAGAGCGGACCAGATCGACGTGGATAGGGCCAAACGGGCCAAGGAGAAGGCGGAGCAGAAGCTCTCCAAGATGGCGAAGGAAGACGCCGAGTACGGGAAGATAGAAGCCAACCTCCACCGGGCGGAGATCCGGATCAAGATCGCCCAGCACGCAGGCTAAAATGAATCTTTTTTAACGGCCGTAAAACACGGTCTTTGACCAGTGCAGAAGAAAGCCAGGAGGAAGGAATACTCCTGGCTTTTTAATTTCATCAAAGCCCCGGATCAATGCCGGACAGGATATTCCCCGTTGCAGGGGTTACCCGGTGTGTGATATCGGGTGCAGGTGTAAGGAGGGATCTGGAAGTGACATCGGGCGGAAAAAAGAGAAGGAACATCATTTTTTTCACCGTCTTCGGGCTTGCCCTCGTCGGGGCTTTGGTCGTGCCGGAGTTGTGTCCGGCAGCAACAATGTCCGCCGGGGGGGAGGCCCATCCCGATATCGGCAAGGTTCTCCCGATCTGGTCGGTCATCCCTTTTATCGGGATCCTCCTCTCCATCGCCCTGTGCCCCCTGCTGACACCGAAATTCTGGCACCAGCATTATGGCAAGGTGTCCGCCTTCTGGGCGATTGTGTTCGCGGTCCCCGCTATTTATGTCTTTCATGAAACGGCGATTATTCCGATCCTTCACATCTACATCATCGACTACATCCCCTTTATCATCCTCCTGTGGAGCCTGTATACGATCGCCGGGGGGATTGTCGTCACGGGGACGCTGCGAGGCACGCCCGTGATGAACAGCGTCCTTTTAATTATCGGCACTATCCTGGCTTCCTGGGTGGGGACGACGGGAGCCTCCATGGTCATGATCCGGCCCGTCATGAGGGCGAACCGGGACCGGGAACGGAAGGCCCACATTATTGTCTTCTTCATCTTCCTTGTCTCGAATATCGGCGGTGCTCTTACACCGCTCGGCGATCCGCCACTTTTCCTGGGGTTTCTTCACAGCGTCCCCTTCTTCTGGGTGACGAAGGCCATTCTGCCCCACATGCTCCTGACATCATTGATTGTGCTCGCCCTCTTCTACCTGATCGACAGCTACCACTACCGGAAGGAAAAATCGCGGCCTGTCGCGCCGGAAAGCCCGGCGGAGGAGATTCCCATCAGGGTTGAGGGGGCCTATAATCTCATTTTCCTGGGGGGCGTGGTGGGGCTGGTGCTCCTGAGCGGTTACTGGAAGGCGGGGTGTTTCACCGTCATGGGCATCGAGGTGAATCATCAGAATATCGTCCGTGACGCGGGGATTCTCGCCATGGGGCTTCTTTCTCTTCACTTCACGCCATGGACACTCCGGGAAGCCAGCGGCTTCGGCTGGGCCCCGATCATCGAGGTGGCGAAGCTCTTTGCCGGTATCTTCATGACGATCCTCCCGGCCCTGGCCATCCTGAAGGCCGGGTACCAAGGCGCTCTGGCGGGTCTGCTGGTTTATGTGAAGGATCCCGCGGGCTATTACTGGGCCTCGGGGTCGCTGTCGTCCTTCCTGGACAATGCCCCCACATACCTCACCTTCTTCTATATGGCCCTGGGCCAGCTCGGGATGACGGAGGCCATGGTCCCGGGGGCCTGCAGCGTTGGAACTGTAACCTACAACCCCGAGTTTGTTGCCCTTCTCAAGGGTGTTTCGGCGGGGTCCGTCTTCATGGGGGCCAACACCTACATCGGAAACGCGCCCAACTTCATGGTGAAGTCCATCGCTGAAGAGGCCGGTGTGAACATGCCGAGCTTCTTCGGCTACATGTTCAAGTATTCCATCCCAATCCTGATCCCCGTGTTCATTCTCGTGACGTTCGTGTTCTTTTAAAATCCGGCAGGAAAGGGTGGATTCTGATGAATCATATCAATCTGGGGGGCAGGAGATCATGACGGGCAAGTATTACGAAGTCATTCTGGAAGGCTCCTATGAGCTGATCAAGGGATTTGTTCTCGGATATTTCGAAGGCAAAGGTATTGAGGGCGAGGCCATCTTCGAGCAGGAGTATCATATCAGGGGCGAAGGCCGGCTGGAGCAACTCATGCGGATGCTCAACGTCAGGGGGAATGAGATCCGCGTCATCATCGGAGAAGAGGTCGGCCTGATGCTCAGGGAGGCCATGGACAGGCGAAAGGCCGATCTCAACCTGAAAGTGCGGTCGCTGCGGCTGGTCAAGGGCGCCCGCTTCAATTTCAGGTACAAGACCTTTTCAAAGGAGTTCGGTGAGAAACTGAAGGCGACCTTCGCCGATCTGCCGCCCGGGCTCCAAATCAGGGGGTATAAACCCGAGGAAGTTGTCAGGTCGGAGGGCAAGGGGGTGGAGGCCTACGCGCCCCTTCACGATTATGAGATCAAGGCGAGCGGTGAGGTGCACGGCCCTGCCAGGGAGGTCGTCGCCTTCTATGACAGGATCGAGCATAACGAACTCATCGAACTCGAGGAGATCCAGCTGGAATTTTCTTGAGGGTGAGCCGCAGAGAACCTAATCCTCGTCCCTAATCGCGATGTTCAGGATCTCAAATTCACGGAGACCGCCCGGTGTCTTGACCCTGACGGTGTCCCCCGCCTCCCTGCTGATCAGGGCCTTTCCGATCGGTGAGGTGACGGAAATTTTGTTGTTGGAGGCGTCCGATTCAAAGGGCCCCACGAGCTGGTATTCCATCACATCACCCGTGTCCGCATCACGGATGGAAACAGTCGATCCGAAGACCGCCTTCTCATCCGTCAGTCCCTTCA
>Ga0209253_10005169_pt1 | contig 11326 bp, 6 predicted proteins | sample FrelakmetBRP12BR_FD_187145 | JGI IMG/M metagenome (GOLD analysis project Ga0209253, IMG submission 187145) | Freshwater lake sediment microbial communities from the University of Notre Dame, USA, for methane emissions studies - BRP12 BR (SPAdes)... | ecosystem: Environmental > Aquatic >...
GGTAACTATCATTGTCTTGGATGGGGAGCAACCGCAATCGGCCGCAGCGAAGGTTGAGGGTTTAGCCAGACCGAAATGCTCTTCGAGGGAACCCAGAGTGCTGGGCGGCGAGGATGTCTGAGCACGCGAGGTCAAAGGGACGGATAATGGTCAGGTCAAACTTAACATACTGAGAAAGCAAAAACTGTATTTGCGAGTTCCGCAGCCGCCGAGAAGAGCGTTGAGGGAACGGCGTTAAAAACCCGAACAGGAGCGAGGCTGATTGCGGTTGCTCCCCATCACTGCCTTGCCTATATTACCACACTTTTCGTCACAGAGCCGCCGGCCCGAGGCAGAGAGATGAAAAGAATAGCCGGCTAGTTCGCCGTGTCGAGAATTCTCCCTTCTGAGGTCGCGTCGAGATGGTTCATTTGGCGCGCGTAGTCGCGAACGAGCGTGTAGACATTGAGGCCGGTTTCCGTGGCGGTTATCGTCGCGTCGAGCCCTTGCAGGACACGAAAGACCTGTTCATTGAGGGCGATCCTGTATTTGAAGCCCGGGTCGGGATTTGGCGCAAGCCCATTGATTCGGATCGAATTGAAATCCACTCTCCAAGGCGGCCATAGCACGGGGTTCGGATCGTTGTCTGAATTGAAGTTATAGGTCAGCCCCGAAGCCTGGATCAACGTGTCATAAGCAAGGGGGATGTATTGAACCGAATACTCGAGCCCGGCGGCGAGCTGGTAAATATTGAGCTCGGCGATGACAACCTTGAAACCCAGGCCGGCGGCCGGGTCATAGCCGTAGGGCACGACGCGCATGATGTCGTTACCGACGACTTTTCCCTTGTAGATTTTGTGGGCGATGTAGCCCTGGGCTTCAAGCGCGGCATCGACCTCGAACCCTTCGTTCTGCAGGCCGGCCTTGACGGCATCGGTGACGAAATTGCCCAGGGCCGTGTCGCGGTACTGGAGGTTCGGGTCCCAATCTCCCTCGATATCCCAGAGCGCCTGGGCCACATGCCGGGTATAGACCGGCCCGAAGCGGGGGTCCTGGACTATCCCGACCTGGAGCCGGGCCAGCGTCTGGAGCAGGCGCGGGTCCTTGTGGACGCGCCAATCTATCTTATGGAGCTTATACCCGAGGGCCTCGACTCCGCTCGTCCCGTTGCCGTTTCCGCTGTCTAGTCTGATCTTGAGCTCGCCCAGGAAGAGCCCGTACTCGCCGCCCTCGACGAGGATCGCTCCGGAGGGAGTGATGTACGGCTCCGTGAATGAGTCATGGGAATGGCCGCCGAGGATGATGTCGATTCCGGGAACGGCGCCCAGCGCCGTCTTGTCGGCTGCAGTGCCGACGTGGGAGAGGCAGATGATGACATCGCAGGCCTGGTTGCCTTTGAGCTCGGTGACTTGGTCGGAAGCGGCGTCGATTGGATCTGTCAGTACATCCAGGGCCAACTGCGAGTAGTTCTGAGGATCGGTGTTGACCAGGCCGAAAATCCCCACCTTGATTCCGTTGATTTCCTCGACTATGTAGGGTTCAAGGATGGATGCCAGGACGGGACCATAGGGTTGATAGTTGGGATCCGCCGCCAGCTTTATTTCGTCAATATTGGCGCAGAGAACGGGCAGCTCCAGAGGATCTTTTCCGGGAATGGCGCCGGTGAGGACGCCGGTCAAGACATCCAGTCCGAGGTCGAACTCGTGGTTGCCGAGCTCCATTCCATCGTAGAGACCCTCCATGATCTTGAGCTCCGGATAGCCGAGGTACTTGTTGAACTCAAAAGAGCCGACAAAAGCATCACCCGAATGGAAAGCCAGCACATTCTCGTTTTTCGCCCGCAGCATTTTGATGAGCGTCGACATCCGGGCGATGCCGCCCAGCTTGTCCTGCGGACCGAAGGGAATCAGAGCCGAATGGGTGTCGCTGGCGTGAAGGATCGTCAGGACTCGGTCCGGAGGAGCGCTGAGGATCGTCGGACCGATGGCCAGGGATAAAAAGAGAAGAAACCCGAAAAACCGAAAAAGCTTTTTCCCCATAGGATGCCTCCTTTTCCGAAATAGCGAAAAATGGGGTTACGTGTTGGCTGAAAACTGATGAAGCCCCATTCCTCCATTTATAATGGTAGGCCTCTTGTCCTGCTAAGTCAAGTCATTCGGGGCTCTATGAGAGTTTGTTTCTCCCGCCTTTGGAAAAGCGGGGTGTGGAGGGATTCAAAATCCCCCCCGGCCCCTCTCCTACGAAAGGCGAAGGGTGCGAGCCTTGTTTGCCACCCTCACGGGGCTGTGCTAAAGTCGTTCCCTCATGAACCCGGATGCTGAAAAGGAGGCTCCCCGTTACAACCTCCGCTATGTCTGGTTAATCTCGCTTATCGCCGCCATGGGCGGCCTCCTCTTCGGGTACGACTGGGTGGTCATCGGCGGGGCCAAGCCGTTCTTCGAACCGTTCTTCAACCTGAGCCGCGAGTCCCTCCGGGGCTGGGCCAACAGCTGCGCGCTGCTGGGCTGCCTGGCGGGCGCAATCCTCTCGGGCGGGATGAGCGACCGGTTCGGCCGCAAGCGCCTGCTCATCAGCGCGGCGCTGCTGTTCGCGGTGTCGTCGGTCCTGACCGGCTGGGCGTCGAGCTTCAACTGGTTTGTCGCCTTCCGGATCCTCGGAGGAGTCGCCATCGGCCTGGCCTCCAACCTGTCGCCGATGTACATCGCGGAGGTTGCCCCGGCTCATATCCGGGGCCGGCTGGTGTCCACCAACCAGCTCACCATCGTCATCGGTATCCTGTCCGCCCAAGTCGTCAACTGGCTGATTGCCCGGTCCGTGCCGGACGGAGCCACCGCGGAATTCATCCGCCAGTCTTGGTACGGGCAGCACGCCTGGAGATGGATGTTCACGGCCGTCGCGGTCCCGTCGCTCCTTTTCTTCGTGGGCTCCCTGGTCATCCCGGAAAGCCCGCGCTGGCTCGTCAAAAACGGCCAGCCGGACAGGGCGCGCCGCGTTCTGGCCAAGATCGGGGGCACCGCCTTCGCCGAAGCCGAGGTGCGTGACATCCAGAGCACTCTGTCCCGGCAGGAGATCCAGCGCGTCCGCTTCCAGGACCTGCTCGAGCCGAAGATGACCAAGATCCTTCTCGTCGGGGTCGCGCTGGCCGTCCTCCAGCAATGGAGCGGGATCAACGTCATCTTCAATTACGCCGAGGAGATCTTTCGCCAGGCCGGATACGGCGTGAGCTCGATCATGTTCAACATCGTCATCACGGGAGCGGTCAATCTCTTGTTCACCTTGATCGCGATCCAGACCGTGGACCGCTTCGGCCGTCGGGCCCTGATGCTTGTGGGCTGCGCCGGGATCGGTTTTTTCCATGCGCTCATCGGCCTGGGTTATATGCTCCACCTGAAAGGCCCGGCCGTCGTCGCTCCGGTGTTGGCGACGCTGGCCTGCTACGGCTTCTCGCTTGCGCCCATCACCTGGGTTCTGATCTCGGAGATCTTCCCCAACCGGATCCGCGGCGCGGCGGTCTCCGTTTCCACTTCGGCACTCTGGATCGCCTGCTTCATCCTGACCTACACGTTTCCGCTGCTCAACGGGGCGCTCGGCCCGGCCAAGACATTCTGGCTCTACGCCCTCATCTGCGCTGCGGGCTGCGTCTTCATTTTCCTGCGGGTGCCGGAGACCAAGGGAAAGACGCTGGAGCAGATCGAGCGCGAGCTCGTAAATTGAAAAACGGGTTGTGTTGCCCTGGGGAAATGTCTACGCTAAAATAAGATGTTGGAATGCTGCTTTTGGATCGAGGTCTGAGATGAGGAAAATCACTCCGGTTCTTTGGGCGCTTTTGCTGGCTTTGTTGGCCTTTGCCGAGTCCCCGGCCCAGAAAATCAGGATGGTCGACGGCGTGACGGTCGTATCGAACGGCAAGAAGCCCGTCGCCGTCAAGGGCCAACCCTCCAAGATCACGCTGGTCGAAGAGCTGACCGTCGGAGGAGGCGGCGGCAACCCGGATGAATCCCTGTCCCAGGTGAGCTACTTCGTTGTGGACAGAGAGGAAAGAGTTCTCGCCCTTGATTTCAAGGAGCAGAAGATCAAGGTTTATGACAAAACCGGCAAGTTCCTCCGCCTGATCGGGAAGCCCGGCCAAGGTCCCGGTGAACTGGGCATGGCCTCGGGAATTCAGCTCATGGCCGACGGGACCATTGTCATCGAAGACGCCACCAACCGCCGTCTGGCTTTATTCAAGCCAAGCGGCGAGTTCATCAAGAACATCTCCATGACAGGCATGCTGGGACTGGTCAACGTCCTCCTGGACAGCAAGGGAAATGCCATTGGAAGAGAGATGGGGCTGACCGAGGGCAATGCCAAGATGTTCTTCGAGGTCAAGAAATTCGACTCCAACCTCAAACCTCTCTTCACCCTCGACAAGATCGAAGTCCCGCTCCCCATTCCAGGCTCAGGCGCCAAAATGAACGTCATGGACATGATCTCGGGTTACCAGGTCGACCCGGCGGGCAACATCTACTACGGCCGGAATGTGGACTATGAAATCAAGATCTACAGCCCGGAGGGGAAGCATTTCCGGACCATCCAAAAAGACTATGACCGGGTGAAAATCACCCAGGAGGACATCGACGAGATGCTGGAAAGAGTTCCGAACACGCTTCCCGGCGTCAACATCAAGGAGATGTTGTCTTTTCCCGAGTATTTCTCCCCTTATCAATCCTTCTTTCTTGACGATCAGGGCCGGCTTTATGTCCGGACCTTCACCAAGGGAAAAGCCAAGCGTGAATATGTCGTCGACGTCTTCGACCCTGAAGGAAGGTTCATCGCCCAGTTCGTCACCAAGTCGGACCTCCGGCTCTGGAAGGACGGCAAAGCCTACGGGATCGAGGAAACGGACGAGGGCTACCAGATGATCAAGAGGTACGCGGTCCAGACGGAATGACCGTGTTTTGACCCGCACTCCAGATCAGGGGCGCCCCAGCTTCTTCACCCGCGAGGCCCGCTCGACGTCCGCCACGGTCCGGCTCGTGATGATGCAGGGCCGTAACCAGACGCTCGTAGCTCGTCCATTCCTTGGCGCCGGAGACACCGGCCGGGAGTTCCCCATCGCGCTCATCTGTGACCCTCCGCGACGGATGGATCCCGATGCTTTCTCAATGGATCTCATAGCCCAGAGGTTGAGAGGATCTTTGCCTGATCCAGATGATCATCGTTTCCGTGCCATCGGTATCTCGGATGATCCCCTGCCTGAAATCCGGGCCGGGAACCTGGGCCTGGCCGTCGATCTTCAGGCGGGCGGGAACCTGGCCGCCCCAGCCTCGAACGACGAAGCAAGGATTCAGGATCGGGCTCTCTTCGGAACCGTTCAGGCGGAAGGACAGCCTGTCCGATCCTCGCGTCACCGCATAGGCCCTTTGCCTCTGATCGTAACCGGCGCTTCGGCAGCCTTTCAGATCCACGATAGCCGGGGGCGAATTCCAGGAGCGGTTCAGCGTCTTGAGGTCGGCGGCCGGAAGGTCCGTCAGTCCGTAGATGTTATAGGCCTCCATTCGACCATCTGGCAGAAGATGATGCAGTCCGTTGAGGGTGCCCAGGCAGGAACTGCTCGTCCGGTCCCTGCCGGTCGCCACGGTGCCATCGCTCGGCAGCAAGCCGACGGGATAATGGCTCCAGGCGTTGTAGCGCGAGAATCCGGGGGCGAGTTCCATCGATTGCCACTGGCTGTACGGGACCCAATGGGAACCCGTCTGGCCGATGTTGAAATGCTTGTACTTGGACCTGAGGTTCAAATAGACGAGGTTCTTCTCGCCGGAGATCGGCTCTCCCTTCCGGACCGTGCGACCCGAGGAGTAGTCCCACAGCTCGGTCTGCCCGTCCAGGTTGGAGATGGTGATCGAATCGAGGACGACGTTGTCCTCGGGCCTGGTCCCCGGCTGATTGAGCAGTTCGTTCTGCTGGGACTGCGTATCGGAGAATTCGGCCATCCGTCCGCTCACCTGATACCGGACGGACACGGCGTCGGGATAGATATACCAATACTCATCCGTCCACAGCCCCCATCCGTACTCGTCCGGCCACAGCCACTCGTAGCCGATGCTGACGCTCGCGTTGCGCCAGTGCACGACCACCCTGGCTTCGGTGTTCTCGATGAGCCGGACGTGGGAATACCGGCACATCTTGTCCGACATGTGCTCGTAGCACTGATCGGTGTAATTCTCCGGGCCCTGGTCGTTGACCCAGATGCCCTTCGGGCCCGGCTCCGTGACCAGGCTGGGCAGGTAGTTGGTCCCCCGCCAGAAAACGAACCGATTGGGCCTGTCGTCAAAGGAGACGACGATGTCGGCATGGTCCCCCACTCGCCACAGGCCTTCCCATTCCGGACCGAATCGAAGTCTCGCATAGGCCGCCCCGAAGCCCTTGGCGTTCGCCGGCCCAGCGGGCAATATCCAGTGGCTCAGGGGGGTCAAGACATCGGGTTTGAAGGCCTGATAGTCCGAGCGTATGTCCGACTCGCTCAAGGCCCGGTCGAAAACGCGCACTTCGTCGACGAGCCCGCTGAAGACCATGTTCGAGCGGAACGATTTGGTGATCTCCCGCTCGCACGCCCAGGGATAGCTCTTCTCGTGAGCCATGCCGATGAAGAGGTCCAGGTCCGGCGCATCCTGGACGGTCCCCGTCGCGGCTCCGGAAGCCGCCAGGACCCCATCCAAGTAGATCGAAAAGCCCTTCGCTTTACGATACGTCGCGGTCACGAAGGTCCATTTCAGCAGGTCCGCGGCCTTGCTCGTCGTCAGCCCGCGCCACTGGCCGTCGAGGCATGCGTAGAGGGCGATCTGGCCCAAGTGATTGATCGCCAGGCGATATCCGGCGCGTTTGTCCCGGTCATGGTCGACGATGCCCGACCAGTCCCAGGAATACTCCTGAGGAGCGATCCAAGCCTCGATGGTGAAATCGCCGCGAATGTCCGGAAGATCTCGAGCGGGCACGGTCACCCGGTTGGTGTAGCCATCGAACGACAGGCACGTCCCGGATACTCCCTTTCTCCAGTAGCCGGCCGCCCCGCCGATGGCGCACCGCGATCCCTTGACGCTCTCCCTCGTGAAGTCGTCATGGGCGGATAGCCCTTCGTCGAACCGCATCCACAGCGCCGGGGATCCGAGGCTGCCCTCGACGACGGGCACTCCCGCGACCGCATCGCCGGGCCGGTGCTGCAACCGCGCCGGCGTGGTGCTTCGAACGACGATCCCGGAGGCGGTCAGCTCCAATTGCTGGGTCGTGACGTTCAAAGGATCGTTCCACTCGTCCAGCCGGACGCAGCCTTTCTTCACATTCCTAGTGACACGCCCGTCGGGCGTGATCGTGAAGTACTCCTCGGCGTAATCGGCGAAGTAGCTGCCGATGTCGCCGCTATAGGTCCTCTGGAAATCGGTGAAGTGAGGGCTGTTCAGGTCCGGGGCATACCTCCAGTGAACCACGATCCTGTCCGGCGAGCTCTCGATCAGGCGGACAGAGGAGCACTTGTTGATCTTGTCGGGCCGTTCCGGGGGGCCGTTGCCGGTCACCGGCAGTATCCGGTCGACGAAATGCTTCGTCTCCGACGGCTGCCAGAACGGCAGATAGCCGAACTCACGACATAACACGAATCGGCCTTTCGATCCGACGTTGACGATAAGGTCGGCAAATTGGCCCGTATTATTGTGATCGTCATAGTCCAGCCGCGTGTAGTAGGCGTAGAAATCCGAGGGCCGCGCAGGGGCACAAAAGGTCATGACCAGGACCAGTGCCGCCGCTCCGGATAAGGACAAAACGCTGAAAGCCGACGCGCCGCCGGACTTGGCATTTCGGGTTAGCTTCATAGCGGGTCTTTCTCCATTTCGAAGAGGATCAGGCCGCCTTTGCGGGGGCGGTCCCGCGCGTTCTTGGATCCTTGATCTTGGCCTGATCGTCGAGAAGGCTCCGTATCGTCCGGCCGCAGCGCTCCCGCAGCGCGGCCAGGACGTGGGCATGGCGGGGGTCGCCGGCCAAGTTCCTTTTCTCGTCCGGATCGGCCGCCAGATCGAACAGCTCGACGTACTCCGGATGCCCGGGGTATTGGATGAATTTCCAGCGCTCCGTCCGGACGCATTCGCTCCGCGGGATGTCCGGATGGTCCCAGAGCTCTTCGCAGAAGATCTCGGACCGCCAGGCAGGCCGCCTACGCCCGAGGAGCGGTTTCAGGCTGCGGCCCTGGGCCCGGGAGGGGACGGCGACCCCGGCCAGGTCCATGAGGGTCGGTCCGAGGTCGATGTTCAGGGCCATCTCCCGCTTGACCAGTCCGCGGCTTTCGCGCGGGGCCCGCGGGTCGTAGACGACTAGCGGAACCCTGATCGACGGCTCGTACATCAGCCATTTGTCGGCGTAGCCGCGCTCGCCCAGGAAATAGCCGTTGTCCGAGGTGTAGACGATGACGGTGTTCCCGTCCAGGCCGAGGCGGGAGAGCTCGTCGCGGACCCGCCCCACGACCATGTCGATCCCGCTGATCATCCGGTAATAGCCCCTGACCATCGCTTGATACTTCTCCGGAGTGTCGAACCGCCAGCTCCAGCGCGTCCGGTTCATCGTGTTCTTCAGGAACGACGGCTGGGCCTCGTAATACTCCGGGGCGGCCGTTTCGGGGACTGGGATGACGACGTCCCTGTACAGGGCGTCGGCGGCCGGCGGCCAGAAATACTGCCGGGGGTCGTCGTCGTCGGCGTGGGGCGCCCAGGGGCACCAGGTCAGGCAGAACGGCCGTTCCGGCTCGACGCTGCGCAGGAACTCGATGACCTGTTCGCCTTCAACCTCCGTCATGTGGCGTTCGACGCCTTCGATCGTCTGGACGTGGGGGAGGCCGTCGAAATAAGTGAAGTCGAACATCTCGGCGTGGACGTCCTTTTCCACGGCCACGCCGAACTTGCCGACGAATCCCATCCGGTACCCGGCCTGCCGGAGCCGGACCGGGAAGCTGATGTCCGTGAAGGCCCTGGCCAGAGGAGGCTTGGTGAAGGTGTAGGTGTGCGTCCGTTCATACGTCCCGGTCAGGACGCTGGCCCGGCTGGCGGCGCAGATCGGGGTGGTCACGAAGGCGCGATCGAACCGAATGCCCTCGCCAGCCAGCCGGTCGACGTTCGGCGTCCGGATGATCGCATTGCCGGCGCAGCCGAGCGTGTCGAACCTCTGATCGTCGGTCATGATGAAGAGAAAATTCGGGCGGGCCGACGTCCCTGTCCCGGATGCGCACCCGCGGCCGAGAGCCAGGGCCCCCAACCCGGCGGCGGAGGTCCCCAGGAACTCCCGGCGCGTGAGCTTGGACATGTGCCTCACCTTCGGGAACTTCTCATGGACAGCTCCAGGAGGACAGCTCGGCCGGAAGGTCCGGCCAGGCCCCCTTCCGGGAACAGACGAAGGCGGCGATCCGGTTAGCCCGCTCGCCGATCTCGCTCCAGCTCTTCTTTTTCAAGAGCCCGGCGACCAGGGCCGCCGTGAAGGCGTCTCCCGCCCCGACCGTGTCCGCCGTCTCGACGGGATAGCCGGGGGTGCTGTGATCGACGCCCCGGCCGTAAAGACGGCTGCCGGCCCGGCCCTTCGTCAGGGCGATGAGCGCGAGAGGGAAGGCCTCGAGGAGACCGGCGAGGGCCTGGGATTCCGGTCCCGGAAGCGAGAGCATCTGCCCGGCGGTCCCGAGTTCCTCGTCGTTCAGCTTCAGCACGGTCGAACGGCCGAGCAGACCGACGACGATATCCCGGCTGAAGTAGGATTGCCGCAGGTTGAGATCGAGGACCCGGAGGCAGTCCGGCCGGGTCGCGTCGAGGAAGGCCTCGACCGTGCCCCGCGTGACCGGCGACCGCTGGGCCAGCGTGCCGAAGCAGACGGCGTCGGCGCGCGCCGCGAGATCCGCGAGGGCGGACGTCCAGGGGATGGCGTCCCAAGCCACCCCGTCATGGATCGTATAGCGCGGGATGCCGCCGGCGTCCAGATCGACCGTGACCGTCCCCGTCGGCGCGTCTTTCGTGATCGCTATGCCGCTCCGGTCGAGCCCGCGGCGGTCGAGCTCTTCGAGGATCTCCCTCCCGGACCGGTCGTCGCCGACGGCGCTGACGATCATGCTCGCCGCCCCCAGCGCCCGGGCGTGGTAGGCGAAGTTGGCCGGAGCCCCGCCCATCTGCCGGCCGTCCGGGAGCAGGTCCCAGAGAAGCTCGCCGATCCCGACGACGAGGGGCATGGAATTTCCCTGGAATCTATTTTAAAATTGTATCTTAATTAAGGCAAGAAATGAATTTGCGGAGAGTTACGCCCGTCGGCCGGATCAGCCCCACCGATCGTTCTTCCCACGGCTGCAGGAGAACCTCGCGAGAGGGGGAACACCGATGATCCTTCGCGCCCCGGCCGTGATGTTCCTGGCCATCCTGTTCGCCGCGGGGGGGGGCGGTAGACCGCAAGCCGCTGCGGCCGGCGCCGGCCTCGGCGATTCACTTGCTTTAGAGAACGGCGCTCTGACCATGACCATGACCGGCCCGGACCGCTTCCGGCTCACCAACAAGCTCAGCGGCAGATCCTACGATGTCCTCGCCGCCCCCTTCGGGTTCCTTTTCGAGATCGGGGACCGGACGATCCCCGCTGCGGCGGGCGATTTTGTCCGGTCCGGATCCGAAAGGCCATCGGCCGGATCCCTGCGGGTCCACTTCGAGGGGCAAGGGGATCTCGCGGGGCTGGCCGTCGAAGCGGAGTACCGATTGGCGCCCCGGAGCTGGTATGTCCGTAAGCTCCTCAGGGTGATCAACGGCCGGACCGGCCCTGTCGTCGTCCGGGACGCCACCGTCGACGCCTTTCGGATCGAGAACGTTCCCCCGCCCGAAAAGGCGGAAAACCCGGTCTTCTTGGACGGACAGCTCTTCTGGGGACTGGAGTGGCCGATCGCCGAAGCGGCCGTGCGCGACGGGCGCCTCGCGCTGGGCCATTTCCCCGCGGCGGAGGTGCCCGCCGGCGGGACCTGGACGAGCAAGACCAGCGGCTTCGGTGTCTCCGCGGCGGGGCGGATAGAAGCGGCTTTCGGCCGGTATATCCAAGAGATCCGGGCCAACCGTGTGGACTTCGTCACGTTCTATTTCGATTGGCTCTGCCACGACAACTCCGGCCCGCGGGAGTCCGAGGTGCTGGCCAACTTCGCGGCCCTGCGGCGGCTCAAGCAGCTCTACGGCCTGCAGTTCGACATCTACAATTCCGACGCCGGCCTGGTCGAGTCGCAGGGAACGTACTATCCCCAATTCAAGGCCGACTTCCTGTCGCGGTTCCCGGCCGGCCTTAAGCCCCTGGCCGACGCGTCGAAGTCGCTGGGGATGCG
>Ga0209253_10005170_pt1 | contig 11326 bp, 9 predicted proteins | sample FrelakmetBRP12BR_FD_187145 | JGI IMG/M metagenome (GOLD analysis project Ga0209253, IMG submission 187145) | Freshwater lake sediment microbial communities from the University of Notre Dame, USA, for methane emissions studies - BRP12 BR (SPAdes)... | ecosystem: Environmental > Aquatic >...
CGCCTGGCGACCCTCGACCTGGGGGAAACCATCTGGACTCGCCAGAAGGTCTGGATCGAGATCCGGCAGCGGTTTCCCGCCACCATCGAGCTGTCCGTCACCGCCCTGATGATCAGCTGCACCCTCGGGATGATTTTCGGCATCATCTCGGCCACCAAGCAGTATTCGATTTTCGATTACCTGAGCATGCTGGGGGCCCTGGCGGGGGTGAGCATGCCCATCTTCTGGCTGGGCCTGGTGTTCATGCTGATCTTTTCGGTGAACCTGGGCTGGCTGCCCATCTCCGGCCGCCTGAGCGTGGGGGTGGACCTCGAGGTCATCACCAATTTCTACATTCTGGACGCCGCTCTGACGCAGAACTGGGAAGCGTTCCGGGATGCCGTGTGGCACCTCATCATGCCGGCCTTCACGCTCTCCACCATCCCGACCGCCATCGTGGCGCGCATGACCCGCTCCGCCATGCTGGAGGTGCTGCGCCAGGACTACATCAAGACCGCCAAGGCCAAGGGGCTGTCCCAGTTCAAGGTGATCTTCAAGCATGCGCTGAGAAACGCCCTGATCCCGGTGGTCACCACCATCGGGTTGCAGTTCGGCGTGCTGCTCGGCGGCGCCATCCTGACCGAGACCATCTTCGCCTGGCCGGGGGTGGGCAAGTGGATGTATGACGCCGTGATGCAGCGCGACTACATGGTGATCCAGAACGGGACCATGTTCATCGCCGGGCTGTTTGTGATCATCAACCTCAGCGTGGACGTTCTGTACGCCGTGATCAACCCGAGGATCAGTGTGAAATGAATTCTCCCCCGCAGCAAACTGCGGGGGAGAATTCATTCTTTAAACATTAAAATTCGGCCGATAGGCCTATTCAAAACCGCAGTTCGCAAAAGATCCGGCAGAAGATATGACGAAAAAGCACCCCGAAGACCGCCACCCGATGCTCGACCAGCTCTCGCAGCTGTGGCGGAACAAGACCGCCGTGGCCGGCCTGTTCATCATCACGGCCTTCGTCCTGTGCGGGATCTTCGCCCCCTACTTGAGCCCCCACGACCCCATCGACGTCGCCCTCTACGAGCAGCTCAAGCCGCCGGCCTGGGACGAGGAGGGGTCGACCCACAACCTCCTCGGCACCGACGACCTCGGCCGCGACATCCTCTCGCGCATCATCTACGGCGCCCGCGTGTCGCTGCTGGTGGCGGTGGTGAGCGTGGGGCTGGCCTTCTGCTTCGGGACCATCATCGGCAGCGTCTCCGGCTACTACAAGGGCCGGCTCGATGACATCGTCATGCGCGGGATCGACATCATCCTGTCTTTTCCCTACATCCTGCTCGCCATCGTCGTGGTGGCCTACCTCGGGCCGAGCCTGCAGAACGCCATGCTCGCCATCGCCATCACCTACGTGCCGCGGTTTGCGCGCATCGTGCGCGCGTGCGTGCTCGAGGAGAGCGAGAAGGACTACGTCATGGCCGCCCGCGCGATCGGCGCCCGGAACCTGCGGATCATCTTCATCACCATCCTGCCGAACTGCATGGGGCCCCTGATCGTGCAGACCACGCTGAGCTTCGCCTCCGCCATCCTGGACGCCGCGGCCCTGAGCTTCCTCGGCCTGGGCGCCCAGCCGCCCACCCCCGAGTGGGGGGCCGACATCGCCCGCAGCCGGGCGCTGATCCTGCGAGCCTCCTGGGTCATGACCTTCCCGGGGCTCGCCATCCTCGGCGCGGTGCTCGGGTTCAACCTCCTGGGCGACGGATTGCGTGACGCGCTCGACCCGCGGCTGAGGGACTGACGCCATGGTCCCCGCCCCGCTGCTCGAGATCAAGAATCTGCGGACGTACTTCTCGGTGCGCGGCCACACCGCCAAGGCGGTCGACGACGTGAGCCTGTCCATTCTGCCCGGACAAACCCTGGGCCTGGTGGGCGAGTCCGGCTGCGGCAAGAGCGTCACCGCCCACTCCATCATGCGCCTGGTCCCCACCCCCCCGGGACGGATCGCGGGGGGCGAGATCCTGTTCGAGGGCCGGGACCTGGTCACGTTGTCCGAGGCCCAGATGCGACGCATCCGCGGCAACCGCATCTCCATGATCTTTCAGGAGCCCATGACCTCCCTCAACCCGACCTACCCGGTGGGCGACCAGGTTGAGGAGGTCATCCGCCTGCACGAAAAGCTCTCGCGCGCGGCGGCGCGCGAACGCTCGGTCGACATGTTCAAGCTGGTCGGCATCCCGGCGCCCGAGAAGCGCATCGACGACTACCCGCACCAGATGAGCGGCGGCATGCGCCAGCGCGTGATGATCGCCATGGCCCTCGCCTGCAACCCGCAGCTGATGATCGCCGACGAGCCCACCACGGCGCTCGACGTCACCATCCAGGCCCAGATCCTGGATCTCATGAACACGCTCAAACAGGAGACCGGGGCCGCGATTCTCTTCATCACCCACGACCTCGGGGTCATCGCCGAGATGTCCCAGCATGTCGCCGTCATGTACGCCGGGCGGATGATGGAATACGCCGACGCCAAGACCCTCTACGCCAGCCCTAAAAATCCGTACACCGTGGGGCTGCTGGGGTCGATCCCGGTGCTGGGGAAAAACAGCGGCGGTGGCCGGCTGAAGACGATCCCCGGGGTGGTTCCCTCCCTGCTGCAACTGCCGGAGGGTTGTCTCTTCAGCGACCGCTGCCCGGATGTGTTCGACGACTGCCGCCGGGTGGCCCCCGCGATGGTGCCGGTGGGGGAGAACCACTTCGCGAGGTGCCTGAAATATGTGTGACCCCCTCAGCGCGCCAGGCCATAGTGGGAGCGGCTTTCCAGCCGCGATGACGAGGTTCATGAACCATGCCTGACCCCAGCTCGCATGATGCGCCGCTCATCGATGCCCGCAGCATCGTCAAGCACTACCCGATCCTGGGGGGCGTGTGGATGAAACAGACCGGGTCGGTGAAGGCGGTGGACGGGGTCAGCCTGACCATCGGCGCAGGGGAAACCCTCGGCCTGGTGGGGGAGTCCGGCTGCGGCAAGACCACCTTCGGCCGGGTCATCCTGCGGCTGGAGGAGCCGACCTCCGGGGAGATCTTCTTCCAGGGCAAGAGCATCCTGGGAAATTCGAGGAACGAGATGCAGGCCCTGCGCCGGGAGATGCAGATCATCTTCCAGGACCCCTTCTCCTCCCTCAACCCCCGCAAGACCGTGGGCCAGATCATCGGCGAACCGCTGCTGGTGCACGGTGTGGGAAGCCGGCAGGAAAGGGACCGGCGGGTCCTGGAACTCATGGAGGTGGTGGGGCTGCGCAAGGAGCACATGCGCCGCTACCCGCACCAGTTCTCCGGCGGGCAGCGCCAGCGCATCGGGGTGGCCCGGGCCCTTGCCCTGAATCCCAAGCTGGTGGTGTGCGACGAAGCGGTCTCGGCCCTGGACGTCTCGATCCAGGCCCAGGTGATCAACCTCCTCAAGGACCTGCAGCAGGAATTCGGTCTGACCTACCTCTTCATCTCCCACGACCTGGGCGTCGTGGAGCATGTGAGCGACCGCGTGGCCGTGATGTACCTGGGCAAGATCGTCGAGATCGCCCCCAGCAAGGACCTTTACCTGGAACCGCTGCACCCCTACACCCAGGCCCTGCTCTCGGCCGTCCCGATCCCGGACCCGTCCCTGCAGCGGCCCGGCCGCATCATCCTGAAGGGCGATGTCCCGAGCCCTATCGACCCGCCCCCGGGGTGCCGCTTCCACCCGCGCTGCAACTACGCCGAGGGCCTCTGTTCGGAAAAGGAACCACTGCTTTCAGAGGTCCGCGAACGCCACTGGGCGGCGTGTCACTTCGCCGGCCGGGTGGGATTGCAAAGCTGATCTCTTTATCAAACGAAAATCCGAAATCCGAATATCGAAACTACCCAAATTCAAAACTGGCGGATTTCCTGCTCGTGGGATTGGCGCAGCTCCTTCCAGCGCTCGTCGCCGATGAACCCCTGCAGGCTGGCGCTCTGGGTCGGTGAAACGTCCTCCATGACGTAGAGGATCGTGAGGCTGGCGCCGTACTGGTTGGCGAGCCCCACGGCGTAGTTGAAGGCGTGCCGTGTCTGTTTCGAAAGGTCCGTGGTGAAAAGAATTTTCTTGATCGGCGGGATCATGGGCGTCAACTCTCCTTTCCCTGCCTTCCCTGTCCTTGCTATCCCTGCGACGGCTTGGTAATTTCGTAAAGTTTAATCGCTTTTTTAACAAAGAAATACCCCAGCGCCAGCGCCAATATGATGCTGGCAATACCGATCAGCACCAGCGGGTCGAGGTCCTTGACCTCCAAAATGATAACCTTCCGGGCAATGGCGATCATCGCCACCAGGAACACCACCTCCACATGCAGCAACTCGTCCGAGAGATAGGTGCGGATGGATTCCAGCAGCTCCAGCCCGATCAGGATCATCATGAAAAAACCGAAAATCTCGAACAGGTTGTCGATTCCCAGCATGAAGTTGGGTGGTTTGCGGATTTCCGTAACGAGGATGATGAAAAGCTCGATGGTCGAGAGCAGCACCGACAGCATCATCATGGCGATCAGGCACAGAATGATGCCGCGGGTAAAGGTGTGCAAAATCTCTTTAACGGGTTTCATGAATCAGCCTCGCACCATCGACGGCAATCAAAAGCGCACCATACCACTGACTTGAACCTTTGCCCCCCCATCACCCTCGGACCCTTTCTGGCTTCACGGCACCAGCCACAGTGCTGCATCGGAAAGCTTATGGCTGACGGCATAGGACACCTTCCCCCCGAAAAAGGACTTGTTGATCCCGCGCCGGCCCATGACGATGGCGCCGAAGCCCCCCTCCCGCGCGGCCGTGAGGATCGTCTCGCCGACGCTGAGCAGCGTCGTGGCGGTCCGGGTTTCGACCTGGTCGTCGCGGAAGCCCGCCTCGCGCAGCTTCGCCAGCGCCGCGGGGAAAAAATCATCCATGCAACGCCGGTCCCCCTGCGCGAGGAGCGTCTCCAAACCGCCGCCCGCTTCCGCACCGAAATTGATTTCGCAGTAATCCTTGAGCCGGGGTGCCACATGAAAAAAACAAACCCGGACCTCGGGGTTGCCCGAAAGCATGAAGGCCATGTGGTCCACAGCCCGCAGGGCGCTCTCGGAGCCGTCGACGGCCGCCATGACGCGCATCGAGCGCACGTCCCCGTCCACCAGCCACACCGGGATGACCGGCGAGTTTTCAACCAGGTGGGCCGACACGCTGCCCATGAACATCTGCTGCACGGAGGAGATGCCCCGGCGCCCGACCAGGATGGCATCGAAGAGACCGTTCTGGGCGTGGTCGAGAATGTCCTTGGCGAGACCCTGGTGGCGCGGCCGGGTTGCCAGTTCGATCGCCGGCTCCGCCATGCCGGCTCGAATCAACACCTCGCTATAGGTGGCGAGCAATCCGCGGGAAGCCTCTGCGTTGCGGGCAGCGACCTTTTTCAATTCGGCCTGGGCCGGTCCGCTGAGCTTGGCCTCGTCCAGCAGGAACCCTGAAATCGGCGGCTGAATGTGCAACAGGGTGACGCCAAGCCCCCGGATCAGGTCTTTCATCCGGCCGACATAGTCGACGGCCTGACGCGAAGGAGTGGAATCGTCGACAGCCAGCAGGATCTTTTTCTGCATGCGGAAACGCCCCTCACGGCTTCGGTTTTCGACTTTCTTTTCACGCACGATTGTGTTAGCCCTTTGCTATCATGAACCGTGGGGTTTAACAAGGCGGGGCGCCGGTTCGGCCGCATCGCCGACGGATTTCGGCAACGTGGGCGTATCGACATGACCACCGAATTTTCGAAACCTTCCAAAGTCTATTTCTTCGGCACCTGCCTGATCGACGGGTTCTATCCCGACGCCGGCCTGGCTGCGATCCGCCTGATCGAGCGCGAGGGCGTCCGGGTCGTGTTCCCCTCCGGCCAGTCCTGCTGCGGCCAGCCGGCCTACAACTCCGGGTTTCCCGCCGAGGCCCGGGCCGTGGCCCGCCGGCAGATCCAGGTGTTCCGCGAGGACATCCCGGTCGTGGTGCCCTCGGGGTCCTGCGCCGGGATGATGAAGCACCATTACCCCGCCCTCTTTGCAGGGGACAAGGACCTGCCGCAGGCCCAGGCCTTTTCAGGGCGCGTGTTCGAGTGGTCCGAGTTCATGGTGCGGGTGCTCGGCGCCAGGTATGAAGACCGGGGCGAGCCGCTGCGCGTGACCTGGCACTCCTCCTGCCACGCGCTGCGCGAGATGCGGGTGATCGAGCACTCCAAGCACCTGCTGCGCCAGCTGCAGAATGTCGAGCTGGTGGAGCTGGCCGGCGAGCGCGAATGCTGCGGCTTCGGCGGGACCTTTTCCGTCAAGCACCCGGCCATCTCGGGCGCCATGGTCAACGACAAGGTCGACGACATTGAGCGCACCGGCGCGGCGCGGGTGATCGCCGGCGACTGCGGCTGCCTCATGAACATCGCCGGCGCAGGCGAACTACGCGGCCTGCCGTTTGCGGGACAGCACCTGGCCGAGTTCATCTGGGAGAGGACCCATGGCGGCTGAGAATTTCGAAAAAAACGTCGACCGCGCGCTCGCCGACGCCCAGCTGCGCAAGAACTTCGCCTTCGCCATGGGCAATTTCATCCTCAAGCGCAAGGCCGTCTTCAGCGACGCGGAGGAAACCGAGCGCCTGCGCGCCCTGTGCAACGCCATCAAGCAGCGCGCCCTCAGCCGCCTGCCCGAATTGCTCGAGCAACTCGAGGCCGCCTGCACGCGCAACGGCATGCGGGTCCACTGGGCCGAAACCCCGGCCGTGGCCAACCGCATCGTGCTTCAGATCATCGAGTCCCATGCCGCCGGCCGCGTGGTCAAGGGCAAGTCCATGGTGTCCGAGGAGATGCACCTGAACGCGTTCCTGGCCACCCACGGCATCGAGGCCGTCGAGACCGACCTGGGCGAGTTCATCATCCAACTCGACGGCGAGACGCCCTCCCACATCATTGTCCCTGCCATCCACAAGAACAAGGCGCAGATCGCAAAGATCTTCCAGGAGAAGATTCCCGGTGCCCCCTACACCGAGGACGTGGCCGAGCTCACCGCCATCGCCCGCCGCACCCTGCGCCGCAAGTTCTACGAGGCGGGCGTCGGCCTGAGCGGCGTCAACTTCGCCGTGGCGGAGACCGGGACGCTGTGCCTGGTGGAGAACGAGGGCAACGGCCGCATGTGCACCACCGTGCCCCCCGTGCACATCGCGGTGATGGGCCTCGAGAAGGTGGTGGAGAAACTCGACGACCTGCCGCCGCTGCTGCGGCTGCTCACGGGCTCGGCCACCGGCCAGCTCGTGACCACCTACGTGAACCTGATCACCTCCCCTCGGCGCGCGGGCGAAAGGGACGGGCCCACCGAGGTCCACCTGGTGATCCTCGACAACGGGCGCTCGCGGATCTACCAGGACCCGGAGCTGCGCCAGACCCTGCAGTGCGTGCGCTGCGGCACGTGCTTGAACCACTGCCCGGTCTACACCCGCATCGGCGGTCATGCCTACGGCTTCGTCTACCCCGGTCCGATCGGAAAGATCCTGACTCCGCAGGTCGAGGGCCTGCAGAAGGCCGGGGAGCTCGCTTTTGCCTCCAGCCTCTGCGGGGCCTGCGAGGAGGTCTGCCCGGTCAAGATCCCGATCACCTCCCTTTTGCGGCGGCTGCGGGACGAGAGCTATTCCGGCGAGCCCCAGGGCATCGTCCCCGGCCGCGGCTGCAGGCAGAACGTGACCGAGCGCCTGGCGTGGAAAGGCTGGGCCTTCCTGAACACGCACCCGCGCCTGAACCGGGCGGTGACCGCCCTGCTCGGGATGGCAGGCGAATACCTGCCGCCGGCCGGACCTCTGGAACGCTGGATGCGCTACCGCACGGAACCGGAGTTCGCGGGGAAGAGCCTGCATCGCCGTGTCAAGGAGGAAGGGATCGCCGATGAGTGAAACCGCCCGCGACCGCATCCTGGCGCGCCTGCAGGGCGCCCCCCGGCAGGAGACCCCGAGGCCGGAGAGCCCGGTCCCCGCGGCGGCCGCCCCGGACCGCGATGCCCGGGTGGCACGGCTGAAGTCGTTGATGGAAGCCGTGCGCGCGGAGGTCCACGTGCTGCCGGCCGCCGAATGGATTCCACGGCTAAAGGAGGTGCTCGGGGCACGGGCGATCAAGACCCTGCTCTATGCGCCCGACACCGACCTCGGATTTGCCTTGGCAGAGGCCTGGCAGCAGGATGCCGCCGGACTGCCGGAGCTGGTCGCCTACGCCGATCCGGTCGAATCTTTCAAGGAACGGCTCTTTGGCGTGGACGCCGCCGTAACCGCCGCCGCCGGCGCCGTGGCGGACACCGGCGCACTGATCCTGCGGCCGACCGCTGCCGAGCCCCGTCTGATGTCTCTCGTGCCGCCGGTGCACATCGCCGTGCTGAAGGCCGACACTGTTTTCCCCTCGCTGGGGGATGCCATGCGCGAGGGGCGCTGGGCGGAGGGCATGCCCTCCAACATGCTCCTCATATCAGGCCCGTCGAAAACCGCGGACATCGAGCTGACCCTGGCCTTCGGAGTGCACGGGCCGAAGGAACTCATCGTCCTTGTCCTTGAATAATGGTTTCGCAATAAGCATAATATCTGCGTTGCACTAAAATTCTTTCCAACCGGAGCCCACACCGCATGCTGCCCGATCGCTACCAGCGTTTTCTCATGGATATATCCGCCCTTGTCCCTAAAGGGCGGATATACACGGACCCGCTGCGCACCCTCGCCTACGGCACGGACGCCAGCTTCTACCGGCTGATCCCCAAGATCGTCGTGCGCGCCGACACCGAGGCCGAAATTGCCGGCCTCTTGAGGGCCGCCGACCGTGACGATGTCCCGGTCACCTTCCGGGCCGCGGGCACGAGCCTCTCGGGCCAGGCGGTGTCGGACTCGGTTCTCATCATGGCAGGCAGCAGCTGGAACCGCTACGAAATCATCGACAACGGCGGACACATCCGGCTGCAGCCCGGCGTGATCGGCGGCCACGCCAACCGCTATCTCGCCCCCTTCGGCCGCAAGATCGGCCCCGACCCGGCCTCCATCAACTCGGCCATGATCGGCGGCATCGCCGCCAACAACGCCAGCGGCATGTGCTGCGGCACCTCGCAGAACAGCTACCGCACGGTCTCCGGCATGCGCATCCTCTTCCAGGACGGCACCCTGCTCGACACCGCCGATGACGCCAGCCGCGACGAATTCCGCCATGCCCGCAAGGACCTGCTCGACGCGATCGGCGCCCTCGGCCAGGAGGTGCGCGCCAACACGGCCCTGGCGGAACGCATTCGCCGCAAATACAAGATCAAGAACACCACCGGGTTCAGCCTCAACGCCCTGGTGGACTTTGAAGACCCCTTCGACATCCTGCTGCACCTGATGATCGGCTCCGAGGGCACGCTGGGCTTCATCTCCGAGATCACCTATCAGACCGTGGTCGAGCATCCCTGCAAGGCGAGCGCCCTCATGATCTTCCCCCAGATCGAGAACGCCGCCGCCGCCGCGGCCATTTTGCGCGAGCAGCCGGTGGCCGCGGTCGAGCTCATGGACCGCGCCTCCCTGCGCTCGGTCGAAAACAAGGCCGGGATGCCGGACTACCTGAAGGGGCTATCCCCCCAGACCGCCGCCCTGCTGGTGGAAACCCGTGCGTACGCGACCGAGGAGCTGAACGGACAGATCCGCGCGGTGACCGACTCCCTGAAGCGGGTCCCCTTCGAGCGTCCCTTCGGCTTCACCGACCGGGTCGCGGAGTACACCGCCCTGTGGAACATCCGCAAGGGGCTTTTCCCGGCGGTGGGCGCCGTGCGCGAAACCGGGACCACGGTGATCATCGAGGACGTGGCCTTCCCCATCGACCGCCTGGCCCGGGCCACGCTCCACCTTCAAGAGATCATGCGGCGCTTCCACTACGACGAAGCCATCATCTTCGGCCACGCCCTGGAGGGCAACCTCCATTTCTGCTTCACCCAGGATTTCGGCCCCACCGAAGAGGTGGAACGCTACCGCGGGTTCATGCACGAAGTCTGCGACATGGTGGTGAACGCCTACGACGGCTCGCTCAAGGCCGAGCACGGCACCGGCCGCAACATGGCGCCCTATGTAGAAATGGAGTGGGGCCGCGAGGCCTACACCGTCATGCAGCGCATCAAGGAGATCTTCGACCCCAAGAACCTTCTCAACCCCGGCGTCATCCTCAACGCGAACCCCCGCGCCCACGTCGAAAACCTGAAACCGCTGCCGCGGGCCAACCCGATCGTGGACAAGTGCATCGAGTGCGGCTTCTGCGAGGTGAACTGCCCGTCCAGGGACCTCACCCTCAGCCCCCGGCAGCGCATCGTGGTGCAGCGAGAAATCGCGCGGCTGAAGGCCACCTGCGAGAACCCCGCGCGGCTGGACGAACTTGAACGCGGCTACCGCTACCCGGGCGAACAGACCTGCGCCGCCGACGGCCTTTGCGCGACGGCCTGCCCGGTGGACATCAACACCGGCGATCTCACCAAGGAGCTGCGCAGCCAAAACGTGGGGCCCGCGGCCCAACGGGTGGCCGCCTATGCCGCGGAGCATTTCGGCCGGGCCGCCGCCGCGGCGCGGACAGGCCTCAAGGTCGTTGACGCCGCCCACGGGCTGCTCGGATCGGCCCTCATGGAACTCCTGGCCGCCGGGGCGCGCCGCCTGAGCGGCAACCGCCTCCCCCATTGGACGCGTTTCATGCCGGCCGGCATCGACGGCCCCCGGCCGCCATTAGCGCAACGGGCCGGCGCCGCACAGGCGGTCTACTTCCCCAGCTGCATCAGCCGCACCATGGGACCGGCCCAGGGCGACCCGGACCGGGACCCGCTGCATGCGGTCACCCTGAGGCTGCTCGAAAAAGCCGGCTACGACGTCCTCTTCCCCGCGAAGATGGAAGCTCTCTGCTGCGGGACGCCTTTCGAGAGCAAGGGGTTCTTGACCCAGGCGGATGCCAAGGCGGCAGAGCTTGAGTCCGCCCTGCTGGATGCAACCGACGGCGGCCGCCTGCCGGTGCTCGTCGACACCAGCCCCTGTCTCTACCGCATGAAAAAAACGATGGACAAGCGGCTGACGCTGCTCGATCCGGTGGAGTTCACCCTGACGCATCTGATGGGACGGCTGCAGGTCACCCCGGTTGATGAAACCATCGCCTATCACCACACCTGCAGCAGCGTGAAGATGGGGCTCGAGGCCAAGGCCATGACCCTGGCCAAGGCCTGCGCCAAAAACGTGGTGGTGCCGGAACAAGTCGGCTGCTGCGGGTTTGCCGGCGACCGCGGGTTCAACTACCCCGAGCTCAACG
>Ga0209253_10005171_pt1 | contig 11326 bp, 11 predicted proteins | sample FrelakmetBRP12BR_FD_187145 | JGI IMG/M metagenome (GOLD analysis project Ga0209253, IMG submission 187145) | Freshwater lake sediment microbial communities from the University of Notre Dame, USA, for methane emissions studies - BRP12 BR (SPAdes)... | ecosystem: Environmental > Aquatic >...
AACCTCAGCAAGTGCCATGTTCTTGGTATTGACGTCGTTTCTTACTGCAGAGATCTGGTATCCTCTTGTCATTATCATTGTGCTTTCGCTTGCAATGATTTCTTCGATTCGTTTCCCAAAACCAGGTTTGAAGATAGACCTGCTCACTGCTGTTTTTATCGTTGCAACGATCCTGCTTGATAGCATGTACTACAATATCGCACCACTCATGCTTCTTGCTGCGCTTCTTTCATATATCATCTTCGGACCGATGTATCTGTATATGAAAAAAAAGAAGTCAGATTAGTGGAACGGGAGATATTCGTAACTGACAATCGCACTGTCTTGAATCTGGATAATACGTCCTCCATTGTTCTGTCGGTTCAGGGTGGCAGAGTCTGTTTGAACAAATAGCGGCCATGCGGTGTTATTCGTGGTCTCTTTCCCAAATGAGGTGAACACATGGTTTTTATGGGTATGCCCAGTGAGGACTAACGAGACGTTGTTCTCAAGACTGTAGGTGATGAATGCTCCTCGGTTCAACGCGATGCATTCGTTATTACCGCTTGGTAGGTCGTTTGGTAACGCACCAAGCCCTGTATCATTGGTGTCACTGACTGCAGGGTGATGCATGATGATCATCTGATTCATCTGGCTCTTTCCCCAGGTATTTTCAAGCAGGTACATCTGAGTGTTGGTCAGGCCACTTCCTTCTGGTGAGAGATTCCAAATTTTCGGTTGGATCTCCCATCTGCTGTATTCATATCCTGAGTCAAGGAACACGAAGTTCATGGTTCCATACTGCAATGAATAATCGCTCAGGGGATTGAGATAACGATGATAGGGGGTCAGATTGATATAGGGGAAGTACAAGAAGAGGACGCTATTGGCGTACCGCTCATGGTTCCCTGGTATCGTGTAGACTGGTGAGTCGCAGTGAAGGATTGTTTGCTGCAGATCAACATACACATTCCGTTGAGATTTTTGGTTGTACCAATCCACAGAATCACCGGAAAGGATGACAAACTCAGGGTGAATGATCTCATTGATGTAGGTAAAAAGACAGACGAGCTCCTTTTTCTTATTGACCACATTTGAGTATTTTCCGATATGGATATCGGAGAGTTGAACAACGGTGTAATCAGTTGGTGCTGTATTCATTATTTTTACAGCATGTGGCCATGTGTAGTTCCCTGTTGTTGTGATTACCGTGATATTGTAGAATCCCTCCGGGATGCTGTCAATATCATATGAAACGATGACTTCATCTTCGACGATATCCGCCCCTGCGTTGATCCAGGTGTACCATTTCCCGATTTGATCCTCAAGTTGATACGAAACAGTTCCATCAATGGTTTGTAACGTCACCTTTGCTATCTGAGTTGGTTCTTCTGTAATAAATCGTTCCTCTGAGAGTGTTATCGAGAACTGATTCGTGTTGTTTTTATTTATTATAGCAGGACATCCCAAAGAAGGGGTGATAATTCCTTTGACATCAAAACCGACACTCACGTTGAGTTGTTTCTCAGAAGTCACTGCTGTAGACACATGTAATGTATGATTTCCGACCACCGACGGATACCAGGGGATTTTCCTGGTGTAACTTGGTAATATTCCTATGGTAACATTTATTTGACTTTCTGTAAGACTACCGGAAATCCATTTCATTTCACCTGCGGTCATTGCAAATCCAGAAAATTCATCGGTTACCGTGAGTGTTTCGTTGAATCGTTGCCTTGCTCTTCCTGACATGGTAATCATGAGATAGACCGGTTGACCTAACGTCGGATAGGATTCAGAACAGGCAACTGCAATAATCTCTCCAGGTGTGACAGTCTCTGTTCTACTAAAAATCACGTTTTGACCTGAAATCGCTACGGTGCTCACTGGAAATATGAGAAGGATGATACCACAGAGAACTACGATTTTTTTCATGGTCAAACGTCTTTATAACAATATAATTATAGGTTATATATTATAAATATTTTGAGGTAGAAGAAGATGAAGTCCTGTGGAAAAATATTTTTTTTCCACTCAAGATTCTTTTGTTCAGTTGCAATCCAAACATTTCTAAACAAAAATCGCATTACATACAGCTATTATGGATGATATACCAAAGATAGGCATTACAGGCATGCCAAGCGTCGGAAAAACACAGACGCTTATCAAAATCATCGAGAAAATTGAAAAAAGTGGCTATAAACTCGAAGGAATGATCACCACCCCTCTCATCGAAAAGAAGAAACGGGTGGGTTTTTATGTGGAAGACTGGCAGACCAAAGAAAAGGAAATCTTTGCCCGTCTTGACCTCGATTCCAAGGATAAGGTTGGAAAATACGGTGTTGACCTCGCAGCTCTCGAACGAGTCGGTGTGCATGCGATCGAAAAAGCGATCAATGATGAAACCATCGATATCATTGTCATTGATGAGATAGGGAAAATGGAGATGCTTTCTGAGAAGTTCTGTGAGATGGTCATTGAAGCACTTGACTCTGACAAACCAATCATGGTCACGTTACATAAGAAATCACGGACTCCGCTTTTGCAGGATATCCGCAGACGGGACGATATCCGCATCCTTGAGGTCACCGCGGTGAATCGAAATCTGCTCCCGTATAAGATTGAAAAAATCATGGCTGAGAAGCTTCCGCCCTTGTTTTAACCATGACCAACGGACCAGCCGATCTTATAAAAGAGGGAACAACCGAGCTTTTTGTGTATAAGAACAAAGCGTCCGTGAAAGGGCCAAGCATCAGAGAAAATGCACCGTTCTATAACCCAGCCATGGAGCTGAACCGCGATGTCTCCATCCTGGTCAATCAATGGTTTTTGAACACGAGTACGAAACACGTTCATATCCTAGATGGTCTGGCGGCATCAGGGATCAGAGGCATTAGACTTTCCCATGAACTCAGCGGGGATTTTGAAGTCAGCATCAATGACTGGAATGATCAATCATTTGCATTGATTAAACAGAACATAGAGAAAAACCAGTTAGAGAACATCTCCGTGTTCCAACGAGATCTTGGCAGCCTGCTTTTGGAACGACGGTATCACTCTATTGACATCGACCCTTTCGGCTCCCCCGTGTATTTTTTTGATGCTGCTGTCCGAAGTGTGTACAACAAGGGAATTATCTCGTGTACCGCAACCGATACCGCAGCGCTTTGCGGCGTGTTTCCTCAGGTGTGTTTCCGGCGATACGCTGCCTGGCCATTACATGGTCCCTCGATGCATGAGACTGGGCTTCGAATTCTTCTTGGGTCTCTGTGTCGTGAGGCCGCGAAGTACGACCGTGGTATCGAACCATTGCTGTGTTACACGACCGATCATTATGCACGTTTATATGTACAGATCAAGAAGGGGAAAAGCGCTGCGAATGCATCCATGGCACAGTACTGTAGTATCCCGGTAAAGGACGTTCCTCTCTCCAAGGAAAGCCCCGCTATGGTTGGTCCGTTATGGCCTGGGGCGCTTCAGAAAAAAACAGTGATTCAAGAGATACGGACCCTTATGTCAATCAAGCAGTTGAACACGAAACATCTGCTCTGGAAACTTCTTGATCTTCTGGAGAGTGAAGCAGATGCTCCACCGTTTTTTTATACTATCAATGACCTGTCCTCTCAGTTGAAAGTATCGCCGCCGACTATGGTTCATATAATTGAACAATTGAAAAATAAAGGGTTTATTGTCACCAGAACCCATTGTACCCCTACGGGTTTTAAAACCAATGCTCCTTTGGACGTCGTCACAGAGGTTTTTAAATAACAAAGGATATCACAGACCTATGAAAACAACCCAAAAGAAACTTTCTGTTGGTGTGCTCGCCTCAGGTTCTGGGACCGATTTACAAAGCATCATCGATACATCAGAGCACAATATGATTGATGCAGAGGTTGTTGTTGTCATCAGTGATAAGAATGATGCGGGTGCATTAACGAGAGCAAAAACGCACCATATCCCTAGTTTTTTTATCGACCCGAAAGGAAAAGACCGTGTTGCACATGAAAGCGAAATCGATGCACTACTACACAGACATCAGGTGGAGCTGGTGGTCGGTGCTGGATATATGCGGTTGCTTTCGCCAGCATTTGTGAAAAAATGGCATGGAAAACTGATCAACATTCATCCTGCGCTTCTTCCGTCCTTTAAAGGGACCAATGGTCAGCGTGATGCACTGGAGTACGGGGTGAAAATCTCTGGTTGTACCACCCATTTCATGGATACCGAGATGGATCATGGTCCGATTATTCTGCAGGCTGCAATCACCGTGCATCCTGATGATGACCGTAATGCCCTTGCGACCCGTATCCTTGAGGTGGAACATCAGATTCTGCCTCGGACGATACAGTTATTTGCGCAGAGGCGGTTGCTCATTGAGAATCGCAAGGTCGTCATTCTACCGGGGGATTCATGGAAAAAGAAACACAAGGTTCTTCCTGATGTGCTCTACTCTGAAGGATACTAGGACTCTCCCTTTTCAGGATGCATTTGATTGGCTGTGTAGCTTTGATAAGTACGGCTGGATCTTTGGTCTTGAGAGGATTACTTTTCTTCTTGAACAACTTGGGAATCCTCACCATGAGCTTCGGGTCATTCACGTTGCAGGGACCAATGGGAAAGGCTCCGTCTGCAAATATATTAGTTCGATTCTTCAGAAAGCAGGGTATACTGTTGGCCTGTATCTTTCTCCTCATGTCGAGCGTTTTTCGGAGCGCATTGTCGTCAACAACCAGGAGATTTCAAAGAAAGATTTTGCATGTCTTGTATCACAGGTCAGACCTTTTGTTGACGCTATGAAGAAACAGAACAACACTCCTACGTTTTTTGAAATCGTCACTGCGCTTGCATTCCTGCATTTCAAGGACTGTACTGTGGATTATGCGGTTGTTGAGGTCGGACTTGGCGGGAGATTTGATGCGACTAATGTAGTCAATCCACTGGTGTCGGTTATCACGAATATTTCGCTGGAACATACAGATATTCTTGGGAAGGATATCGCTTCGATCGCTTCTGAGAAAGCTGGGATCATCAAAGATCATGTCCCGGTGGTCTCCGCAGCGGTACACGACGCACGGGCAACCATAGAGCGGGTCGCAAAGCAGCGGAACGCCCCGGTGACGTGGGTTGATCAACCCATGTGGAAACGAAAAATTCATCAGGGGAGGGAACAGGAATTTATGATCCAGGGTTCCTTCAAGGATTATTCCGTAAAGACCTCGATACTTGGTCAGCATCAGGGGGAAAACATCGCTCTTGCCATCGCAGCGGTTGAACAGCTGCAGATGGGTGGTGTGTACCTCACCGATGGTGATATCCAGGAGGGGATTGCAACCGCGGCTCATCCAGGTCGAATGGAGATCGTCTCAGAGAATCCTTTGATTCTGCTTGACGGTGCGCATAACCCTGCTGGGATGAACATGCTGGTCAAAACGATAAGGGAGGATTTTTCCGACTATCGTCTTATCCTTGTTCTCGGGGTGTTGAAAGATAAGGATGTCAAAACCATGGCATCGACGATTGTGCCGATCTCTGATGAAGTCATCGTGACGAAATCAGGAAATCCTCGGGCAGCAGATCCTCAGATGCTAATGGAGATGATTAAGGGTTCTTACGTCAACAAAAATGTGGTTGTTGAAGACTCGATCCCCCGCGCAATCGATCATGCTAAACACATTGCCAAACAAAAAGACCTGATCTGTGTTACTGGTTCGCTCTTCACGGTTGGGGAAGCACGAGGCTATATACTCCTCGGAAAATCTAGGTCTGAGACGTTTTTTGCTTAAAGCTTAATTTTCTGTAGAATCCTGCTAAGGTCTTTCATCGCCAGTGTTTTGAGCAGACGATCAGGTTTTCCGATGGATTCTTCCAGGTGTTCATCAAAATGAATTTTTCCAAGATACCGTGCCTGTAATCTGTGTACCTCTTTTTTGATAAATGAAGAATCAGTCATGGTCATATTCTCTATGACGCCCAGTACTGGTTTTTTCAGTTCTAATAAAATCATTAGTAGTTTACCGACTGCTCCCATCGCCACCTTTGATGGTGTTGTCACCACCAGGAACTCGCTGGTCTTCATGTATCGGATCACATCAAGGGTCTCATTGCCTATCCCCGGTGGCATATCGATGATCAGGAAATCAAGGGATCCCCATTGGGTGATCGCAAGGAGCTCCAGGATGATGTTGGAGATGTCAACCCCTCGGAACGGGGATGGTTTCTCCCCTGTGAAATACACAATAGACATGAAGGAGATCCCATGGATCTTTGGTGGGATGATTCCTTTTTCCTCTATTGGAAATTCATCTTTCACCCCAAGGATGATATGGGATGACGGTCCGTACAAGTCAAGGTCCAGCAACCCGACCCGGTAGCTTTTCTGTGCGAGATGCAGAGCAAGGCTTGAGGCAACCAGGCTTTTTCCAACACCGCCTTTGCCACTTGCGACCGCGATGATTCTGTTGATGTCTTTCAAACGTTTCTCAATGACGCTGGTGCGTGGCTCCATCGTCAACGTACTCCTTTGATGGAGGAAATCAGGACGCCTCGTCCTTTCGTAATCTCAAAATCAGGGCTCCCACACCGGGGGCATCGCGCATGTACGAAAACGACCTCTGGGATGAAATGGATTGACTCTGATTCTGTCTCATTGAGTTTCTTTTTCATGTCATCGTATTTCCAGTTCTCCCCGCAGTTTTTACAGGTGAGTGTGCTTTTCTCTGTTTTCAGTAAAAACGCGTCTTTTATTATGGGTGGTTTCTGTGATTTCGCTAGCTCATTGAGTGCAAACAGGAAGATTTCTTTTTCTATTTGCTGGAGTTCACCGATGAACACAGTGACCTGGGTGATTTTCTTCAGTTTTTCTTTCTGTGCTTCTTCGACAGCGGCCATGACGATGGATTCCGCAAGCGCCCATTCATGCATACAGGGACCGGATACAGGAGGCGAAGGTTTAAATGTTACGAACCGAAAGGAAACGAAAGCATGAGGAGATTTATATAGAAGCAAGGATTCTTGTTTTCTACAAGGTGATTTTTTTTGGAGAATAAAAAGATTAAAAAATCTGAGGATGAATGGAAAAAAACCCTTACACCCGAAGAGTTTTTAGTGTTGCGCAAGAAAGGAACTGAGTCTCCGTTCACTGGAAAATATGTTCATCAGACCGCAGAAGGCACCTACGTCTGCGCTGGATGTGGGAATGTTCTGTTTTCTTCTGATACTAAATTTGATTCGGGGAGCGGATGGCCAAGTTTCTTTACTCCAGTTGCATCTGATGCGATTGTATTGAAGCCTGATGGAAGCCTTCGGATGAGGCGAACCGAGGTGTTGTGCGCACGATGCGGGGGACATCTTGGTCATGTGTTCGACGATGGTCCAGCACCTACCGGTCAGCGATACTGCATGAACTCTGTCTCATTACGCTTTCTTAAAAAAGAATAAGTCAAAAAAATCATTAGAACGTGGGCTCTTGTATCCGGTCTACGATGGCAAACGCAAGATCAAAGAGTTGATCGTACTCCTCCTCTGTCTGTATCACTCGAGGGACCGCCACAGCAAGCCATGTCCCCTCAAGGCAGATCCGGGGTTTCTGCTGTCTCATCTCTAAGAGTTTCTGTTGAAGCGTAACGTTCAGCACATTTCTTGCGAAGGTCTCCTCCTGTGTTTTTATCAGAAACTCCCTGTCAAATTCATCATTGCCGATTTGAACATCGGTTGCTCCCAGTGCTTTTCCCAGTCGTGTCCCAACAGATTCTTTGACAATTGTCAGGTTGGCTGAGGCTGGTTTTTGTAAAGCCATACTCGCCTCTGTTTTTGCTTGACGATATTTACTTCCTGGTACTGAGGTGACAACGATCGAGAGATTCCGATAGGGGAACTTTAGGACTGGTACAAGATAGGATCCTGTTACCGTTCCGCCTCGTTTCATAGCCTGTTGTTCCATGAGATTTCTCATGGTACGATATTGCCGGAGCGATAAAACAATGATGAGAGGAAAAATGACGATGATAACGCATATCACCAGAACAAGGGACCAATCCACAGCCATCTCAGACCATCTCTGCTCTCGCATCATCTCTCTGATTAATAAATAATCGGTATCCCATTGCTTCATGAGACGATGTTTTTTTATTTTCCCAGTAGAAAAAAAGAAAAACTCACATGAATTACTGCTTGTTGGTTTTGACAATGAAATATGAAATGAAAGACGAAAAAAAAGAGTTACTCTCGGAACCAATCAGACATATTGACATCAAGACGTTTAATGCCATTCCTTTGATTGAAGCCTTTGACCATATGGCGTTTCAGTCACGGAACCTCGCACATGCCTGTAAAATCTATCATACCATGCTCGCTGACCCGGATTGTTCCATCATCCTGTGCCTTGCTGGGTCTCTGGTGAGCGCTGGGTTGAAAAATGTCCTTGTCGATATGATTCGTCACAACATGGTTGATGCGATCGTCTCAACCGGTGCGATCGTCGTCGACCAGGATTTCTTCGAAGGACTTGGTTTTCAACATTACCGCGGGGAGGTACGAGTCGATGATTCCAAACTTCAGAAGATGCATGTTGACCGGATCTATGATACCTTCATTGATGAAGATGACCTTCGCATCTGTGATATGACGACGAAAGAAATCGCTGATGAGCTTCCCCCACGTCCGTACTCATCAAGAGAGTTCATCTATGAGATGGGCAGATACCTTGATAAACACGGGAAGAACCCTGACTCTTTTGTCCTTGAGGCGTATAAACATGAGCTTCCGATTTTCTGCCCAGCATTTTCAGATTCCAGCGCAGGGTTCGGACTGGTGTTCCATCAGCATGACCGGAAGACCAACTATCTGACGATCGACTCAGTCAAAGACTTCAGGGAACTGACCGAGTTAAAGGTACATGCGAAGCAAACCGGGATATTCATGGTCGGTGGCGGGGTGCCGAAAAACTTTGTGCAAGACACAGTTGTCGCTGCAGACATCCTTGGGATCGATGCTCCTATGCATAAGTACGCGATCCAGCTGACCGTTGCAGATGAACGAGACGGCGCACTCTCAGGTTCGACGTTGAAAGAGGCGAACTCCTGGGGGAAGGTTGATACAGGCTATGAGCAGATGGTGTATGGTGAAGCAACCATCACGTTGCCTCTCGTGGTCAGCTACGCGTATCACAAAGGAGCGTGGAAAAAAAGAAAATCTCAGAAACTGAATCAATTGTTGAAATAACACTGCTCAGACAAGCATTATATAGCAGAGACATTTCTTGTTTCTCCTGTGAAAGCGACACCACAAGACAAATTGAGACAACTCCAACAACTGCTTCTGAGCCTGAAGAGCTGCGCTATAGCGTATTCTGGTGGGATGGACAGCACTTTTTTAATTAAAGTCGCGTATGATACCCTTGGGAAGAACGCCCTTGCAGTGACCGCAACTTCCTCAACCTACCCGCAACGTGAATTAAAGGATGCGAAACGGTTCGCACAAGAGATAGGGATCCCTCATGTTATCATACCGTCTGAAGAGCTTGATATTCCTGAGTTTTCAGATAATCCTGCTGACCGCTGTTACTACTGTAAAAAAGAATTATTCCATAAAATACAGCTGATAGCACAAGAACATCATCTCCAGGTAGTCCTTGATGGATCCAACGCTGATGACACCTTTGATTATCGTCCTGGGGCTCGCGCACGAACCGAACTTGGTGTGAGAAGCCTTCTACAGGAAGTCGGATTCACCAAACAGGAAATCAGAGAGCTTTCCTCCTCTTTGCATCTGAAATCATCAGAAAAACCAGCGTTCGCCTGTCTTGCCTCCCGGTTCCCCTACGGAATGAAAATTACCAAAGAACGACTCAAACAAATAGAATCCGCTGAAGAATATCTTTTTTCTCTAGGGATTAGACAATGTAGGGTACGGTACCATGACCGTATCGCGCGAATCGAGGTGACAGCTGATGATATCCCAACCATCCTTGCGCATACACAAAAGATTATAAAACGTTTTAAAACACTCGGTTTTACCTACATCACACTTGATCTTCAAGGATACAGGACCGGGAGTTTAAACGAGGTGCTTACCAAATGAAAAAACTGTTACAAGACTACAAGGCAGGAAAGGTGAATTTGTCAACCGTCCTGCAAAAACTCAAAACCTTACCATATGAGGATTTAGAGTTCGCAAAGATCGATACCCATCGGGAGATACGAAAAGGATTTCCTGAGACGCTCTTCTGTCAGGGGAAAACCCTCCCTCAGATTTCACAGATTCTAAAAAAACTCCCGAAAGACCAAAACATCCTGTTGACAAAAGCGAACAAAAACGTCTACGCCTCCATAAAAAAAATATATGCTGAGGCAACCTATAATGAATCAGCAAAAACCGTTGTCATCCAGCGCTACAAACCCAAACAAAAGAAAGGAAAAATCCTTGTTCTTACGGCAGGCACCTCTGATATCCCTGTCGCAGAGGAAGCGGTCGTCACCGCACAGCTTATGGGAAACAAGGTAGAGACGGTCTATGACGTTGGTGTCGCTGGGGTCCACCGCTTGTTCGATATTAAGGATAAAATCTTTGATGCGAATGTCATCATCGTAATCGCTGGTATGGAAGGTGCCCTTGCCAGTATCGTTGGCGGTCTTGCATCAAAACCGGTCATCGCGGTTCCAACCAGCGTCGGGTATGGCGCAAGTTTTCATGGGATTGCACCATTGTTAACCATGTTGAACTGCTGTGCAGAAGGAGTCGTGGTGGTGAACATCGATAACGGATTTGGCGCTGGGTATTTCGCTAGCATTATCAACAGGTGAGAAACCATGTCGGTAGCGTATTTTGATTGTTTCGCAGGCATTGCCGGGGACATGATCTTAGGTGCCCTTATTGATCTCGGCGTCGATGAGAAGTTTTTAATAAAAGAGCTAAAGAAACTTCCGCTTACTGGGTACGAATTGATCGTAAAAAAAGTCGAACGCAACCATATCTCTGCAACAGATGTCACGGTGATTGTCACGGAAGATCAACATCATCGAAGCCTTTCAGATATCAATGATATCCTGAAACGCAGCTCACTAGAACCACTGGTTAAGAAACTCAGTTCAGATATCTTTTACAAACTTGGAAACGCTGAAGCAAAAATACATAATGTGTCTATCGAAGATGTTCATTTTCATGAGGTTGGCGCGGTTGATTCCATCGTCGACATCGTTGGGTCCGTCATCGCAGTGACTCTGCTTGATATCGATACGATTTATTGTTCCCCGCTGCCTCTTGGTCACGGGTTTGTGTCCTGTGAACATGGGCTGCTTCCCTTGCCTGCCCCGGCGGCTGTTGAACTTCTCAAAGGTATTCCTGTCTA
>Ga0209253_10005172_pt1 | contig 11325 bp, 9 predicted proteins | sample FrelakmetBRP12BR_FD_187145 | JGI IMG/M metagenome (GOLD analysis project Ga0209253, IMG submission 187145) | Freshwater lake sediment microbial communities from the University of Notre Dame, USA, for methane emissions studies - BRP12 BR (SPAdes)... | ecosystem: Environmental > Aquatic >...
CTAAATTTGACAGGCGACGGCGCTCTCATTTACCATCCCCAACGGTGGGCTATGGTGCTAAACCCGGAGGCCGTCGTACAAGGAGGATGATGTGAGCTTAAATGTTCTGCGGCTTGCCGGCTTAGGCCTGTTGGCTTTTCTCTGGACCGTTCCCGCCGGGGCGAGGGAGACCGAAACCATCCGTCTCCCGGAGGCGAAGGGGGAGCCGGTCCTTCTGGACGGACTGTTTTCGGACGGGGAATGGAACGACGCCGTGCAGAAGGACCTCGGGTCCGGCATCCGGCTTTATCTCAAAAAATCCGGGGGGCACGTCTTCATCGGAGTCCGGTTTTCGCCCTTCAAAGGTTCGATCGCCGACCTCTTTATCTCTCCCGACGGGCGGACGGTCACCCATCTTCACGCCTCGGCGCAGGTCGGAGAACGCCGGGTCCAAGAAACCTCAGGAGAGTGGGACAACCCGGAGTTCATCTGGGGCGACACGTCTGAGTGGCAGGCCAATGAAATCCGCTGGAACCAGCGCCGCATGGATCAGCTGATCAAGGAAGGCCAAACGACGGACGTGGCCCAGTTCGCCTCCATGTACCGGTACGACGGATTCGAATTCCAGATCAAGGCTTCGAAATTCAAATCGAACGCTTGGCACTTGAGAGTCGCGGCGCCCGTTCCTCCCGATTGGAATCATCCCATCGTCTTTCCGGCCGGGACGTCGATGACGAAAACGGAGGGCTGGCTGGAAGTGATCGTGAGGAATTTTTGACTTCTCCCTCTGGGTTGCATATAAATAGGGACGCACTCTGACATGACCGAGAAGGGAGGAATCATGGCCATGTCGCGAAAGAACTTCCTGAAAATAGTCGGGCTCGGATTCTTATCGGCTGGCACGGGGAAAGGCCTGGCGCAGCCGTCCTCATCTCTCGAAAAGGCCAGGGCGGAAGCTCTGAAGCTCAAGATCACGGGAGTCGACATCTATGCCTTCGACATCCCGCTCAAGGAGCCGTTCAAGATCTCGATCGGCACGGTCTACGCGGCCAATGACGTCCTCATCATGATCCATACCGACGCCGGAATCGTCGGGCTTGGTGAAGCCTGCCCCTTCGCCCCGATTACGGGTGAAACGCAGGAGATGAACCTGGCCGCCGCCAAGGGGCTGCGCGAGATCGTCCTCGGAAAAAGCCCCCTGGCCATCGAGAGCCTGGTCCGCGACTTCGGTCCCTTTCTCCATTCCAACCCGAGCGCCGTGGCCGCTTTCGACACGGCTCTCTACGACATCCTGGGGAAGGTGGCCGGCCTGCCGCTTTACCGGCTCTTCGGCGGCGATAAGCCGGCCTTCGGCACGGATATCACGACAGACCTCGACGAGCCCGAAAAGATGGCCGCCAAGGCCGGAGAGTTTGTCGGCCGCGGGTTCGACACGATCAAGATCAAGGTCGGCCAGGGACAGGAGATCGACCTGCGGCGCCTCGAGGCCATCCGCCAGGCAATCGGTTACGAGCGCAAAATCCGGATCGACGCCAACCAGGGTTGGACGCCGCCCCTGGCCATCGACACACTGAAGAAGATGGAGAAATTCCAAGTCGAGTTCGTCGAGCAGCCCGTCCTGGCTTCGGATTTAGCGGGCCTTAAAGCCGTCCATACCGTAAGCCCCATCCCGGTGATGGCCGACGAAGCGCTCTTCTATCCGGCCGACGCCGTCAAGCTCATCAAAGCCGAAGCCTGCGCCTACCTCAACATCAAGCTGATGAAGGCGGGCGGAATTCTCAACATGATGAAAATCGCCCACATCGCCGATGCCGCGAACATGCTCTGCATGGTCGGATGCATGATCGATTCGCGTCTCGGGCTGACGGCCGCGGCCCATGTGGTCGCCGCGAACCGCAACATTGTATTCGCCGACCTCGACGGGCACAACTCCCACACGGTCGACCCGGTCGTCGGCGGGATGCTTTTCGAGAAAGGACAGGTCACTGTCCCCGAGCTTCCGGGCATTGGTGCTGATGTGGACCCGGCGTATTTGAAAAAACTCAGGAAAATTTAGCGCCCTCAGACCAGCTTCTTCAGCTCCTCGAGCAGTCGGTCAATGTGGGCGTCGGTATGGGCGGAGAAAATCGAAGCCCGAAGCACTCCGCCGGCCGGAGCGCCTACATATTTGGTGTATGGGAGGGCAATCCCCCTGTCCAGCAGCTCCTTCTGGACTCTTTTCATCTCCTCGGCGGACGAAAGGGCCCAGGTGACGATCGGCATCGGAGTATCTCCGACATCGAACCCGAACTTTCGCATCCCCTTCTTGATCCGGGCGACGTTCCGGCGCAGCTTCTCCCTCCATTCGGGATGGCTCTGGACGAGCTCGATCCCCTTGGCCGAGGCGGCCGCGATGGGCGTCGGGGGAGAGCTCGCTCCACTGTAAGCGCCGACGGTTTGCTTAATCTTCTGGATAAAGGCGGCCGATGCCGGGATAAACCCGCCATGGCCTCCGAAGGCCTTGCTCAGCGTCCCGCTCATGATGATCCTCTCGCCCGCCTTCAACCCGAAATGCTCGCACGTGCCCCGGCCGTTCGCCCCGAGGACGCCGACGGCATGGGCATCGTCGAGGCACAGGATTCCGTTGTACGGCTCCAGCTCCTTGACGATCTCGGGCACGGGCGCAATGACGCCGAAGGTCGGGAAGACTCCGTCCGTAATGACCAGAGGCCGTTGGCCTGCTTTGAGTTCGGATTTGAGCTTCGTCCTCAGGTCGGAGGGATCCCGGTGCTTGTAGAAGACAACAGGCTTCCGGGTCGAAAAAACTCCGTCTTTGACGCTGAAATGGGCGGTTTCGTCGACAAAGGCCAGGTCAAATTGATCGGCCATGCCCTGGGCCATCATTAAACCGTTGAGATATCCGCTGACATAGTAGAGCGCATCCTCGGTCCCGAAATAGCCGGCGAGCTTTCTCTCGGCGTCGAGGAGAACCGGGTTGTTGCCGAACCCGGAGCGGGTGGTAGCGCTGTGCAGGCCGTACTTGCTGAAGGCCTCGATTCCCGTCCGGATCATCTCGGCGTTGCCGTGAAGGGCGAAATATCCGGTGCCGCCGAAATAGATGTATTTCCGGCCGTTGATGACCGTCTCGGCGCCCGGAGCGCTGTCCATAACAAAGGGCACCGTCTGGCCGGCGGGAAGCTGGCCCGGCTCGAGGCCCAGTTCCTCGGCGAAGGCCTTCAGGCCGTAAGGGGCGAACAATAGACCCAGGGCCGAATTCCTCAAAAAGGCTCTTCTTGTAGTCATTGTCTCTCCTCCCTTCGCGGGATCGCTTATAGGCTAACCCGAGCATCCGGACTTGTCAAACCTGCGCCGGGTGCCAGATTTCGAAGTCTTGGGCGATGATTGACATCAATTCAGCCTCGATTTATGCTTCCTCACAATAACGATATGGGATAAAGGATTCGCCATGAAGAGAACCTGCCTGCTATTCCTGGTGGCCCTGGTCCTCGCCTTTGCCATTCAAGCCTGCGCGCCCCAGCCCAAGCCCGCAACCGTGCCCCGGACGCAGCCTCTCTGGTTCGGCCTCCACGTCCTCATCGAGAACAAGCCGGCCGCAGAGGCGCTCATCGCCGAGCTCCCGGCGCTGGCCAAGGTTGGCATCAACCTGCTCATCTACGAGGTCGACTACAACTATGAGTACGTCTCCCATCCCGAGCTCCGCGGCGACGACCCGGTCTCCCGGGAAACGGTTAAGAAAGTCGTCGCCATGTGCCGCGACCTCAAGATCCGGCTGATCCCGGAATTTCAGTCACTGGGCCACCAGTCCTGGGAAGGGAAGACCTTCTCCCTACTGACGAAATACCCCGAATTCGACGAGACGCCCGGCCAGTTTCCCGGCAACAAGGACATCTACTGCCGGAGCTGGTGCCCGCTCCACCCGGACCTCAACCCCATCATTTTCGCGCTCTATGATGAAATCATCGAGGTCTTCGAGGCCGACGCCCTGCACGTGGGCATGGACGAGGTCTTCCTGATCGGCAGCGAATTCTGCTCCCGCTGCCGGGGCAAGGACCCGGCGGAGCTGTTCGCCAAGTCGGTGAACGACATCCACGAGCACCTGGTCAAAGAGCGCGGCGTCGGGATGCTGATGTGGGCGGATCGTTTCCTCGACGGCGCCGCCACCGGCTACGGGGAATGGGAAGCTTCGATGAACAAAACCTACCCGGCCATCGACCTCGTCCCCAAGGACATCATCATGTGTGACTGGCACTACGAGCGGATGAAGTCCTATCCCTCGATCCCCCTCTTTTTGAACAAGGGATTCCGCGTCCTGCCGACGAGCTTCCGCGATGCCAAGCAAACGAAAAAGCTGATCGATTTTTCGCTGGCCATCCCCTCGGAGCGCATGCTCGGCCACCTCTCTACGATCTGGCATGCCCCGGAAGCCGGGAAGACGGCCCAGTGGCCTCCGCTTCTCGCCGCCGCTAAGAAGCTGCGGAAGCCCCAACCCTAGGTCAAAATCCTCAGATTCTACTTGATGATGTCCGGACCTTCGTCGGGCCAGTTGTCGTCAGTGCGCTTCCAGGTTTCATCCGGGTTGTAGCGTTCCATCGTTTTGACAATATTGAGCGAGTCCGGCCCAAAGTCTTTTTCGTAGACGATCCCGTCATAGCTGACCATGAAGGTCTTAACTCCCGTAACGAGGTATTCCACGGGAACAGCGACGAGAGCAAACCCTCCAATCATCATCCCCTTGATCACGTAGTCGAGTTCCCCCAGCGGCGCCGCCGGCCCCTGCCCCTTTAAAACTTTAAAATAGTAGCCGTGGTAGCCGGATCCCGCGTTGGCGGAGTAGCCTTCCTCGATGGCGCGGGCAATGGCTTCGCTGATGGGGCCGCCCGGCGTGCCATCCGCATTCTTCCAAACCAAGCCATCCTTTTTCCCGGGAGTGCTGAAGATCCTCTGGGCGTACTGGCTGATCCCGGTGACCTCACGGGCCAGCAACGCGTATTCGTATTGAGCTTCGACGAAGCCCCGACAGATCTGGATGGCGTCCAGCTCATTGGCTCCAATGCGCCGGAAGACAATCTCATCGAAGCCCGCTGGAGAGTCAAAGTACCACTTGCCTTCCTTTTTGACGATCGGAACGGGAAACGGCCAATCCAGCTCGCCGATGATCAGGACCGCATGGTCGGGCGCTTCCGGGTCCACGTTTACGGAGTTTTTCTCTCGGGCCGCTGCGGCAAAGGCTTTCACGGTGTTCCTATCCTGTACGGGATCAACCGCCGGCAGCAAATCCTTGCCCTCGGGGCCAAGAATCTCTAAAAGCGCAGGTAAATCATACCGGTCCGCCGCCTCGATCAAGGCATCGGCCGCTTGCCGCGGCGTTTCAAAAGCTTTTTGACCGGAAGGGGCGGGCGCCGGCGCTTTCTTCGCAGATTGCGGCTCGACAGCCGAAATGATGGCCGGAGCGACGAAAAGGACCGCCACACCAATAGAAAGAAGAGTGTGCAGCATGACTCCCTTGCCTGTTATTGAACTCATCGGTTTTTCCTTGTTCATGGCCTGGGTTACCTCCTTCTCCCGCCGCCGCGCGAGCCTCCAAAGCTCGAAGACCCCCGGGAACTGCTGGAGCGTGCGGACCGGCCGCTCATGCCGCTGGAGGCCCCGCCGAATGCGCCGGAACTTCGGGATTTTCCGCTGCTGGAGACGCTCCGGTTGCCGACGCGGTCCCCCCCGCCGCTGCTGCGGCCCGCCGTTCTTGACTGTTGCTGGCGCGCACTCGACTGCCGCGTAGACATGGAATCGCCGCGCGCTGTCCCTCCAAACTTGTCGGCTGTCGCCCGATCCCCGTACGGTGCGCCGCCGCGATGCTGTGGGTTGTGCTGCCAGGTATTACCGCCGCGGCCGCCCGTGGGATTGACGCGGTCCCCGCCTCTGTTGATGTTGTTCCGGTGGAAATTGTTGTCCACATTGATGTTAATGTTGTTGCCCCCCCAACCGCAGTGATAACCCCAGCCGCCGCCCCAGAAGGCTCCCATGGCTATCCCGATCCCGAACGAAATCGCCATGCCGGCGGCATAATACCCCGGCGGGGGATAATAAATCGGCGGATAGGGATAGATCGGCGGGCCATAGACGACTGTCGGGTTATAGCTCGGGACATAGATCACCTGCGGATTCGCCTGCTCGATGACGATCACCTCTTTGCTTTCGACCACCTTGGTTTCCACCTTTTGCTCCTCGGAGGGTTTCAGGTTGCCCTTGTCCTGGGCCTTTTTCCGCATGCGCTGGACCGCCTCCATGACGTCACTCTGCTGCACAAGGAAAGCATTTCCCAGGTCCGTGGTCCACTTGATGTCATCCGCCAACCGCTTGACCACATCCGGAAGCGCCGCCATGGCCTGGATGCTCGGGTCCCAATCCTGCTTCTTCACCGCCTCGGCGAGGGCCTCGTCTTTCAAGTCCTTGTTCTTCTCCAGCCACTGTTGAAGCTGCACGACCTCCAGGGGATAAGTCGAAGCGACGAGGGTTTGGCTGAGAAGCGGGTCGGGATAGAGGGCGATGGGGGCAACCAGAGAATCCAGTTGATCGTTGGACAGTTTCACGGCGGCCTCGGGTGCAGCCGCCTTCTGCTCAGTGGCTGTCTGCGCCGCCCTTGCCGAGATCACCCACTCTCCTGGAATCAGGAAGGCGGCACAAAGAACTGCCACTAGACCCCGAAAGGTCCACCTCTCACGCCAGATTCCGGAAAATCGTTTTGAAGACAACCGAGGAGAGAAAGGCCTTACTCTGGCTACCATGAAGTTGCTCCTTTCATTTCCATAGACTCTGGGACAACCCCTTCCCCACAGAAAACGGGACGTCTATTTTGAAACGGGCTAATCATCATAGGCAGAATAACGCCCAAAAAAACAGCCGTGTCGAGCTAGATTCTGACTAGCTTATAACTCAACGAACGGCGGGCGTCAATTGGACCTTCGTCCAGTACGTCCGGGCGGAACCGACGAGAATTCTACGTCCTAGGCTTACTTGGTGATCAAAGGAAGTTCAGAGCCAATTTGCAGGTCCACCAGGGCATTGAGCTGCCGCTCGATCTGCATGTATTTAGCGGCCAGGACGGGATTGAGAGTCTTGGCGAACTCCTGGTAATACTTTTCCTGGAGCTTGAGCCTCTTGCCAAGAAACGTAAACACCTGTTTCGTCAGAGTGTCGGCCTTGGCGTCGGTCATCTTTTCAAAGTTTGCGGCATAATCCTTGATGAGTGCGATCCGCTCGTCGTTCAAAGTTGTCAATTCCGCGTCGTATTTCCGGTAGATCGGCCAAAAAACCTGGCCTTGAGCATCCGTGAGCCCCATGTTCAAGGTGACGATGGCCACTTTCTGGGTTTTCAGGTCGGACCGCAGCAACTCTAAATAAGATTCATCGTAAGTCTCTTGAGAATATAGGCATACTCCGGCCATTAAAACCACAAACATCAGAATCAAGGCTTTTTTCATATTGTTTCTCCTTTCAATATTCCTGTCTCTATCTCTAAAAACTCGGAAACGGGTTACGCTGGTTGTTTAAATAATAAAGGGGGCACACCAAGGTGCCCCCTTTTTCTAAATCTTAACTCAACCGTTCCGGCCGTCCGGCTAAAACCGGAAGCACAGCCCGCCCGTGAACTCCCACTGGTTCATGTAGTTGCTGACCGGAACGACCCAGGGAACGCCCCACCAGTCGATCCAGATCTCGTTCGAGCTGTTGATGTAGGTCGGGCACCATTTCACCTGCGCCCTGAGGCCGACCATCTGACTGGCGTTCACCTGAACTCCCGCGCCCAGGGCCCCGGTAAAGCGGCTCTCGGACGAAGGGTCAATGCTTTGGCCCTCGAACTCAAGGGGCTTGGGGTTGAGGACCGTCGCTCCCAAGGCGAACAAGAGATAGGGACACGCCATGGCCTCGTCACCGCTGAAGTAGTAAAGAAAGTTGGCGTGCCATTGGTCCGTGGAGATCTTGGTCAGTTCCAGCTCGGTCGCGCCGGAAAAAGCCGTGACGTTGGAATCGGACCGGCTCCACATCGCTTCAATCGTGAAAAACGGACTCACTCTGTACCCGAGGGCCAGGCCGTAGGCCAATCCGTCCTGGACCTTGAAGTCCGTGAGTTCCGCGACGTCCCCGCCGAGGGTTCCGGCGGTGCGATAGCCGATGTGCGGCGTCACCACAAACCGGCCTTGGGCCCAGGCCGCTGTCGATAGCATGATCAGCGCCAGGGCAAGAATCAGTGCTTTTGAGCTTTTCATCATATAACCTCCAATGAAAGCTTTCCAAATATAGACGCTATTTTAGCAGGTTTATTCCAGCCGTCAATGGGACTTTGGTCCAATATGAGCCCAGGGGTAAGCAAGGTCTCATCTACCGCCTGCGGCCGGCGCTTCTTCCTGCAGAGCGATAAGCGCCCGAGTTGAAACCCTGGGTCTTGGCCTGCCCCTGCGAGCGGGCCTTCTGCTGATTGTCCAACTGGGACGCCTGCGGAGAGGCCGAGGATTGCTTGTTCTGTGCGGTAGCCGAAGTCTTCTGCTGGGCAGAATCCACGCTCCCCCAGCCGCTCCCCGAGTTCTGCTCCCAGCCGCTATCGCCTTTGCGATAGACTGTCCCGTCCTTGCCGGCGTAGATATCATCCCCGACTTTAACCGCGCCTCCCTGCTCCCCGCGGAGCCAGGCGGCGCTGGTCTGATCGCCCGTGCGGACGTTGCCAGCGGTCACCTTGCCGCCGCTGACCGTTCTGCCGGTATCGGTATCCGTCACCGCGCCCCGGCTCCCGTAGGCATAGTTGCCCGTGTAGACATTGCCCACGGCGGCCCGCTGGCCCGCGGCGAGGTTGCCCGTCTTGGAGTTATAGGACATGCCCACCTGGTTCGCCCAACGGTTCCCGGTATAGGCGTTGAAGCCCCCGGAAGTCCGGGTCACGGCCCCCGTCGAACCATACCTATGATAAACGTTGCCGGTCGTCGCCGCCCAGCCCCCCGGGCCCCAGACCGCCGCACCGCGTACGCCCCAGGCGGCCCCGCCATACCATCCGTACGGCGGATGATAGTAGGGATAGGGGTAATAATGTCCCCAACCGACGGGCCCCCACCAGGGATACATACCCCAGCCCCAGTAAACGGGAGCCATCGGCACTCCCCAATGCCAGCCGAACCCGTAACCGTAGGCCCACCCCGTCCACGGCGTGTAGCACATGCTGCAGCCGAAGCCGTAGGTCATCGGCGGGCCAAACCAAACAGCGCCCACCCACGGCGTGTAATGGTAGCCGGTGCCGTAGACAACCACAAAGCCCGAGCCGTGAGTGAGGCAGGATCCATAGTATCCGGGCGTATAACCCACGTTCACGGTTTCCGCGTCGGAGCTGTACACCTTGACATAGGTGACAAAATGAAGAGAAGAGCTGGGCGGAATGGTGTAGATCGCAGTCGGCACCGAGTCCGCGACCGCCCACGGTCCGTCGATTGACGAGGCCTTGAACCAGATGCCGTTCTCGACGGCGTAGAACGTCTTGCCATCAACCCGGATAATCGGCGTTGAGGTGTTGACGGCGGACTGGAGCGTCGTCCCGTCGATGGGCTTAAGCTCCGGTTTCCCATCGAACTGGGGCGTGTTCAGCTTCGCCGTCTTGCGATTGACTGCGGCCGTCTGCGGAATATGGTTGGCGATAACCGCTTCTTTAGCCTGCGGCGTGTCGGGGACAGAAGCCTTGACGTTTTCTTTCGGACTGTCATCCGGGATCTTGGCGAAGTCGGGCGGAAGCTTGCCGTAGGGAACGAATTCCCAAGGCCCCTTCATGGAGACCGCCCCGAACCAGCGCCCGGATATGAGCACGTAGAAGTCCTGTTGAACACTGTGCTTGAACAAGTGCCCCGTTGTGTTCTCGGCATAGAGCAGCTTTGTGCCCGGGATGGCGACGTACTTGGGCTCCCCTTCGGTCACGATCAGCTCGGTGGCCGAGGTGGCCACGGTGATCGTCGGAACGGGCCCCTTGGCCAGCGTCGGCTTTTCTTCCTTTTCCTCGGGGTCGGATTCTCCTTCGAGCAGGTCCGCCTGGCCGCCGGCGACGGCGTCTTTGAGCGCTTTATCCAGATCTTTAGCCGGCTGCTGGCTGATCGTCCAGGGGCCGTTGATGGAGGCCGCTTCGAGCCAGCCGTCAAACAGGTGCAGGTAGCACTTTCCCCACGTATCTTTCAGAATGAGAGGACGCGTGTTGATGACCCGTTTCAGGCTCGTGTCCTTGACCTTCTTAAAAACCGGGTCGCCGTCGATGTAAACCAGGATAGCCGGCACCGTCGAAAAGATGATCTGGGGCGGGTCGTTCTTGATCGGCACCGCGTCGTCAATCTTCTTCTCCGCTTCCATGATGGCCAGCTCTGCCTCCAACCGGTCGAGGGCGATGAGCCTTGTCTTCGGGATCACGTTTTTTTGCAGCGTCTCGAGGTAGGCCTGCTGTTTGTCCGGCGCCGAAGGAAAAAGGACTTTGAGGACCTTGATGTCATCAAGGGTCACGATCCTGTCGACCTTATCCACTTCGGTGCGCGCCGAAAGGCGGGCCGCTCCATAGGAGGGCTTGTCGCTGCCGGCAACTTTGACTTCGATGGCCACCAAGGCTTGGAGAAGAACGCCGTCCCACGACTCAAGCTGGGGTTGGTGAACTTTGAAAGTGGTGTCACCGCTCTTGATCTCCCGCGGCCAGCCTTCATTAACGGCGGCGGAGGGAGGATCAGCTTGCGGGGCGGTCTGCGGGACCGGGGAGGTCTGCTTGGACGAAGTCTGACCGGGACGGGTAAGGCCGGCGGCGCTAACAAGCACGATCACGCCGAAAACAAAAATCCATCTAAAACCGAAACTTTTCATTGTCACCTTCTTTTCCGATTCTCAGCAAAGACGCCTGAAAAATATAGAATTTAAAAATTTCTTCCTTTTTTTATATAGGAAGGGGCAATGCCCGGTCAATTGGACCTTGGTCCTACCCGGGCATTTCGGGATGAGAAGAGCCATAGGACCAAGGTCCAATTGACTCTCCCAAGAGACGCGAGATAATAAGCCGAGATGGCCATTAAGACTGCCCTGAAAAGCGCTTTTGCCTTTCTGATCTTGGCTGTGGCGCCTTTCCTCGTTTTCAAACCCTGTGCGGCCCAGGAACTGACGCCCCGCGCCCTCGCTCCCGCGCCCGTGAAGATGCATATCTTGCTTCTCGGCTATTCTTATTCTTATGGGAATTACCTTTTCGATGCCGCTCTGCCGATAGAGGGCGTTGATACCAAAGCCCACGGTTTGGTCATGGGTTACTCGACGACTCGCCAAATTTTCGGGAGAGGGGCGAAGCTGGACTTT
>Ga0209253_10005173_pt1 | contig 11324 bp, 5 predicted proteins | sample FrelakmetBRP12BR_FD_187145 | JGI IMG/M metagenome (GOLD analysis project Ga0209253, IMG submission 187145) | Freshwater lake sediment microbial communities from the University of Notre Dame, USA, for methane emissions studies - BRP12 BR (SPAdes)... | ecosystem: Environmental > Aquatic >...
GAAAATGTCGAAGAACAAATGAACGTCCTGGGCGCGATTTCTGCTGGACCACCCGCCAGATCCTGGCTGGGCGTGCCCATGCTCTACGCGGGGGAAGTGATCGGCGCGATCATTGTCCAGGACACCCACCAGGAACATCGTTTTAATGAAGAGGACCAGAACCTGCTCAGCACACTGGCGGCGCAGATAGCCGTGGTGGTGCGTAACGCCCGGCTGCTGGAGAGCACGCAACGCCGGGCCGCGCAGGAGCGCTACCTGAATGAGATCACTGCGCGCATCCGGCGCGCGCCGGATATCCAGTCCATTTTGAAGACCACTGCCGAAGAACTAGGTACGGCGCTGGGAGTGCAGCAAGCCCAGATCCGCCTCGAGGCAGGCGGGCCGGCCAGCATGCCCCAGCAAACTTCGCAAACGGAGGCTGAACGATGAAGCTTTCCATCTTCAACCTGCACCGTCCCGCCCCCACCCCTGGCGATAAACACAAGACGCCTTCTGGCGCCCCGCGGGCTATTTCGCACAACATAGCCGAGAGCAAAAATCTTGGCCTGCAGGTAAACCAGTTCGCCAGCCAGTTATTAAAAACCCTGTTGGTGGCCTCCAGCAGCCTGGGAATCCTGCTCTACCTGCTCAACCTGCCCGGTATGATCGCCAATGGACAGTGGGTCGCGCTGGCGGTCTTTGGATTGGTCTGCCTGGGTCTGATCGTCCTCACCGGTGGAGCTTTGATGGGCGAACGCTTCTCCAATCCGCGTTATGCCGTTCTGGCGACCGGTTATCTGACTTTATTATTGGTAGCAGGCGTTGGCATGCTGCTCACCGACGGTTGGTATGGGAACGGGCGGGTCTTGCTGGTGGTCTTACCGCTGCTGGCAGCCTTCTTGTTTGGCAGCGGGTCGCTGGCAAGCTTCGTCCGCCTGACCGCGCTGGTCAGCAGCATCGCAGTCGTGGCGATCATCGGTCTGTTCGTCGGTTATGGACAGGACCCGGTGATCAAGCCGCTGCCAGACACCTCCACCCTGCTCAATTGGACGATGATGGTGGGTGGTTTCAGCCTGGTTGCATTGGTCTGCGCGCTGGCGCTCAATGCCTACCTGCGCGTGCTGGAAAACAGCCTGAAAAACAGCGAGCAAATCGCCCAGGGCTTCGACCAGGAACACCAGCGCCTGGAAAACCAGATCCAACAACGCACCAACGACCTGGAGCGCCGCCTGGCTCAGATCCGCAGCGTAGCGGAGATCATTAAATCCATCAGCGTGGTCGGCGAGCACAGCGATCCCAGTGGAGCAGCCATCCCCGATCTCTTACAACGCGTCTGCGACCTGGTCAAAGAACAGTTCAGCCTGTATTATGTCGGGGTCTTTCTGATCGAACCCAGCGCCAGCGGTCCAGACAGTGCCGTCCTGGCAGCCGGCACCGGCGAAGCCGGGCAGAAGCTACTGGCAGAAGGTTACCGCTTGCAGGTCGGTGACGATTCGGTGATCGGGTGGGCAACCGCTAACCGCAAGGCGCGCGTTGCCCAGAATCCACGTTCTCCAGATGACCCAGTAGAGATCGCCGGAATTGTGCCATCTGAGCCCACGCGCAGCGATCCCGGGCTTGACGACATTGCCAGCGCGTTCACCCAGGCTGGTCCCATAGCGAGCGAATCGGAGGCGCGGCGTTTCACTAACCCCTATCTGCCTGATACGCGCTCCGAGCTGGCTCTGCCGGTGCTCAGCCGGCAGGCTGTGATCGGCGCGCTGACCATCCAATCCGAAAGCGAAGAGGCTTTCGACCAGGATGATATCCTGGTCATGCAAGGCATAGCGGATGCTCTGGCGAATGCCATCGAAAATGAGCGCCTGTTTGCGCAGACTCAGGCCGACCTGGCGGAAATCCAGGCACTGCACCGGCAATACCTGAGGCGCGCCTGGGACCAGTACCTGTCAACTCAGGCTGGAGGGGATGCGCTTGCCCAGGAATACATGTACCAGTCCAAACACCTTACCGCCAGCCAGGCGGCCGCCAGCCAGCCGTCCACCTCTGTCAAGAACCTGGAACTGCCCATCCGGCTGCGCGGTATGCCTATTGGCAGCCTGAATCTGGGGATAGCCGCCAACCGGACGTTCACAACCGAGGAGTTGGCCTTCATCAACTCGGTGATTGACCAGGCCGCTGTGGCATTGGAGAATGCGCGCCTGCTGGATGAGACACGCCAGAGAGCAGAGCAGGAAAAAGTGGCGGCTAGGATATCTTCGAAGGTGTGGGCATCGACCGACATCGATACAATCTTGCGCACCGCATTGAAAGAACTGGGCACCGCTTTGGACGCTTCCGAAGCGGTGATCGAGCTTTGGCCGGAATAGGCGCTAGCCGGAGATGAGTTTATGATACCTTATTCACAAACGACGAATGGGGAACCAGAAAAGCAAGCCAGCGATTGGCTGCCTGCCTGGCTGCGGCGCAGCCTGCAGTCGCGCCTCACCGCCCTGGTGCTCGTCGTGACCATTCCGTTGCTCGTCGGTATGGTCGTTTTCCTGACCCTGCAAGCCCGCCGCGGGCTGCTGAACGCCGCTAACCAGACGCTCAGCGCCGCCAATAGTTCCATCTCAGAAACAACCCGGCTCTGGCTGGAATATAACGCCAACGCGTTGAAAACGCTGGTGAACAACCCGGATATCGCCACCATGAACAGCCTGTGGCAGAAACCCATGCTTGAAGAGATGGCGGCCTCCTATCCCTATATGTACCTGGTCAGCACCACCGATGTGAACGGGATCAACCGCGCCCGCAATGATGACCAAAGCCCGAAGGATTACAGCGACCGGTATTGGTTCAAGAATGCGCGTAGCGGTGCGATTGTCACGTACGAAACGCTGATCGGCAAAACCAGCAACAAACCGGCCCTGGTCGTCTCCATGCCGATCCACGAACGCAGCGACGCGCCCAGCAGCTCTGGCGGCAATGCACCCGAAGGGAAAATCATTGGCGTCGGTATGTTTGCTACCGAGTTGACACAGATATCTAATTTGGTTACAGGCGTTAACCTGGCTCGAGGCAGCAGCGCCTTGATCGTGGACCAACAGAACCGCCTGGTAGCGGATTCTGACCCAAATGCTGAGCTCATGTCCGATATGAGCGATTACCCTCCTGTAAAAGCCCTGCGAGAAGGCAAATCCGGCTCGTTCAGTTTCACCGATAGCCGGGGACAACGCTTTCAGGCATACATCACCAAATTGCCGAACCGCTGGGGCGTGATCACGCAACAAACCGAAACCGGTCTTTTCGGTTCAATCAATCAATTCCAACGCCTGGCTCTGACTGTTTTGCTGGTTGGAGTATCCATAATGGCGCTGCTAACCTGGACGACTATTCGCCAGGCAGTTCACCCGATCCAGGAGCTGACCGAGGTAGCCGTAGCCATCAGTTCCGGTGACCTGACACGACAGGCAACCGTGCAAACCGGTCCGCCGGGCAGCCAGGATGAGTTGGGTTTGCTGGCCCAGACTTTCAACCAGATGACCGCCGAGCTGCGCGAGCTGGTGAGCGGTTTGGAAAACCGTGTGACTGAGCGTACCCGTCAGCTGGAGCGCAGAGCTTTGCAATTCCAGGTGACTTCAGAGGTCGCCCGCGAGGCCGCGGCAATCCGCGACCCCGAGCGACTGCTGCAAAATGTGGTCAACCTGATCTCAGAGCGCTTCGGTTTCGACCACGCCGGTATCTTCCTGCTTGATCTCACCGGGACACCCGAAGGGTCAGCGATCCCAGAATCAGCCATCCAACCTCCTGCCTCATCGACCGGGGATGGGAGCAGCGAGAGCATCAGCGCCGGTCCTGGCGCTAAGTCAGGCTTTGCGGTCTTGCGGGCAGCCTCTTCGGAGGGCGGGAAGTTTATGGTGAGCCATGGACACCGTTTGAGGATCGGACAGCAGGGCATCGTCGGTTTTGTGGCCGCTACCGGTCAGCCGCGCATCGCCCTGGATGTCGGCAAAGATGCGGTCTTCTTCAACAACCCCGTCCTGCCTGAAACGCGCTCAGAAATGGCGCTGCCGCTCAAAGTGCAGAACCGGGTGATCGGCGTTCTGGATGTGCAGTCTAACCAACCCTCCGCCTTCAGCGATGAGGATATCTCCATCCTGCAAGTCCTGGCCGACCAGCTGGCGTTGGCGATCGAGAATACACACCTGCTGACAGAAAGCCAGCAAACAGTGCGCGAGCTGGAGGCTTTGTACGGCATGCAAATCCGCCAGGGCTGGAGCAAACGGCTGGCTGGAAAACCGCTCGTCTACTCATTCGATCGCCAGAGCGAGTCCGTCCGGCAAAACGCCCCGCCTCAGCCACAAGCTTCCTCAGCCGAGGGAGCGACCTCGGAAGACAGCCAACGCAATGAGCGAATGGATATTCGGGTTCCAATAGAATTGCGCGGCCAGCGGATTGGCAACCTGTACTTGCATCGTGCGCTGCCGACCTCTGACGCCGAAAAGCCATACTGGTCTGCTCAGGCAGAGGAATTGGTGCGTGATACAGCCTCGCAACTGGCACTCTCGCTTGAAAACGCCCGCCTGATGGAGGAAATCCAGATCCGCGCCAGCCAGGAAGAGCTGATCAACCAGATTGTCGCCCGCACACAAAGCTCGCTCAACCTGGAAACCGTGATGAAGACCGCGGTCACTGAGATCGGACGGACGATGCGCCTTTCGCGGATCGAGCTGCGGCTGGATACCTCCGGCGGCGCGCAGAGCATCATCGAAGGCAATCCGGATTCGGACGACTTTTTGGCTGGCTTTTCGGGGGACTATTCCAGAGACCTGCCGCCGGACCCGCCCGATGGACATGAGCCATCTGGACCTCAGCCAGCTGGAAATCAACCAGATGTGGACCTTGAGGAGACTGGCCAATGAACGACATTCGACTCCGCATTGACCAGAACACAGACGGGGTAACCAGCCAGGAGAGCACAGCTGGCAGGCGGAAAGGCGCGAGCCTTTTAAGCCGCGCTGTATTGTTATTCTTTATTATGATCCTGTTGGTCGTCTTAGCCGCTGGGATCAGTCTGTGGTTTTCAACCTCTATTCAAACGAGAACCGGATCTTTGCAGATGGCTACCAACCAAAGTGAGATTTCAGCCCAAATAGCGGAAATTGCCCGCTTGCAAAGCCTGGCTCGCACGCTGTCTCTGGCTGTGATTGTATTCGCAGTCTTATTCACATTTGGATCGATGTGGGTGGTGCAGCGCAGATTTCTGCTGCCAATCCGTAAGCTGACCAGCGATATTCAACAGATCACCCAGGCTCGCTCGGCGGCGGACTTGCAGCCAATCACTCCGCTTGAGCAAACCGATGAAATCGGCGAATTATCCTGGAGCATGTCCAGGATGGTTGACTGGCTAAGGGAATCTTATGCATCCCTTGAAAAACAAGTTGAAGAGCGCACGCACGGATTGCAGCGACGCCGGGTGCAAATCGAGGTCGCGGCGCTGATTGCGCGTGATATTGCCGCCATGCGCGACCTGGAAAATCTGCTCTATCGTTCGGTTAGCCTGATCCGCGACCGGTTCAACTTTTACCATGCGGGTATCTTCTTGATCGACCAGCGGGAGGAATTCGCAATCCTGCGCGCGGCAACTGGAGAAGCAGGGCGAGAAATGTTAGCTCACAGCTATAAGGTAAGGATCGGCCAAACGGGTCTGGTAGGTTATGTGGCGCGCAGCGGTGAATCTCGGATTGCCTCCGACGTAGAGCTGGAAGAAGTATATTTTAAAAGCCCTCTGCTGCGCGAGACCCAATCTGAAGCGGCACTGCCGCTCAAAGTTGCCGGGCAGGTGATCGGGGTGCTGGATGTGCAAAGCCAGGAAGCAGCGGCCTTCGACGAAGATAGCCTCACCACATTACAGATTATGGCCGACCAGCTGGCGATTGCCATTCAGAATGCGCGCTTGCTGCAAGAGAGCCAGGAGAACCTGAAAGAGCTTGAATCTACCTATGGGCGGATCAACCGGCAGGCCTGGGAGCGCTTCAGCCAGGGCAGCCAGGTAGTTGGCTATGAATTCGATGGTGTCAGCGCCAGTCCAATCATGCGCGAGCAGGAGCTGCCAGAAAAAAGCAGCCAGGTTGCAGCCGGATCGCCATTTAGCATCCCGCTGCGCGTGCGGGGCGAGGTGATCGGCACCCTGGATGTCTGGTCCCAGGAAACCGATCTATCCGACGCAGATGTCTATTTGCTGGCTACCATCAGCAACCGCATCAGCCAGATCCTGGAAAGCACCCGCTTGCTGCAAGAAGCACAACGCCTGGCCTGGCGCGAACAACAGGTCAACACCATCGCCACCCAGGTACGTAACTCGATCAACCTGGAGACGATCTTGCAGAATACTGTACGCGAGCTCGGCAAGTCGCTCGGGGCTACCCGGGCGTTCATCCAAATCGGCGGCAACTTGCCCCTTGCAGAACCAGACCAAGCTCCCCAATCCGGCGAAGGTCCCGGCGGGATAGAGCCAGCGCACCTGGAGACTGGGACAGTGGAAGAGGCAACCGAGCCACCCGCCGATCCTGGCCAGGCGGCTGGCTCCAATGGTCGCTCGTATAGCCCGCCAGCAGCAACCAGGCAAGGAGAGGATGAAGCATGAATCTACCGACGAACTCTCCGGGGCAGGAATTCGATCTGTCCGGCCGGCGCCCGGCCAAACCGAGAATCACCAGGATGATAAACCTGCGGCGGAACCCGGGCAATCGCTCCACATCCAGTATTCGCACCCGCCTGCTGGCTTTAGCACTCGGCCTTACGCTGGTTGCTCTGGTGGTGATTGCACTGGTCGCTTTCGATTCAGCCAGCAACGTGATCCGCCGGGCGCAACAGACCAGTAGCGATAGCCTACGCGCCCAGGCTGAAGTCTACCTGCAGCAGATCAATGCTTCGATCGCCGGTCAGAATAACCTGATCCTGGACCGCGCCGCCCGCGATGTCCAGACGGTAGCCGATACCAGCGCGGCAATCTTTAATGGTGAAATCTCCAACCAGCCTGTAACCATCCCAGGGCAAGCCAGCCGCCTGGTTACAGGACCGCAGGGGCAGTACCTGAATAAGAAAGAGGATGTTTCGAGCATATTCATCCCGAATACGGGCGGAAATCCACAGACCGACCTGGCTTTGAAACGCGATGTTGATCTCAGCGCGTTTCTTGACCTGGTGCTGCCCGCCATCAAGAATAACAACCCGAATGCCGCTGCAATTTATCTCGGCTCTGTGCATGACATGACGCGCTATTATCCCAATATCATGTTGGGCGAGGTGGTACCCGCGGACTTTAAGGTAACCGGCCGTCCCTGGTACACCACCAGCCTGGAGCAAAACATAAACTCAAATATCCCTGTGCCGGTCTGGTCACCGGTCTACCAGGACGCCACCGGTCTGGGACTGGTTACGACCATTGCCGTACCGGTTTATGACAATGCCAAGCAACTGATTGGTGTGGTCGGTCTTGACCTGACCCTGGATGAAATCAGCAAGAACATCGAGACGACCCGCTTTTCGAAAGCCGGTTATTCATTCCTGGTCGATAAAGACGGCAAAGCCATCATCCTGACCAAACAGGGCTACCAGGATATCCTCGGACGCGACCCTAAAGACCAGGAATTTGCTCCGGATGTAAAATCCATCGCCAACACTTCCTTTGCCCAGATTGTTGACAAGATGACCAAAGGCGAAACCGGCTTTGCCACTGCCTCAGTCCAGCAACCGGGGAACCCGAGCGCTCCAGCCCGCGAACTATTCGTCGCTTACTCCCCGCTGGAAAGCACTGGCTGGAGCCTGGGCAGTGTCGTGGCTGCCGAGGATGTGCTGCAAAGTGTCGTCGCTCTGCAGCAAGACCTGCGCGCCACTACCCGGACCGTTCTGGTCCGGCGAGTGTTACCGCTGGGCGTTGCGATCTCCATTATCCTGGTCTTGCTGGCTTTTTTCCTGACTTACCGCCTGGTGAACCCGATCCAAAGCCTGGCTGAGGCCGCCGAGCAGATCGGCAGCCGGGGACGGCGCGAGCCCGGGATCCATGCAGCCGAAATCCCGATCCAGGCCAGTATCCTGGCCCGCAACGACGAAATTGGTTTCCTGGCTAATACCCTGACGAACCTGTCTGCCCAGGTCAATGAATCCCTCGAAACATTGGAAGGGCGTGTGGCTGAGCGCACGCAACAACTCGAGAAACGCACCCTGCAGATCCAGACCGCCTCTGAGATCGCCAGCGAGATCACCGCCGCCAAGGACCTGGACAGCATGTTGCAAAACGCCATCGACCTGATCAGCGACCGGTTTGGTTATTACAACGTGGGTATCTTCCTGATCGATGAGATCGGAGAAAATGCCCAGCTCAAAGCAGCTAGCGGCGACCTGGGAAAACTGCTCCTGGAAAAGCACATCAAATTGCGCGTCGGGCAGCAAGGCATCGTCGGCTATGTGACCCGTTTCGGTCAGGCGCGCATCGTGGGGGATGTCAGCATCGATGAAATGTACCAGGCAGAGCCGCTTCTGGCTGACACACGCTCTGAGCTAGCCATACCCCTGATGAGCGGCGGTCAGGCGCATGGTGCTGCCAGACGCTCACAGTCCAGGACTGCCGCTCTGCAGGGTCCTGCAACTTTTCAGGCTGTAATCGGCGCGCTGGATGTGCAGAGCACACAAGTGAATGCCTTTTCTGAAGAGGATATCACCGTGCTGCAAATCCTGACCGACCAGCTGGCAATCGCCATCCAGAATATCCGGCTGGTGACCCAACTACAAAGCGCCGTGCAAGAACTGAACGTGTTTTACCAGGGCCAGACGCGCGAGGTGTGGTCGCGCTTCGCAGAGCAATCCGCCGGATTGGCTTACGTGTATGACGGGCTGGAGGTGCGCCCTGCCAAACATCTGCCAGCCACCTCCGCAGAATCTGGCGGAGAGGCAGCTGTCCAACGCCAGACCCTGGAACGGAAGCCGAGTAAGGACAGGCTGATGGTCCCGATCCAGCTACGAGACCAGGTGATTGGAGTCATCGGGCTGGAGAGTGATGAGGCAAACCATCACTGGTCTGAGGATGAGATCGCCGTTGTACAGGCGACAGCCGCACAGGCCGCCCTGACAGTCGAGAACGCCCGCCTGCTGGCCGAATCGCAACGGAAAGCCATGCGCGAAGAGCAGAGCGGAGAAATCACCGCACGGATCCGTTCATCGCTAGACATGGAAACCGTGCTGCACACGGCAATGAGCGAAATCGCTCAACGAATGGGTATCTCACAGATTGAAATCCAACTGGGGTCCGACCTGGCAGTGCCTGCGGACAGTCCGGATGAGGCCGCTAAAGCCCCACCCGACGCCAGCTCGCCAGCGAAAGCGAAACAGCAGGATGGTCGCCATGAGTGAACAACCGCTGAACCTGACCCAGACCGATCCAAAGCAGACCGGACCCACTCAAAGTGGGACGATACGCCGCCTGCTATCGTCCCCGATCCTTCCGGATGCAGAGCGCACCCGTGTGGCGCGCCTGGTGCACACCGTGCTACTGATCATGATGAGCGCCACCTTACTGGCATACCTCACCTTGCTGCTCTTTCAAAATCCATGGCCGGCGTTTGTAGGGATCTCATCGGTCCTGGTATCAGAGCTGATCGCTTATGCGCTTCTGCGCTCCGGCAGAGAAAAGGCTGCCGCGCTGCTCATGGTGATCGGTCTGTGGTTAGGCAGCGCCGGCATCGCGCTCGTCAGCGAGGGCGTGGCTAACTCTGGCTTCATCGCAATGATCCTGGTAGTGGTTATCGCTGGATTGACTTTGGGAGCCAGGGCAGGCGTGCTATTTGCTGCGCTCAGCACAGTTACCGGACTAGCCTTATTGATTGCCAAGCTGAATAATTTGCTGATTGCACCGCTGATCCCGCTCCAGCAAATGGGTTTCCTGATCGTCGCCGGGGTGATTTTCTTCGCTGCGGCGGGCCTGATTGCACTGGCAACCAATAGTTTGCAGGAAGCCGTGGAACAGGCCCGGCTGAATGAGCGCTCCCAAATCCAGGCTAACCGGGAACTGGTAGCGATACGCTCCACGCTCGAGGAGCAGGTCACTACTCGCACCAGCGAGTTGCAACAACGCTCGGGTTACCTGCAAGCTGTGATTGAGGTCAGCCACGCGACAGCTTCAATTTTGAATACCGTCCAACTGATGAATGAGGCGGTTGAATTGATCCGCACCCAGTTCGGACTTTATTATGTGGGCCTGTTCATCCTGGATCCGAGCAACGAATGGGCCATCTTGCGGGCCGGGACAGGCAGGGCCGGTCAGGCAATGATCGCCCGCGGCCACCGGATCCAATATGGCGCCGGCATGGTCGGCTGGAGCATTGCCAATGCCCAACCGCGCATCGCAGCCGATATTGAAAAAGATTATGTGCGCCTGGCTACAGCAGAGCTTCCTGAAACGCGGTCTGAGGCGGCTTTCCCGCTACGCTCGCGTGGAAAAGTCCTGGGGGCAATGACAGTCCAAAGCGTCAAATCAGAGGCCTTTGGTGAAGTCGAAATCTCCACTTTCCAGTCCCTGGCAGACCAGCTGGCTATCGGTCTGGATAATGCCCGGCTGTTCGATGAAAGCCAGCGCGCCTTGCGCGAGGCCCAACAATCCACCCAACAAACCAGTCGAACCGCCTGGGAAGCTTATCTACGCAGCGGCGTCAACCTGACTTTCCGCTACGATGATGGTCAAATCGTCTCTCTGGCAAACCAATTGCCAGCGAGCATGAAACAGCCCGCTGCTACAAGCGCAGCTCAACTTACAGGCAGTGCGTCGCTTGCCTCACGCCGCGACCCTGCCGAGCACTCTGACAGGATTTCGCTGCCGATCTCTGTACGCGATCAGACAGTCGGCCTGGTGCATTTTTCCAAAGGCGCAGCCAAACAGAATTGGACCGAGGATGAGCTAGCCATGCTGACGACCATTGTGGAGCAGCTTGGCGTCGCGTTGGATAGCTCTCGCCTCTATTCAGAGACGCAGCACCGGGCAGAACAGGAGCGTCTGATCGGTGAGATCACCTCACGGATGCGCGAAACACTGGATGTGGAAGCTGTGCTGCAAACCGCTGCTGAAGAGATTTACCAATCCTTAAACCTGGAAAATCTGGTTATCCAGCTTCTACCATCGGATGGACAGTCAGATGATACGACCGGGGAGAGCAAATAATGGACTCTCATCAAAAGAAAACCAACTCTGCAATTCCGTTCAATAAATTCTTCCGGTTGAACAGCATCCGCAGCCGCCTGATCCTCGTGCTGGCAATTTTCAGCATTTTACCCGTTGCATTGACCGGTCTATTTATTAATGTGGTCAGCAGCAA
>Ga0209253_10005174_pt1 | contig 11323 bp, 10 predicted proteins | sample FrelakmetBRP12BR_FD_187145 | JGI IMG/M metagenome (GOLD analysis project Ga0209253, IMG submission 187145) | Freshwater lake sediment microbial communities from the University of Notre Dame, USA, for methane emissions studies - BRP12 BR (SPAdes)... | ecosystem: Environmental > Aquatic >...
AGAGCTAATAGACTCAAGGCGCCATATTTAAAAGACATTACCCCTCTCTCCCTTTTTCTTTTACTTTTCCGCCCTTCATCCAGCCGGAGATGACCAGGCTCCCCTGAATGTTCGTGGGCATTCTGGGATTCATGACAAGGAGGTCCATTTCCGAGATCATCAATTCTTTTTCATGGTGCTCGATATCATGAAGAAACTGCCCTAAGCCCAACATGCTGTTCACGGGATTAAAATCGATCTGGACCGAAACCTTTCTGTATACATTCAACTCCTTTGGCTCAAGAATTCTGAAACTCCGAATTCCAATTCCATTCTTTTCTGAAAGCCGTTTAATGATCTCCTGCAAATTGACGGCTCCGAGTTGAGGGGTTTCTCCTGGGAGGAGTTTCTGTTGAACCGTCTCATAGATTTTAACCGTGCGATCCAGTTCTTCTTCGATCGTCTTGCGATGTTTGACGTACTGATCATATTTCCATATGATTTTTTTCTTTAAGGTGATCTCCTCTTCTGCCCTCCTCCTCGCCTGGATGAGAGGGTCAACCCCAAAGAAATAGAGCAAGGTGACCATCGTGATAGCCACGACCACCCAGAAAATTTTCCTTTGGGGGAACTTCATTTTTTTGAAAGACGATAATCCCTTAAACATTCCCTGAAACATTATCCCTTCCTGCCCTCTATTCTCACCTTGATCCTAAATCTTTCTTTCTCTCGGTCTCCCTCAGCCCCCATCTGCCTCTCTTTGGTGACAGGAGCCGAAAATTCTACTCTCTCAAAAAGGGGCGATTTATCGATAAGGGGAATGAGATCCGAGGCCGAGTCGGCATAACCATTCATCTCGATTTCTTTCCCGTCATATTTGAGATTCCAGATCCAGACCGTATTAGGTAAGAGTTGGGTCAATTCATTCAAAATGGCTATCTTGCTGGGTTCCCCCAATTTGATCTTCTCCATTTCCGAAATTTCTTTCTGAAACGCCCCGTTCTTTTTTTGTAACCCCTCGATGGTTTCTACCTCGGGTTTCCTTACTCTAATCTCTGAGTTGATGGCATCCAATTCGTTCCTGTAATGGAAAAAAGCGCCTGTCCCCCAGGACAAAGCGAGGAGAAGTGCAAGGAGGCTCAGAACGACAAAAAGGGGTTTTCCAATTTTCCTTACCTTCTTCCTCATCTCGATGGGGAGAAGATTGAGTTGAAATGGAGCGTTGATGAGCCCTTGTAAGGGGATGCCAAGTGACCCAAAAATTTTGTGAAGCTCATGCGGTTCTTTATTTCCCACATCGATTCGGTGCAGCGGGGGAGGCAAAATGGCTTTGAGGGAATTTGCCTCTTTGAGACGGGTCAGGAGGGCCTCATCTCCTTCCCATCCATAGATATAGAACGTGGCGTTTGGAATGGAACCCTCCTCCAGGCCTGATTGCTTGAAGGTCTTTAAGATTTTTGATTCCCGATCCTCCTGAGGTAAGGGCATGTGGAAACTTTCTCTCCAAATCTTTTTTTGAATCAGATTCATTTCAAAAAAAGATTTGGCTACCTCCAGCAGCACGGATATCTGCTCTGTTTGCGGCCCATTCTGATAATAGAAGAGATTCAGGGCTCCGATAGGAGGAATCTGGATAGAGACGGGTTCGATTCCTATCGTTTTTAATAGGGTTAGGTAGAAATCCAGTTCTATCTTCTTGATAAAAACAGCAACGAGATGGAGTTCCTCCTTCTCTTCCTTGAGGATCTGGCAATCAAAATAGATCTCCTCCTTCTCAAAAGGGGTAAATTTGGGAACTTCGTATTCGATCACTTTTCTCAAATTTTCTTTAGTGGTAGCGGGAAGCGTGATGAAGCGAACGACCGTTTTTTCTCTCGGTATCGAAAGGAATACTTTTTCTTTTTTAAGATTGTATTTGGAAATAAAGGCGTTGATCAAATTGAGGGTTTGAACCTCTCGTTCCTCCTTCTGATTCTCGGGCAGAAGGGAGTGGATTTCATAATCCACCAGTTCCACCTTACGGAAAGATTTCTTCAAAAGGGTAAGAATAAGGTGGTCCTTCCTGAAATCGATTCCGAGTCCAAAATGAGAGAAAGTCAGATCCATCTTTATTTCCCTAAAGGGAACGAACCTCCTTGTCTTCACAAGGAAGAAGTTAGAGGAGAACATCGAGCCATTGAATAATTTTATAGTTCTTTTTTTCTGTGGGGGCTATCTTCACAATCACTTTGATTCCTCGCTTCGAGCCACCCTCATTGTTCTTGGCCCTCGATTCAATGGTGTAATAAGGGGTCGTGGTCTTATACATGATCATGGGGGCAATCTGCCCCATCAAAGGAGCCAGTTCAGGCACTCTTTGCAGAAGATCTCCCTGATGCTCAAAAGCCTTCTCCTCCCGGGCTTGGACGATCTTTCGGGCCATTTCTGGTGAGATGCCGAGGGCAGTTCTCAACACGGCGGCGGTGGCGCTGTTGATGTCAATCTGTTGGATTGGTGAATAGATGGAGAAAATATCTTTTAATCCGGTTCGTTGTTCCTTTGCCTTCTCCTCTCCCTTCCCCTTTTTCCCGTAAAAGAGATCAGGTGTGATGCCCCGGATGAGAAGCATCTCTTCGATCGAACTCAAGGGACCATTTTTACAAAAGTAAGGTTCCTTCAAGGATTGGTAATAGTCATTCTCTGCTCCATTGGCACGGTAAAAATCATCTGGATCCCTCCAATCCATAATGGAATCGGCGATGATCTCTTTTGTCTCGGAATCCACCCCCAGATTTTCGAGGATTTTTCGAATCATCTGCTCGGAGATGAGATTGATATTCACCTTGCCCGCTTCGCTCATCACCCTCATCTCACATACTCCCCGATCGTAGGATAGGAGATAAGGCCTGCCATCTGTGACCCACTCTCTTTTTTCTGGAGGAGTCTCTTCAAGTTTAGAGGGCTTCCTCAATTGCTGAACTCTTGGATCCTGTTTATAGATCAACTCTAAGATAGCGCGTTGTACACCCCCTTCGGCCATGGCATAGGATTGGAGTTCTTCTTTATAATTTTTCGTGATATTGATCTCCGTCCTCATGGCGAAACAGAACTCCAGGACGATGACCGAGAGAACGGCAACCACCCACAGCACCATGATAAGGACAATTCCCCTTGCCTGCCCGCCGAACCATCGGCGCAGGCGGGAATTCATAGCTCTGAATTCTGAATTCTTAAGTCTCATTCAATACCCTGATCTCGGAGAAACTCCAAGTGGAGCTCCCCTAACCCCTCTCGTAGTCGTGGCCCTCACCTCTTCAGGTTGATGAGCAGGGATGGAAGCCATCAGCTGGATAGAGGTCTCCTCTTCTTTTCCCTCTCCCACCTTAAAAGAGAGAGTCATTCTCAATAATTTTGGTAATTTTTTCTCCTCTTTTGCATTCCACTCCTCCACCCACTCCTCCGTCAGGTTCTTCTCCTTATCGGCCTCCCGATAATATTCAAATCGGATATTTGAAATGCCTTCGATGATGGAAATCCCCGTCTCCTTACGCGGTTCTTCTTCAAAGAAATTGCGGTTGAGAACCCTCTGTTCATAGAGAAGGAGTCGACCCTCCTTGAACTCGTAAATGGCATACACAAATCCTTCGGGTCGTTTTGTATGGATCGGGAGGGCTGAAACAAATTTTAAAGACTGTGATTTTCCTTGAAAGGCGAGATAGTCTCCCTCAGCCTTTTCCGTCTTGATTCGATAAGGAACGATCGACTTGATCTGCTGGGAAATCAACTGAGAAATGATCCGCCTCCTCTGTAGCTCTTCTTTGGTTGAATCTCCTCTCTCCCAGGCGGAATAACTCAAGCGGAACCCTCCAAAAATAATGAGGAGAATAAATCCGAGGATGGTCAAGGTGATCATCACCTCAACCAGGGTGAACCCCGTTGTTGAATAAACATTACTCCTTGAGGCAATAACAACCTTATCAATTCTTACGTTAGGCTTATTTCTTTGTTCCATTGACTTTCCCAACTACGGGGTGAACCCCGTTGTTGTAAAAGCATTCCTCGGTGAAGCAGATAGCCTCTTTTTAAATCTTCGTCTTACTATTGTTTTTAGACCCATATCGTTCTCAACTACGGGGTGAATCCCTTTCCTGAAAATAACTTTTTGATATTACCTTTTTTCTTCATTCTCTTCAAGTTTGACTGCTTGGTAGGATTCGATCGCCGTCGATCTCTCTTTCGCCCCTGACTTCCATAGAACATTCACCTTAATCTTCATCAGTTCGACAGGAGGCTTAAAATCTATTCCCTTTTCTTCGATCGGAAGGAGGTCCAACTTCCTCACAAAAGTCTGCCAGCGATAATCCTTATTAAACTCCCCTTCCTCAGTTCCCTCTCGGACCTCCCCTTTTGTCGTCAGTTCTTCCATCTTCAGAGAGGCGTAATTGATTGCCATGACATATTCCTTGGAAACCCTTCCCAGCCGAAGGCCACCCGAAAAGAGTTCGAAGATCACTGCCAGAGCAACCCCTAAGATCGCTATGGCAATCACCACTTCAATTAAGGTGAACCCCGTTGTTGAATAAACATTACTCCTTGAGGCAATCACAACCTTATCAATTCTTACGCTTGGTTTATTTCTCTGTTTCATTAAATTTCTCAACTACGGGGTGAATCCCGTTGTTGTAAAAACATTCCTCGGTGCAGCAGACAGCCTCTTTTTAAATCTTCGTCTTGCCATTTTTTTTAGACCCATATCGTTACTCAACTACGAGGCGAACCCCCGGATTCTCATCCCCCTCAAGCTTCCATCCTCTCTATTTTTACGACACCTGTGAGAAAATCGACCTTAATTTTATATCCCTTCAGTTCTTGGCTGCGGAGAAGGAAAGAACCTCCATTCGACCCCCCATTGGGATAGAACTCAACGGTTGGGAGATCAGAGGGATATTGGGGGGAAACCAAATTGATCTCTTTCATCTCGATGCCTTTGGGAAGAGAATAGGTCTTTTTGGAAACCTCCTCTTTTTTATCCCCTTCTTTTTTCTCTTCATCCAAATCGATCGATTGGACCTCTACTTCCCTCAATTCCGGATTAAAAATAACCTGATAAACCATTCCTTTATTGATTGCCTCGCTCCGGCAGTATCGGAGAATCCCTGAGATCTTTTTAGCAGCCGCTTTCAACTCGATGGTCCTTGAAAACCGGGAGAGCGAGGGTGTAACCAGAGCGGCAGAAAGGCTGATGAGAATTAAGACGACGATCAACTCCAGCAGGGAAAAACCATTCCTTCTCATTTGCTTACATCCTTCCAGCTCACAATATCTTGATTCTCCCCTTCGCCTCCCGGCACCCCATCGAGACCGTAGGAGATGAGATCGTAATCGTAATGTTCACCTGGAGATTTATAAACATAAGGTTTTCCCCATGGATCTATTGGAATCTCTTTGGGAAGATAAGGACCTTCCCAATTCTCTAATCCAGAGGGTTTTTCCCTCAGGGCCTTCAACCCCTCTTCTGTGGTTGGGTATCTCCCCGTATCGAGACGAAAGGCATCTAAGGCGGTCCCAAAAAGCTCAATCTGTGCCTTGGCTGCCTTCTGTTTGGCTACGCTGACCTTCCCAAATAACCTAGGGCCAACCAAGGCCGCCAATAAACCGATAATGATGATCACCACCAGAATTTCGACCAGGGTAAACCCTTTTTCTCTTCTCATTTTCTTTGTCCCATCCTAAAAAGGAATTTCGTTGATGCTAAAGATGGCTAAAAGCATGGAGATCACAATGAACCCCACGATGAGCCCCATGGAGAGAATGATCAAAGGCTCCAAAAGAGATACAAATCGTTTGATCGAACTCTGAACATTTTCTTCATAAGTCTCGGCCACTTTAATCAGCATCTCATCAAGCCTTCCGGTTTCCTCTCCGACCCCAATCATGTGGACCGCCAATGGAGGAAAAACACCTGTTTCTTCCAAAGATTTTGAGATGGCCTTTCCTTCCCTGAGTCGGTCATGGACATGGGCTATGGATCTTGAAATAACACGATTTTGAGAGATCTCTTTGGCCAGACTCAGGGCGGGAAGAATTGAAACACCACTCTGGAGCAGGGTACCCAAAGTCCTTGAAAAACGGGCTACCTCTACCTTTTTAATGATTTCACCAATGGCCACCCATCTCAATTTGAACCGATCCCACGTGACCTTTCTCTCCTCCTGCTTCGTATAGATCTTTAGACCCAAATAAATGAGCGCGATGATCCCAAGCCCAGCCCACCAATAACTTCTCACCAGATGGCTGATGAAGAGCATGATTTGGGTTGGGACTGGAATCGCCTGTCCCATATCTGAAAAGATTTTGGCGAATCGGGGAATAACAAAGGTGACCAAAATGGCTACGGAAAGCCCACTCACAATCGTTAGAAAAAGGGGATATATCATAACGGAGATCAAGTATTCTTTGATCTCTTTAACACTCTGAAGATATTGGGCCAGCCGGGATAAGATTTTTTCCAGAAATCCACCTGATTCTCCAGCCTTAACCATATTGACATAAAGTCTTGAGAAGATGCGAGGATGCTGGCTTAAAGCCTCTGCCAAAGAGCTCCCACCCTCAATCTGAGTCAATATCTCTTTTGTCGTTTCTCTCAGTTTTTCATTTTCTGTCAATGAGCTTAGGATATTGAGGCTTCGGTCCATGGGCAAACCCGCTGAAATCAGGGTGGAGAACTCTTGGGTAAAGACAAGTAGATCTTTTATCCCCACACGCTTTGGCAAGATAGAGGTGAGGCGAAAGGAAGATCCTTTGATCTGGGCCAAGCTGATTCGGATGGGGATATAACCCAATCGGTGAAGTCCCTGGATGATACTTGCTTCATCCTTTCCATCCATGAGGCCTTCTACGGTCTCTCCCTTCAGGGTGGTTGCTTTGTAAAGAAATTCTGGCATACGATTCTATCCGCCCATCTCTTCTTGAGTGACTCTCAAGACTTCCGAAACAGTGGTTACTCCTTGTTTGACCTTCAACCAACCGTCCTCTCTCAACGTCCTCATGCCTTGTTTTCTGGCCGCCTCTTTGATAGTGTTCGAATCTTTTTTCGCAAGGATAAGTTTTTGGATCTCATCCGTCACTTTCAGAAATTCAAAGATCCCTGCACGACCCCAATAGCCGGTCTGAGCACAGTGTTCACATCCCTTCACCTCAATGACCTTCCAATTTTCTGGTTTTTCACTGCTCGGACTCATTTCTTTAAGAATGGCGGAGTCCGGCGTATAAGGAGACTGGCAGTGAGGACATGCGACACGAACCAGCCGCTGCGCCAAAATCCCTATGATGGTAGAGGAAAGAAGGAAATCTTCCATCCCCATATCGATCAGACGGGTGATCGAACTGGGCGCATCATTCGTGTGCAAGGTGCTTAGGACCAGGTGACCGGTTAATGCAGAATGGATGGCAATCTCTGCCGTCTCTGCATCCCTGATCTCTCCGATTAGAATCACATCCGGGTCCTGACGGACAATCGATCTCAGGGCATTGGCAAACGACAGGCCGATGGAAGGCTTTACCTGAATCTGATTGATCCCTTTGAGTTGATATTCGACTGGGTCCTCTACCGTGATAATCTTCTTATCGGGAGAATTGATTTTTCCCAAGGCACAGTAAAGTGTGGTCGTCTTTCCGCTTCCCGTGGGGCCGGTGACGAGAATGATCCCATGAGGCCTCTCGATTAAATCATCAAATCCTTTCAACGTGTCCTCTGGAAATCCAAGCTTCTCAATATCCAAAACGATGCTGCTCTTATCCAGAATCCTTAAGACGATACTCTCCCCATAGATGGTCGGGACAGAGGAGACCCTGAAATCAATCTCCTTCCCCTTCACACGGAGCATGATCCGCCCGTCCTGGGGAAGGCGCCTTTCTGCGATGTTCATTTTAGCCATGATCTTGACCCGGGAAACAATGGCCGGCTGGAGCCGTTTGGGAGGTGATTCGACGTCATGGAGAACGCCGTCAATCCGGTAACGAACTCTGAACTGATCTTCAAAAGGTTCGAAGTGAATATCGCTTGCTCTCATCTCAATGGCTTTGGTGATGATGAGGTTGACGAGTCGGATCACCGGACCCTCTGAGGCCATATCCCGAAGATGGTCGACATTTTCTTCATCCTCAACGTGAAATTCCGGGACGCTTTCCATATCCTCAATAATTTTCTCCATGGAGGTCGTTCCGGAGCCGTAGTATTGTTCAATCGCCCAGAGAATCCCATCTTCTCTTGCATAAAGTACCCGCACCTCATAGCCCGTGGCCACGCGTATGGCATCCAGGGTGTAAAAATCAAAGGGATTGCTCATGGCCACGGTTAATTCATTTTCAACGAGACGAACGGGAATAAATTTCGATTCTTTCATGAATTCAAGAGACAGATGGTTTACGAGGAGCGGTTCTTGCGGCAAATCCTTTATCGTAATAAAAGGAACACCTAAAAATCCCTCAACGGCTTTTCGATATTGCTCCTCGTTGATGAGCCCGGAGCTGATAAGCCGTTCTTCAAAAGAAAGCTCTTGAGTGGATTGATCGGGAGAGAACAATCTCTCTATATCCTCCTTCTGGATCAACCCTTGCTCAACTAAAAATGAAGCGATCTGAGAATGAAAATTCGTCATTTGCCTTCTCGCCAAAAATCAAATCTTATTAAACCCACTCCCTACCCCTCCCTTCTTGAGGGGGAGGGTGGGGGGTAAAATGATTAATCTCGTTTGTATTAGACAAGATAATACCACTTCTATTATTTTTAGCAATTAGATATTTTCTTTTTCGTAATGGGCCTCCCTGTTTCATTCACCCTCTTTAAATCCAGGATTAAAAAAAGAGTTGCTAAATATTTTTATAAATTTATAAGTTTTATATGAATTTACAGCATGTTTTATGATTTTACTCTTCAATGATCCGGGCCTTCAAAAAATAAAAAAACTTTTCTCCAAAGTGGTAAATTGTTTCCTAATTTTTTATTGACAAATTTGTTGAATCATATGTATCGAATAAACAAAGACTCCTCCTTGATAATACAACAGAAAAATTAAATTAAGAGTGTTAGTCTGGCATTGGACTAATCTTGAACCAATCTTATTGGGAACTTATTTTGCCTGATCGAGAAGGGTTTTTACTTGGGGATACGCTCATTTTTCTTTTTGGAACCCGTCTAAAAGATCTCGGAACATCTGCCTTACCTATCTATGAAGAGGTCAAAATACCTTTCGTTATGAAATAAGCGTACGGAGGTAGGTTTGATCTCCACAACCTTCACCCCTTCAATGATAGACCCCTCGGTGGCTTTCAATCCGTTGATCATGGCGAAGCGCATAGAGGGTTCTTCATACCAGACGATCGCTGATACCTTTAACGAGGGAGGGTTTATTGTAGACTCGCTCACTGCGGTTTGAGGAATTTTTCTTGGTGTACTTCCAGGGACGACATCCTTTTTTTCCGGAATAACAGTTTGACTTGCTTTTTTCTCATCCAAGGGAGCGGTAAGAGGTTTGCTTTCAATAGGAGGTTTACCCTCACCAAGAGCTTTATTCTCTCCAGGAACTTTTTTGGGGGAAGGAACTTCTGTTGGGGGGGCCCCTTGGCTCATATCTTTTTTGGTTTCATGAACAGGTTCACGGGAAAGTGGAGCGGGTGTAATGGGTTGACTTAGGGCAGGAGGATTCACAGTCGCAGGAGCCGATGATTTCAAAGGTAAGTTGTACTCCTTAGGAGCAGGCATAACCCCCTGGCTCGGTCCAGAGGAAGGCATGGGTGCGGGAGGCGATGATTTTGTCAGGAAGTACCCCACTGTGAAATAGGTAATCACAGCCGCCCCAATCGCGGTCAAAAAGACAGGCGCAAAATAACGGGAGAACTTATTCCCAGGACGGGGTAAATCAGGCCTTAGAATCTCGACAGCAATATTGGCTGTTGCGTGCCGACGGATGGACTTTTCTCGATCAAGTTTCTTCAAAGCATCGAGGATGACGCTCATTTTTGCCCTACCAGGAGTTTCGGTGCTCCAAACCGATCGACAGAATGGTAAAGAACCATAAGAGTCTGACCACCTACAATACCATCCTGTTCGATTCCTTTCAACAACTGGAATTGCTTGATGGCCAAAAGAGTATCGCTGTCATAAAGGCCTGTTAAAAGCTTATGATAAACTCCTGCTTCTTTCAGAAGGCCTTGAAGCCTTTTGATATGTTCTCCCCTGGATTCTGCAGATATTGATGGTAGGAGGTTCAAGAAATCCCTCCAGAGAAGGAAACCTTGGCCAGACCAGTGTTTTTCGAGTTCGGTGAAGGAAAAGGATTTCCTCCCTCCAATGGGTGGGTCAATCAGGAGCTTGTCCTCCTCCATGCCCACAAGCGAAATGAAACGTTTCCCAGGGGTGCCCGGTAACACCAATTCAAGCACCGCAGGATAATCGAGGCGAAGCAAAGTCCCCAGATTTCCAGAAAATCGATAGAGGCGAAGCTCCCGATTCAGGGCAGCATGCTCCATTCCTCCAGGATGCCTAACAGTACTGTTTTCGGGAACGAGAGGAACTTTCCAGAGGCCGGCTATTGTATTGAAGGCTCTTCGAGCACTTTCTGATTCCGTGACTTGTCCCAGTTCAACAGCCATCGTACGGGAGAGCTCTTCTCCGGTTAAAATAGAATTCTTTTCCTTTGGATCTTCAATCGCCTCCACCTGCTTCGAAGGGTTGAACTGGGTGATCAGATCTTGCCAATTAAAGTAGATCACCCCTGCAAAGAAAACCATAAGCATGGCAGCCGTTGGGATTAAAATAAGACGTCGTTTCCAGCCATAGGGTGCTGTATTTTTTCTCACGTCTTTAATCCCTATGGCCGTAATCTTGGAGCTTATCGTTGTTGTGTCTCTTGAGTAGCCTGCTAAAAGCGCTCTATCGCAGGCGACATTAATGAGTCTCGGAAGCCCACGGGAATACCTGTATATTCGCTTCAGTGCTCCCTTAGAAAAGACAACATCTCCCTTTCCCCCTGCCACTTCAAGCCGGTGACGGATATAATGAACGGTGTCGATAAAATCCATGGGTTGCAAGTGATATCGTACCGTGATCCGTTGGCTGAGCTGTCGCATTTCATTTCTCTCCAGAATTTGCAAGAGCTCAGACTGTCCCGACAGGACGATCTGGATGAGCTTTTCCTTGTCGGTCTCCAGATTAGAGATCAGACGGATCTGTTCGAGAACCGATGTTTCCAAGTCCTGCGCCTCGTCGATGACGAGGACAACAGTGCGGCCCTCAGCATTTTGTTTGAGAAGAAACTGGTTAAGAGATTCCAAAAGGCTTGAGTTATTTGAAGTGTTATTTGAA
>Ga0209253_10005175_pt1 | contig 11323 bp, 11 predicted proteins | sample FrelakmetBRP12BR_FD_187145 | JGI IMG/M metagenome (GOLD analysis project Ga0209253, IMG submission 187145) | Freshwater lake sediment microbial communities from the University of Notre Dame, USA, for methane emissions studies - BRP12 BR (SPAdes)... | ecosystem: Environmental > Aquatic >...
GGCGTAATGATAACAACCGTCCTACCTGAGAGCCCTGCTTATTCAGCGGGACTCAGGCGCGGTGATATCATTACTGCCATTGACCAACAGCCGGTCAAATCAAAGGAATCGTTCGCCACCATGCTCTATTCCTACACAGCAGATAATACCATTGCACTGTCCGTCTTCAGAGACAGTAGCCAGAAAGAGTATGCCATCAAAGCCATAGCTTTTCCTGTCTCTCTGGTTGATGAGGTATGCTGGAAGGTGCTGGGGATAGCGGTCATGGAAAATAATGCTGCTATCGCGAAAAAATACGGTCTTTATGCCGACCAGGGAGTAGTCATTAAAAGTACGCAGGATAATGGACAGGCTGAGCAGCGGGGTCTGAAACCCGGAGATATCATGCTGCAGATAAATGAAAACGAGATTAAGAACATGGAAGATTTTAAGAAGAACATAGCCCGCAATGCGCAGCGGGAAACTATTCTGATTCTCATTCAACGGGGGCCGTACGGTTACTATCTCAATCTGGAGATGGTTCCATAAGCTTCATGAGAAGCTTTATTTCATCTTTACGTAAATTCCGGTATTCGCCTGGCTCCAGATTCTGGTCAAGTTGCAGCGGCCCGAAGCCAATTCTTAAGATTCTCATAACCGGATACCCTACCGCTGCAAACATATTTTTTATCTGGCGATTTTTCCCTTCCCATATTGCCATCTGCAGCCAGGAGTTTTTTCCTAATACCCGGTGAACAGTGATTCGTGCCTTGCCGGATTTAACCCCATCAATAATAATTCCCCTTTGCAGCCGGCTTAATACTGTTTCAGGAGGCCGTCCCCGTACTTTAACCAGGTAGGTGCGTGCGACATTGTGGCGCGGATGCTGCAGAGCCTGGGCACAGTCACCGTCATTAGTGAGTACCAGCAGTCCTTCCGTATCATAATCAAGCCGCCCTACCGGATAGAGCCGCTCCGTTATGGTATTAACCAGATCAATAACCGTGGGCCGGCCTTCAGGATCACGGAGCGTTGTTACGTAGCCCTTTGGCTTATGTAACATGACATAAACTTTTTTTTGAGGCTCCGGGATTACCTTTCCTGATATTTCAATGCAGTCGAGCAGAGGATCTGCTTTTGTGCCCATCTCCTTTACCACCATGCCGTTAACGCGGATTGCCCCTTCCTGAATCAGTTCCTCTGCCTTTCTGCGTGACGCAACCCCGGCCTGTGACAATATTTTTTGCAGACGTATTTTCATCAGGTCATCCGTCCACACATGAGGTGTGATCATCTTCCTCATCTTCCGGCAGTTTAGGATCTGATTCGTCATTGGCTACAGGCAATGACGGCTTATCATCTTCAATCAGTGGCACAGGCTTAACGGTACCCTGCCCTTCCTCTGCATCATCAGTCTCCGGCAGAAAAACCTCATCTATTTCATTCAGGTTTGACTCCCGCACCAGTGTCGGCAGATGAGCAGTATCCAGATCATCAATATCTTTCAAGGTTGGCAGGCTGGCAAGATTTTCAAGCCCGAACACCTCAAGGAATGTTTTTGTTGTAGCGAACAGGAATGGTTTTCCCGGAACATCCTTTTTACCGACAATACTGATCAGCTTTTTATCCAGTAACGTTTTCAGTACGCCGCCGGTGTCAACGCCTCTTATTTTCTCAACCTCCATCCTGGTAATCGGCTGCCGGTAGGCAATAATTGCCAGGGACTCAAGTGTTGGCTGGGTCAGGCGGAATGGTTTTGTCTTTTTAAGCCTTTTCAGCCACGGGGAAAAGGCGGTCTGGGTGCGCAGCTGATAGCCATTAGCCACTTCTTTCATCTGGAAGCCGCGGTTCTGCTCCTGGTATTCTTTTTGTAATTCTTCAATTATCTCATCAATCTCTTTTTTAGTAACGTTCTCCAGAATCTGCTTGATCTTTTCAACGGTCAAGGGCGTATCAGATGCAAAAATGAGGGCTTCTATTATCGGTTTAAGCTCCGTTCTATCCATGGTGCTCCTTGCTAAAAATCAAATTCCCAATTTATGGATCTAAAAACTCAGCTGTATGATTCATCAACAGTGGCTGCCAGTGCTTCACTGTTATCAGCCCCGGCATCAATCGAATATATATGGATGGTGCCGAACAGTGTTTGCTGTAATACCTTTACTGCCTGCAGGCGTATTAATTCAAGCAGCGCAAGAAAGGTGCTGACAATCTCAATCTTACTGCACAGATCTTTGAACAGGGAATCAAAGGTCAGCGATTTTTTATCCTTAAGCGTTTCCAGAATCCAGGCAATCTTGTCCTTGACCGATATCTGCTCAGCAGTCAACTGCATGAGCGATGCGCTGTTACCGGTTTTATTAAGGACGGTCTTCAGCGCGCTTAACAGATCAAAAAGGCTGAGATCACCCAGCTCAGCGCTGTCGCCCAGTTTTAAATTCCGTTCTTCAAAATAACTCCTGGTGAAAACATCTTTTTCAAGGATCTCTTTATCTTTGAGTACGAGGGCGGCATCCCGGTATTGCTGATATTCAATAAGCTGCCGGCGCAGTTCCTCAAGGGGATCAGGCCCCTGCTCTGCAGCGCTTTCATCGTCCTGGTTGGGCAGCAGGGACCTTGACTTGATATGCATAAGCGTCGCCGCCATGACCAGAAATTCTCCAGCAATTTCAAGGTTGAGAGCCTTCATCAGGTCAAGATATTCCAGGTACTGCTGCGTTATGGTAATAATATGAATATCGTAGATATCTATCTCATTCTTTCTTATAAGATAGAGCAGCAGATCGAGAGGACCCTCAAATATTTCCAATTTTACCTTGTAGGTCATAATATTAATGCTGCTTGTGTCTTTATGGCAGATGCATTGGGAAAGGTTATCTTTATTAATACAAACGTATCCTAAAGTAAAGGGATGCTTTTGTCTTCAGCAAAAAAGCGCAGTTATGCGACCTCTTTGGTGAATTTTTTTCTGATATATTCGAGCTCATTCTTTCTGCCCGCTACTTTTTCATCAAGGACGGCATTATGCAGATCATCCAGTATCTGCGTATAGATCTTTCCCGGTTTTATTCCCATGCGGATGAGATCATCTCCGGTTACGTGTATGGTGCAATTCTGCAAATGAGTAAAGTAGAGGGAAACAGCCTTTTTAACCGCCTGCTGATTTGTTTTTGCCATCAGGTAGAGGCATACCTCAACCGGCAGGCCATTGAGATGTCGATACAGTTCGCTGTTTTTAAATGAGCGCTTGGTGAGCATCCAGTTCAATACCTCAAGCCCCTGAGTTTTTGCGCTCATTATTTTCCCCGCTTCATTTTTATGTATATGGAAAGACGCGCACAGGGACTCTGTTTCAGCGATGGTCAGCTGATCAATAAGCCCGATAAAGTAGACCAGCCACTGCTCGCACGTATCGTCAAGAAAGAGCAGTTTAAACCAGGACCATACATCTTTGCAGTTTTTGAGCAGGGCTTTCATTCCTGCCGTATATTGAATTGCCGGGTGAATATAGGTAAGCAACCCGAATTCCGCCATGCGCCGTATAATGGAAAGCGCCTTTTCCTCCTTTAATATAAGCTGCAGCTCGGTATCTATACGCTTGCCGCTCAGGTTTTTCAAAAAGTCCATCTTAATGGCATTTTCTATCAGGCTTCTGGTAAGCTTGCTCAGGCGGAATGAAAATCGCTGCTCAAAACGCAGTGCGCGAAATATCCGTGTAGGATCTTCAACAAAGCTCAGGTTGTGAAGAATACGGATAAACTTTTCCTTTATATCACGGCTGGCACCGAAAAAATCGATGAGGCTGCCCCATGAGGACTGATTAAGCTGGATAGCAAGCGTATTGATGGTGAAATCCCTTCTATACAGATCAAGTTTAATAGAGCTCCACTCAACCTGCGGTTGAGCAGCCGGATGCTCATAGTACTCAAGCCGCGCTGATGCAACATCAATTTTCAGGCCTTCGGGGAGCTGCAAAACTGCAGTGCCGAATCTTTTATGCTCTTTCAACTTACCATGGCGTGCGGCTGCAAAGGCACGGGCAAATTTGATACCGTCACCTTCCACCACTATATCAATATCATAATTTTCAAACCGGAGAAAAACATCCCGCACAAAGCCCCCCACTGCATACACATTATATCCCAGATCGTCGGCTACCCGGCCAATATCTTTTAAAAGTGCTACCAGCGGTTTTGTCAGCCGCTCCCGTAAACTGGCGTTGATAATCCGTTTCCGTGAAGGGTGTGCCGATGGTTCAATCTCAAGGCTGTCAGGGCTGACATCAACATGGAGCACCCGCAGCAGATCGGTGCGGGTGATAGCGCCAACGAGTGCTCGTCCTTTGACCACCGGAAGAAAACGCTGATTGTTCTCTATGATAGCGCGCTGAATGGCGGAAAGCTGCGTATGCGGCGCAACCGTAATAAATTCAGTGGTCATGAAATCACTCACCGATACCTGTTTTAATCCGTGAAAAGATGCCTTTTCAACGATCTGCCGCGAAATAAGACCCACCAGTTTATCTTTGTCCACGACAGGAAGCACGTTTATATTATATCGTGTCAGCAGCTCGCCGGCTTTCTGCACTGTTTCATCTGCCGCAATGACCTTTACCGGTGAAGCCATAAAATCCCTTGCGATCTTCACCGGTTTGATTTTGCTATGCAGCACTTCAAGCAGTTTCTGTTCCACCTGGGACAGGGTCATGTTGTGTATGGTTGCTGCAGCTGCCGTCGGATGCCCTCCCCCGCCGAATTCAGATACAACATCCCCGGCGTTGACTTCAGGAATGCGGCTTCTGGCTACCAGGTAGATTCTGTCATCCATATTGGCAATAGCAAACAGCACATTGGCATTCTGCATATCTTTTAATCTATGGACCAGTACCGAGAATTCCCCCACATAGCTGCTGTATGATGCTGTAGCAAACATCACCTGGATACCGTTAATATTCCTGATTGTCGCATTTTCAACCAACTGATTGAGCAGCGAAACCTGGTCTGCGGTGAGCTCCCGGGTAATCAAATCAGACACCATGTTGAGTCTGGCACCTTTAGCAAGGAGGTACGCGGCTGCCTGGAAATCTTCCGCAGTGGTGGAGGCAAAGGTAAGGTTTCCTGTGTCCTCATATATACCCAGCATGAGAACAGTCGCCTCATCAGGGGTGATATCAATGCCCCGTTCCTGTAGAATCTGGCACATTATGGTTGAGGTGGCACCGACCGGCTTTATCTTTTCTACTGCTCCGGTTATATCCTCCGGAGAAGCAGGATGATGGTCATAGATATGAACTTCGACATCGTCCCGGTTGCAGAGCGCGGCAAATTTTCCTATCCGGTGCGGCTGCCGGATGTCTACCAGGATCAGCCGCCGTATCTTATTGAGCGGAATGTTTTTAACTTTTTCAGTCTGAAATAGATACATGGTTGAGCGCAGAAAAAAATCCCGAAGATTTTTTTCCTGACCGCCCGGAAATGCAAGCACCGCGTCAGGATACAGCTTCTTGGCTGCAAGCATAGATGCCAGTCCGTCAAAATCAGCATTGATGTGCGTTGTAATAACTTCCATTATATTAATATGTTAAACCTTGAACCTTAAACCTTTAAACTACCCCCGTGGATGGTATTTATCATGTATGGTTTTAAGCCGTTCCTTTTCAACGTGGGTGTAAATTTGTGTGGTTGAGATATCCTCATGCCCGAGCATTGTTTGTACTGAGCGAAGATCGGCTCCGCCTGCAAGCAGATGGCTGGCAAATGAGTGCCGCACTGTGTGTGGCGATATTTTCCTTACAATGCCGATTTTCAAGCAATATTTTTTTATCAGCTTCCAGAATCCCTGCCTGGACATCCGTGCCCCGGAGCGGTTAGTAAAGAGATACCGGCTTGTTCTGTTACGCAATATTTTTTGCCGTGCTTCCAGCACATACTGTTTTATCCATTTCAAAGCTTCTTCTCCGACCGGAATTACCCGCTCTTTTGAGCCCTTGCCCATGACGAGTATAAAACCGGCTTCGACATTAAGAGCATTAACCGTAAGAGACATTAGTTCAGAAACCCTGAGTCCGGCGGCATATAACAGCTCAAAGAGTGCACGGTCTCTTAATCCAAGCCCTGTTTTCGTGTCAGGCGCATTAATCAATGCTTCAACTTCTGCTAAACTCAAGACATCGGGAAGCTTCTTTTCCAGCCGCGGGGTTTCCACATCCTGCATTGGGTTTCTTTTCAGTATGCCATCCTGAACCAGAAATTTGAAAAATGTTTTTATGCATGAGAGTGCCCGCGCTCGAGAGCGGGAAGAAAGTCCGTGTTTTTTTTCGTGATTTAGAAATGAAAGCAGGTCATGGCGGGTGCTGGTAATAACGGTCCTGGCGTTTTTTGATTCAAGATAAATTAAATATTTTTTAAGATCTCTGCCATATGATTCCAGGGTGTTCGCCGCAAGCCTCCGTTCTACGGCCAGATAATTATAGAAGCGGTCTAAAAGCTCATCAGAGTTTCGTTTCATGTGCGTTGCTCATGGCTGGCAGTTCAGCGCTTCCCGTGCTTTTATAAGCTTTGTTATGGCCCAGTTATAGGGCAGGTCAATGTCCCTTTCCATGCCCTTTTGTACTACTGCCCCGTTGAGGGCATCTATCTCAGTTCTTTTATGCCGCAGTATATCCTGCAGCATTGAAGGATGGTGGTCAAAGGTAAGCGGTATAAGCTTCGAGAACAGCTGCTCGGTGTATTCATCAGGGGTCTTCCAGTCGAGTTCAATGTACTTAGCCCTGATGACCTTGAATATCTCCGCAACTATCTGACGCATGATTTCCCGGGACCCCTCATGCGCAAGCAATGCGCCGTAATGCACTTTCATAACCGTGGCAAGGCCGTTCAACGCGCAGTTATACAGAACCTTGCCCCAGATATATTTTTCTATCGAATCGGTCGCCTCCGCCGGTATACCGGCAGCAGTCAGCATCTGAGCAAGGTTCTCAACAAACGCCCTTTCAATGCCTCCAGGCAGGCCACCAAGCATGGTTTTATCTGCTGATACGGTCACCTTGACTCTTCCGGGCTCTATAAACTCAACGCCAAAAATTACCCGCCCGCCGATAGTTTTTATTCTGCCGGCATATGTTTCTATGATCTCAATATTCCCCAGTCCGTTCTGCAGCGAGACAATGGGCGGCGGGTCAGAAAAGCAAGCAGTCAATGCCTTAAGCATTGGCTCCGTATCATAGGATTTTACCGTCAAAAGTATCACGTCGAAGCTTTGATTCCCGTTTACCTTAACAGCAGATAAACTTTCATACCCGGTTATAGCATCTACAACGTGCTCCCCCCATATTCCTTCTATCAAAAGACCTCTGTCTTTAATAGCTGCAAGATGAGAATGTCGGGCTATGAGACACACATGGTGACCCGCTTTGGCAAGAAAACCCCCGAATACCGAGCCGATTGCACCTGCGCCTAAAACTAATATGTTCATATAATAATTACATGATTAAACAATATTTTCATTCGTTGTTAAATTAGCATTAGTTATGATAAGAAACAAGAATTAATCAGTCTTATATAAATAAGGAAATTTTTATTTAGCACATTGTTGAAACCTTAAACGCCGTGAGCACGCCATTAATTTTATTAATTAATCCCTGGATTTATGATTTTGCCGCCTATGACCTGTGGTCAAAGCCGCTGGGTCTTTTGTATATTGCAGCACTGCTTAAATCTAATGGTTTTGGCGTTCATTTCATTGATTGCCTGGACCCAAACCATCCTCGCATGCATGAGCTGTTTGGAACTAAAATACTTGCACGGCAGGATATTGGCAGGGGCCGCTTTTATAATCAGCAGGTATCAAAACCTGATGCATTAAAATCCATCATTAATAAACGCTATAAACGCTATGGCATAACGCCCGAGATATTCGAAGATAGCGTCTCTTCTCTGCCGAAACCGCAGGCAGTGCTCGTAACCTCCATGATGACCTACTGTTATCCGGGCGTGTTTGAAGTTATTAACCGTGTAAAAGCGCGCTATCCTGACGTGCCGGTTGTTTTGGGAGGAGTTTATGCAACCATTTGTCATGAGCATGCCCAGAAGTTATCAGGTGCTGATATCGTGGTGCGCGGTCCCGGAGAATCAGAAGTTCTTCGTATCGTAGCAGAACTCACGCGCAAAGAAATTGCAGCCCTGCCTGATATATATAATCCTGACAGCCTCCCCTACCCTGCGTATGAACTGCTGTCATCAAAAGCTGCGCTGCCCATAATGACAGCCCGAGGGTGCCCGTTCAGCTGTACCTACTGCGCATCTTCCCTGCTATGTAACGGTTTTAGCCGCAGAACCCCCCTGAAAGTTGCAGATGAGATTGAACATTGGGCACAGCAGGAAGGCGTTACAGATTTTGCGTTTTACGATGATGCATTCATGTTTGACCCCGGAGCGCATGCTCTGCCTCTCTTAAAGGAGCTGATAAAAAGAAATTTACCCATCAGGCTCCATTTTCCCAATGGCCTGCACATCAGGTATTTTACGCAGGAGATTGCAGACCTGATGATGAAATCAGGCTGCAAAACAATCAGGCTTGGTCTTGAAACCGCTGACACAAACAGGCAGAAGCTGACCGGAGGAAAAGTAGTAACAGAAGAATTTATAAATACAGCAGGCTTTCTCCGGATGGCGGGTTTTACTTCCCGTGAGGTTGGCGTCTATATACTTGCCGGGCTTCCGGAACAGGAGGCCCGTGAGATTTCTGATACCATTCAATTAGTAAAAGCAGTGGGATTAAAGCCCATCATTGCAGAATACTCCCCTATTCCGGGCACTGCGTTATGGGACCGGGCAGTTGCCGCATCATCCTTTCCCATAGCAGATGAGCCGCTGTTTCACAATAACAGTCTGCTACCCTGTCAGTGGGAAAGATTTTCATTGCATGATCTTGAAAAACTGAAACTGGAATGCAGAATAACCGCATGAAGAACCATCCGGTCTCAGTACCATCTCTCCAGTTTCGTGCCGGGATAATAGTTGCGGAGGATATTCTGGTACGTTTCTCCCCGCAGCGCACGAAAGCGCGCTCCCCACTGGCACATGCCGACTCCATGGCCATTACCGATGCCTAAAAAGTTGAGGTAGCCGTCTTCCGTTTCCCTGATAATGAAATTAGTGCTGCGCATTTCTGAGAAGCCAAAGAGTGAACGAAACTCATTACACGGAATAGCTTTGCCGCCACTTCTTCCCTGGATAGTTATTTCAAGCACCCGGTTAGTACTGCTTCTCCTGTTGATGCCTAACGATTCCACTCCTGCATCCCCGGCGTATCCGGCCTGATTGATTCTTTGATAGAATGTTCCGCGGGGAACCGTGAGCTTCCAGAAATATTTATCATACCCCGTGCATGCGCCGCAGAATACCCCCTTTAAATAGGGCCGGTCTTTATCTGTGCTCCAGACATTCTCCGCATCTTCAGTTCTTCCGCCGCAGCAGCTGTGATAGACTGCCATGATGGGCAGCCCGTTATAGGTCAGCACTTCTCCCCTGGTTTCTTTCACTGCCTGCCTGGTTTTCCCGGTCGCGTGTTCAATGCCCCGGTAGAGCTGATGGAGGACAGAGGTTGTGAGGTGGTAGGGATTATTACTATTGTTTGCTTTCTGATAGAGTGCATAGGTGCGGGCAACAACTGCCTGGGCCTTCATGGCAGTCAGCTCCCAGCGGGGAGACAGCTCGATGCTGATGAGGCCTTCAAGATACTGTTCAAGGTCTATCTCGTTGATGAGCAACATCTCTTTTTTGCTGCTGCAATCAATTATGACCGTTCCGCCATAGCTGGTTCCGTCAATTGTCAGCGCAGTGCCGGGTGAATCCAGCCTGAAGTGTTGCCCGTTGAAAAGCTCCCTGTTTATTTCTATACCATTTTTATTTCGTTTCACTGACAGGGTATTGCCGGAACAGTAGACCGGTCTGGCGCCGGTATCAAGGCATGTAAGTTTTATCCGGCTCCCGGCGACTGAGAAAGTTTTACCATACGTGCCGATAAGCAGCCTGATTGTTTCCGGGTATTTCCCGGATGGCCAGCCGCTGTCAGGGCAACAGAACAAAAACAAAATTATTATAGTTCCATTAACAATGCTGATGAGACGTGACATGGTATTGAGCTCTTTTCATCGCAGATAGTTCTGAGAGATATAGATTAATAAGAGCCCGACACAGATTGCTGCTACACCAAATACTCTGAGAAACCGGGCGGGAAATGCGGGAAGTTTTTCAAGCAGTGATTTCATTCTTTCGGGGAACGCAAAATAAGGAAGCCCTTCAATAATAAGAGCCAACCCTAAGACACTGAGAAAATATGCCATACGCACTACAACTCACCATAAATGACGGTTGACATGGTACTGTTTGGCCGGATATTATCAGCCAGTAGTATGGCCGTCAAGGGATATGTGAATCAGGCGGAGGCGCAATCATGAAGGTTAGTAAAATATGTCCGTATTGCTCGCGGGAATTTGAAGAATATAAAAGTCCTCAGGTTACCGTTGATATCATTATTGAGGTTGAAGGCAACGGGATTGTTTTAATAAAGAGAAAAAACCCCCCGCTCGGATGGGCCTTGCCAGGGGGTTTTGTAGATTACGGAGAAACGCTTGAACAAGCTGCGGTCAGAGAGGCAAAGGAAGAAACTGCTCTTGACGTTATCCTGAAAGGCCAGCTTCATTCCTATTCTGATCCTGCCCGCGACCCACGGTTTCATACCATATCGACGGTATTTTGTGCCGCAGCGCACGGCGTTCCCGCTGGCGGTGACGACGCCTCTGATGCGCGGGTATTCACCAGGCACTCTCTTCCTCAGCCCCTGGTGTTTGATCATAAGCAGATTCTTGAGGATTATTTTGCCGCACACGATAAACAAGCGGAAGCGTCAGGGCAGTAACCGTATAATTAAACAGCCTCCACGCATTTTACTTCAGGGATTGCTTCTTTAAGAACTTTCTCAACGCCCATCTTCAGGGTCATCTGTGCCCCCATGCACCCTTGACATGCCCCCAGCAGCTTCACTTTCACCACGCCGTCAACAATGTCAATCAGTTCAATATTGCCACCGTCGGCCTGCAGCGCGGGCCGGATTCTATCCAGAACTTCCTGTACTTTTTCTTTCATGCGGTTCTCCTCTTCTCTGATAAATTAGATACTGTACATATAATAATGACGAAGCTGTAAAAAGTCAATTTCCCCTCCCCTGGTGGGAGGGGATTAAGGGGAGGGGAAGCAATAATATACATATACTGTAATTACTTGTTTATCACCCTCACCCCAACCCTCTCCCGTCAAGGGAGAGGGAGGTTTTTTTACTTTTT
>Ga0209253_10005176_pt1 | contig 11321 bp, 6 predicted proteins | sample FrelakmetBRP12BR_FD_187145 | JGI IMG/M metagenome (GOLD analysis project Ga0209253, IMG submission 187145) | Freshwater lake sediment microbial communities from the University of Notre Dame, USA, for methane emissions studies - BRP12 BR (SPAdes)... | ecosystem: Environmental > Aquatic >...
TTCCGGTGGACCATGAGCGGTCGTCTCTGGCCTGGTGGGGCGCCGGTCCTGGCCGTGCGGGGCGTGCGCAGATGGGTTGGAGTCGGTAACCTGCGCGCCATGGCCCTCCCCAGCCCGGCCCGCGGCGAGGCCCGCCCCCATCGCCTGGTCCTCTCCGCCGGGAACGGGAGCACCGGCCCCGCGGGCATCACCCTCGAGGTCCCCTACACGCTGGGCGTGCAGCGAGAACGGGTGGTGGCGGTGGACGGCGAGCTGCGGCTCGACCCCGCCACGCTCGCCCTGGAGCCAGGCCGCCTCGTCGTCCCGCTCGACGCCATCGTGAGCGACGACGCCACGCGCCGGTGCCACCTGCGCGAGGCGCTGGGGCTCGACTATGCCCGGTCGCGCTACCCCCGGGAGCACGTCTGCAAGGGTGACCGCCTCCCGCCCTCGGGCCCCGACGCCATCGCCTTCCCGGAGGTCGTCCTCGAGCTCTCGCGCGCCGGTCCGCTCGGCGATCCGGCGGTCCTCGACCGGGGCGGCGAGGTGGAGGTGGAGGCCCAGGGCGCCTTCACCATCCACGGCGTCACCCGGCCTGTGCGCCTTCGTCTCGCCGCCACGCGCGACGCCTCGGCGCCGGGCGCCCTGCGCCTGCGAGGACGCCACGTCTTCCGCCTCGCCGACTTCGGCGTGGTCGTGAAGCCGGTGCAGATCCTCTTCGTGAAGATCTCCGTGGGAGCGGAGGTCACTGCGGTCGTGGACGTGCGGCTCGTGCCGGTGCGGTGAGGCGGAGCCTCCGCCCCCTATGCCGCCAGCAGCGAAGCGTGCGCCGCCAGGAGCGCCGCCCCGCGCGCCACCGCCGTCTGCGGGTCGTCCTCGATGGTGCATGGCAGCTGGAACACCTGCGCCACCGCCGTGCGGACCTGGGGCACGAAGCTCGTGCCGCCGATGAGGAGCACCGAGCCGAGGCTGCCGTCCTCGAGGCGGGCCTCCTTCACCGTGTCCACCGCCGCCTGCAGGGACCGGTCCACGAGATCCTTCCACAGCATCGCCACCACCTCGCGGCGCACCAGGTAGTCGATCTTCTGCTCCCGCCCCATGCCCACGAAGGCGTCGGGGACGTGGAAGCGGGCCTCGGTGGCGCTCGAGAGCGCCCGCTTCACCCGCTCGCAGGTCCGCTGGATCCGGTCCCAGAGCACCACGTCGCGGGTCACGTCCTTCTGGTGGGCCTTGTGCACCGCGTTCCCGATCCAGCGGGCGAAGGCCAGGTCCAGGTCGTCGCCGCCCAGGCAGTCGTCGCCGCCTGACGAGAGCACGCGCAGCGCCCCCTCGGCCCGCTCGATGACCGTGGCGTCGAAGGTCCCTCCTCCGAAGTCGTAGACCAGCTGCGGCTTCCCCTCCGGCGGGCCCGCGGCGGGCCCGCGCGAGAGGGCGCCGGCGCAGGGCTCGTCCACCACCCGCAGGACCTCCAGCCCGGCCATGCGCCCGCAGCGGACCATCGCCTCGCGCACCTCCGGCGTGGCGGTGACCGGGACGCTCAGCACGGCCTTCCCGATGCGGCGGCGGAAGCGGGCCTCGGCGAGCTCGCGCAGGTGCCGGAGGATGAGGGAGGCCACCTCGCTGGCGGAGCGCTCCGCGCCGCGGATGAGCACCGCGGCCTCGCCGCGCGGGGTCCCCTTGATCTTGAAGGCCGAGCAGGCGTCGAGCAGCCGCGCCGCCGGCGAGTCTGCGCCGCGCCCCACCAGCCGCTTGATGCCGAAGACGGTGTTCTCCGGGTCGGTGGAGCGCATCCGGTCGGCGTCGGCGCCCACCAGCGGCGGCCCGCTCTTCGGGAAGTGGACGACGCTCGGGATGCAGGCCTCGCCGCGCGAGTCGAGGGCGAAGGCCACCTTCCCCCCGACCACCGCCGCGGCGGTGGAGTACGAGGTGCCGAGGTCGATGCCCAGGATGACCTCGGACTCCCCCATGTCCTGCCTATCGGCACGGTCGGGCCGGCCGCTTAGGGGGCGCCTGCTGCCGGCGTCGGCGCCGGGGGCGGGGCGGACGGCGGGGCTGACGGAGGGGCCGGCGGCGCGGCGGGCCAGGGCGGCCCGGCGATGGCGTTCGCGTAGTAGCGAAGGAGCGGGAGCTCGGAGGCCACCGGCGCGAGGCCGCCGCCGCGCTCCTCGACGAGCCGCCGCAGCGTGAGCACCCGCAGCCCCACCGCGACGGCGTACTCCTCGTCGGTCCGCGGCACGTAGACGTGCGCGCCGGCCGCCTGCAGCCGGCGCAAGAGCGCCTGGGTCCGCCCGTGCAGCGCCACGGTGTCCACCGGCTCTCCCCCGCCCTCGAGCAGGGCGGCGGCGACGAGCGACACCGGCAGCACCGGCACGGTTCGCGCCACCGCCGCCATCAGCTCCCGGCCCAGCTCCTCCAGCCGCGAGCCGCGTGCCTCCTTCGCCAGCGCGCGGAAGTCGACGCCGCGCGCCGCGGTCCACTGCCGCATGGAGATGGGCGTCCCGAAGTTCACGCAGGCGTAGCCGTAGCGGTGCCAGCGACCGGCGCCCCACAGCACCGCCTGCCGCAGGCCGAAGCGGGTGACGGCGGTGGCCGTTCCCAGGAACCCCTTGCGCGCGGTGGCGCTCGCCTCGGCGACGAGCGCGCGGTCCTCCAGCACGCGGTCGTAGTTGATGCCGACCGGCACGAGCACCAGGTCGCGGCCGCCCGCCGGGTCGAAGGTCCGGAGCATGTAGTCGAGCAGGCCGAGCTTCGGCGGCCGGAGCGCCCCGTCGCGAGACAGGCCGCCCTCCGGGAAGACGGCCTGCACCACCCCCGACTCGGTGGCCATCTGCACGTAGCGCTCCAGCACCCGGCGGTAGAGCGGGTCCGACGAGTTCCGCCGGATGAAGTAGGCGCCGGTGGCGCGGATGAGCTGCTGCAGCGGCCAGACGCGGGCCCACTCCCCCACCGCGTAGGAGAGGGCGGTGCGCTCCGCGGCCAGGTAGGAGACGAGCACGTAGTCCATGTTGGAGCGGTGGTTCATCACGAAGACCACGCTGGCGCGCGGGTCGATTCGAGAGAGCCCCTCGTCGTCGGAGTAGCCGATGCGCACGCGGTAGAGGGTGCGGGCGGCGGCGCGGGCCACGGCGTAGCCGAGCCGGAAGTAGGCGTAGGCGTTGAACGACGGGACGATCTCCCGCGCGTAGAGGGCCACGCGGCGCATCACCACCTCGCGCGGCGAGCCCGTCTCCTTCGCGTGCGCGTCCACCGCCTCGATGACGCGCGGGTCCCAGGTGAGCCGGTCGATGAGCACGGCGCGCCGCGTGAGCTTGAAGGGCTGGATGTGGAGGCGCAGCCGCCGGTTCAGCCGGTCGATGACCACGTTGGCGCGGCGCCGGAGGAACCACCGCCCGCCGGGCAGGAGCAGCCGGTCGAGGACGGCGACGGCCGCCAGCGCGGCAAGCACCGCCGCGGCCCACAGGGGGAGGGCCACCGTCCGCTCCATGGGGCGCAGCATAGCGCTTCCGCACCGGTCGCCGCCCGGGCATCACGGCTGGGCATCACGGCTGGGCATCACGGCTGGGCATCACGCCCGGGTGTCCCACCTGGAGCCGCCCGCTCGGACGTGGTTGGATGGAAGCCGATCGCGCCAGGGCCAGGGGCCGGCTCGATCGCGCTCGAAAGCGGCGTCCGTGCCGCCCGTGGAGGTCCCGCCATGGTGCTCCTTGTCGCAGCCCTTCTCCTCGCCGCCGCACCCCAGGCCGATCCCGGGCTGGTCGGAACCTGGTCTCTCGACGGCCAGCCCTTCATGGTCCTCGCCGCGGACGGCACTGGCCGGATGGACGAGGGCCGCGTCCGGTGGACCGCGTCGGGCGGCATCCTGTCGGTGACGGCCCCGGACGGAAGCTCGGACCGGGTTCGCTACCGGCTGAGCGGAGACACGCTGACGCTCGAGCAGGCCTGGGGCAGGGTGGAGCTCGCGCGGACCGGAGAGGCCGGCGCCGCGCCGGGAGCCACGACTGCGCCGCCTGCGGGGACCCGCTCCGCGGGTGCGTCGTCGCCAGGCGTACCTGGGGGTGCCTCGAGGCCCGGCAAGGATGGCAACGTCGCGTCCTCCTCGGCAGCCTCCGCCCGTGCCATCCGCTTCAACGGCCGCGCGCTCTCCGCCGTCCAGCTCGAGACCTTCGGCCGGCTCGAGCGCGCCATCGGCCGCGTCCCCGATGGAGACTACTGGTACGACCCGAGCACGGGCGCCTCCGGCCGCTGGGGCGGCCCGGCGCTGGCGTTCCTCCCGGCGGGTCTCGACCTCGGCGGCGCCGTGCCTGCCGAGGCCTCCGGCGGCGGCAGCGGCCGGCTCACGGGCGTCTTCGTGAACGGGCGCGAGATGCACCCCGTGGACGTCGCCGGCCTGCAGCAGCTCGTCGGCACCGTGCTCCCCGGCCGCTGGTGGGTCGATGCGGCCGGGAACTACGGACTCGAGGGCGGCCCGCCGCTCGGCAACCTGATCGCGATGGCCCAGGCGAACCGGGGTGGCGGCAAGGGCGGCCGGGCCTGGAGCAAGCACTACGAGGGCGTCACCCCGCGCGACAACATGAACCTCGCCAGCGACGGCAACACGACGTGCGTGAGCGTCAGCGGCTACTCGCGCTGCACCGGGGAGTAGCCCCGCGCGGGAGGACGGCGCCGCACCGGAGGCACGCGAGGCCCCTGGCCGGCCGCCTCGCCCTTGCGGGCAGCGCGGGCCAGGGTGCCTCGGAATGGCGGAAAGGGAGGGATTCGAACCCTCGAAACAGGTTACCCCGTTTACTGGTTTAGCAAACCAGCGCCTTCGGCCTCTCGGCCACCTTTCCAGGACTCCAGAGCAACCTGCATGTGGCGGAGGAGGAAGGATTCGAACCTTCGGAGGGCAGAACCCTCAGCGGTTTTCAAGACCGCCGCCTTAAGCCGCTCGGCCACTCCTCCCGAGCCTCGTCCGCACCGGAACCGTCCCGCTCGAAAGCCCGCGGGAGCCCCCTTCTAAGTCACGGAGGCCTCCGGGATCAAGAGGCTCCGCACTTTCGCGCCTTGCCTGCCGGACCTCGGTGTAGTCTCGACGCGCCGCATCCTGGCGCGAGCCGACCGCCGCAGCTCGGCTCGCGTGCATCCGCTCGGCGGCGGGGGGCTCGACCGCATCTCATGATCTTCTCCCCGCCACGCGCGCGAAAGTTGCGCACCCTCGCCGTTCTTCCGGTAAGCTTGCTCTTCCTGGGCGCGGCGCCGTCAGAAGCACCGATAGCCCTCCCTGGTGCTTCCGGGAAACGTGAGTCCCCCCTCGACGTTTCCGGCGCCGTTGCCCGGGACTTCCCTGCCTCCGCTCCGGGCGCCGCGGCCGTCACGCCGCCTGGACCGGCGTCCGCCCGCCCCGTCACCTTCGACGACGCCCTGGGGCTCGCCGCCGCTGCGCCAGCCGTGGCCGGCGCCGCGGAGGCCGCCGCCACGCAGGCCCGGGTCGGTGCCGCGGTCTCGTCCCTGGTGGCGAACCCCTCGCTGACGGTCCAGCCGGGCGTGGCCAGGGATCCCCTCGACGGGCAGCTGAAGCCGCTGGGGGAGGTGACGCTCTTGCAGGGATGGAACCTCTCGGGCCTGCCCGGAAACCGGAAGGCCGCCGTCCGCGCCGAGGGCGAGCTCCTCTCCGCCGAGGCCCGCGCCGCCGCGCTCTCCAGACGGCTCGGCGCCGCGCAGGCCTGGGTCGAGCTCTGGGCGGCTCAGCAGACCCTCGCCGACGGCCTGCAGGAGTACGAGATCGCCAGGGAGTTCGCCTCCCGCATGGCCCGCGCCGCTGCCGCCGCGGCCTTCACCCGCGCCGAGGCCGCCGACGCCTCCACCTACGCCGCCGAGGCCCATGTCCAGGCCATCCAGACCGAGGGCGAGGTCGCCGACAAGGGCTACAGCCTCGCCGCCGCGATGGGGATCCGCGCTGCCGATCCGCTGGTCGCCGCCGGCCCGCTCCCGGCGCCGCCGGTGCCGGCCCGCACGGACTGGGGCCCCCTCCTGGCCGCCGCCGACCGCCTTCCGGCCGTGGCCGCCCGCCGCCTCGCCGCCGACGCCGACCGCGCCCGCGAGGCCGAGGTCCGCTCCGCCAGGGGCTGGACGCTCGCCACCGGGGTGAAGGGCACGCGCGACTACCTGGGCACCTGGGGTGCCCAGGCGGTCCTCGACCTCTCCTTCCCGCTCTTCGACCTCGGCGAGCGCGAGGCCGCGGGCCAGGCGGCTGCGGCGGCCCGCGCCCTCGGCGAGCACCAGGAGGCCTCGGCCGTCGCCGCCACCGAGCTGGCCCGCGCCCTCCACGAGGTGGAGCACACCCAGGAGATCCTCGACGCCGCCGACCAGGAGCTGCTCCCGGCCGCCGCCGAGAACGCCCGGCTGCGTGAGGCCTCGATGCGCGCCGGCGAGACCACCGTCCTCGAGGTGCTGGTGGCCCGCCGGGGCTGGGCCGCCGCCCGCGCCAAGCGCACCCGGGCGCTCGCCGCCCATGCCTGGGCCGGCGTGAAGGTGTGGCTGCTGCTGGCCGACGTGAACCTGGGGGCGGTGCCCGTCGCGGAGCCGCCGGGAGGGAAGCCGTGAACCGCCGCACCGCCGTCCTGCTGGCTTCCGCCGTCGCGGTCCTCCTCGCCGCCTGCGGCCGCCGCGCCTCCGGCCCCGAGGAGATGCCGCCCACCCCGAGCGCCCGGACACCCTGGGTGAAGGCTCGATCCAGCGAGGGCGTGCCGCTCCTCGAGGCGCCCGCCACCGTGCTCCCCTCGCCGGAGGGCTCGGCCGGCGTCGTGCCCCCCTACCGCGCCCGGGTCGTCCGGGTGCTGGTGCGCCCGGGCGAGCGGGTACAGAAGGGGCAGACGCTCGTCGAGGTCATCATGCCCGAGGTGGGCGCGGCCGCCGGGGCCTACGCCGCCGCCACCACCCGTCTCGAGGCCTACGGCAAGCGCAAGGCGCAGCTCGAGGCGCTGAAGGTCGAGGGGCTGGTGCGTCTCGCCGACGTGCTCGAGGCCGACACCAAGCTCGCCGAGGCCCGCGCCGACCAGCAGTCGGCCCTCTCCATCCTCCGCACCGCGCAGATGGACGGGGCCGACGCGGAGCGGATCGTCGCCGGGTCGGGCCAGGTCGTCCTCAGGAGCCCCATCTCCGGCATGGTGACCGCGGTCGCCGCCGGCGTCGGCGACAGCCGCGAGCCCTCCGGCGAGCCGCTGGTGCGCGTCTCCGGCGAGGGGGACAGCCGGGTCGAGGCCCGCTTCGCCCGCACCTTCGACGGCGCCGGCGCCCGATACGAGCTCGTCGGCTCGAACGGGGTCCGCTACCCGTTGACCTTCGTCGCCCGCGCGCCGGTCGTCGATCCCCGCGACGGCACCACCGCCGCCTGGTTCCAGGCGCCGGCGGGCACGAGGCTCCCCCACGGCCTCTCGGGCCGTCTGCAGGTGACGCTGGAGGGGAGCGTCGGCGCCGCCGTCGTCCCGGCGCGCGCGGTGCTGCTGGAGGGCGGGAAGCCCTACGTGATGATCCACGCGGGCGGCAAGGCGGAGAAGGTTCCCGTGGAGGTGCTCGCCTCCTCGGGCGCCGAGGCTCTGGTGAAGGGCGTCTCGCCGGGCGACGAGGTCGCCGCCGACGCGGCGCTCGCCGAGGACGCCAGGCCGTGATCCAGGCGCTCGTCGGCTGGTCGGTCCGCCACCGGGTGCTGGTGGTGCTCTCGACGCTGGTGCTCGCCGCGGCGGGCGTGTTCGTCGGCGCGCACCTGAAGTTCGATGCGCTGCCGGACGTCACCAACAACCAGGTGCTGGTGCTCACCCGCGCCGCGGGCCTCACTCCCGAGGAGGTCGAGCGGCTCGTCACCCGCCCGGTGGAGGCGGCGCTGGGGGGCCTGCCGGGCCTCGTCGAGCAGCGCAGCCTGTCGCGCTACGGCATCTCCTCGGTCACCGCGGTCTTCGAGGACGGGGTGAACCCCTACCTGGCCCGCCAGATCGTCCAGGAGCGCCTGAACGGCGTCACCGGGGGACTGCCGGCCGGCGTCAGCCCGCCCGAGCTGGGGCCGATGACGGGTGGCCTGGGCGAGATCTTCCACTTCACCCTGGACTCGCCGCGCCGCAGCCCCTCCGAGCTCCTGGAGATCGCCACCTTCAAGGTGTCGCCGCTGCTCCGCAGCGTGCCGGGCATCGTGGAGGTGAACACCTGGGGTGGCGAGGAGCGCGTGCTCGAGGTGAAGGCCGACCCGGTCCGGCTCGCCGCCCGCGGCCTCTCGCTCGACGACCTTCGCGAGGCGCTCGAGAAGGCCACCGGCACCGCGCCGGGCGCTTCGCTCCCGGCCGGCTCGGCCCAGACGCTGCTGCGGGCCGTGGCGCTCCCGCGCGACGCCGCCGACCTGGGCTACGCGCTCGTGGTCCCGCGCGGCGGCGGCAGCCCGGTTCGCCTCGCCGACGTCGCCGAGGTCTCGGTGAACGCGCGCACCCGCATCGGCGCCGCCACGGAGAACGGCAAGGGCGAGACCGTCTACGTGATGGCGCAGATGCTCCGCGGCGAGAACGCGCTCGAGGTGATGCGGCGGCTGAAGAAGCAGCTCGTCGAGGTCCGCAGGGTGCTGCCGGAGGACGTCTACGTGGACGTGGTCTACGACCGCAGCCAGCTCGTCCTCGGCACCCTCCGCACCGTCTTCCAGAACCTGCTCGAGGGTGGCCTGCTGGTCGTGGCGGTCCTCTTCCTCATGCTGGGGAGCTTCCGCGCCGGCCTGCTCGTGGCCTCCGCCATCCCGCTCTCCATGCTCGGCGCCACCGCCGCCATGGTGGCCCTCGACATCCCCGGCAACCTGATGTCGCTCGGCGCCCTCGACTTCGGACTGATCGTCGACGGCTCGGTGGTGCTGGTCGAGGCCGTCTTCCACGGCGTCCACCGCGGCGAGGTCCCGTCCGACCCGCGCCGGGCCAGGGTCTGGTGGGTGCGCCACGTCGAGAAGGTGGCGACCTCGGTCGCCCAGCCGGTCTTCTTCTCGGTGCTGATCATCCTGCTCGTCTACGTGCCGGTGCTCTCGCTCGCCGGGGTGGACGGGAAGATGTTCCGGCCCATGGCGCTGACGGTGGTCTTCGCGCTGGCCGCCTCGCTCGTCCTCTCGCTCACCTTCGTCCCCGCCGCCACCGCGCTCTTCCTCCGGCCCCGGGACGTGCCGCAGAAGCCGCCGCTGCTGGTGCGCGGCATCGAGCGGCTCTACCGGCCGTTCCTCGCCGCCACCGTGGCGCGCCCCTGGGCGGTCGCCGCCGGCTCGGTGGTGCTGCTGGTCACCGGCGGGCTGCTCTTCGCCAGCGCCGGCAGCGAGTTCGTGCCGCAGCTCGACGAGGGGGACCTCGTCGTCCAGACCACCCGCCCGGCCGACATCTCGCTCGAGTCGGCGGTCCGCGAGGGCGGCCGTCTCGAGGCGGCGATGATCGAGAAGGTGCCGGAGGTGAAGGAGGTCGTCAGCCGCATCGGCAGCCCGGCGGTGGCCACCGACATCATGGGACTCGAGCAGTCCGACGTCTTCGTACTGCTCCGGCCCAGGGAGAAGTGGCGGGAGGGCAAGACCAAGGCGCAGATCATCGCCGACATCGATCGGGCCGCGAAGGGCACCGGCGCGGTCGCCGACGTCTCCTTCACGCAGCCCATCCAGATGCGCTTCAACGAGCTGCTGGGCGGCTCGGTGGCCGACGTGACCCTCTCCATCTACGGCGACGACCTCGCCGAGCTGGAGAAGCGGGGCGAGGAGTCGGTGAAGGTGATCGCCAGGGTCCCCGGCGCCGAGGACGCGCGGGTCTTCTCCTCGCCGGCGGTGTCCCTGCTCGAGGTTCGGCCGCGGCCGCTCGACGCCTCGCGGGCCGGCTTCACGGTGAGGAGCCTGCTCGACGCCGTGCAGGCCCTCCGCACCGGCATCGAGGTCGGCGCCACCTACGAGGGGCCGCTGCGGGTGCCGATCCTGCTGCGGCTGGGCGGAACCCCGTCGGCCTTCACGCTCGCCGACCTGTCGGTCCCGGCGCCGACCGGCGGCCTGGTGCCGCTGTCACGCGTCGCCGACGTCCACCTCACCACCTCGCCGAGCCTGGTCTCGCGACAGAACGCCGAGCGGCGCATCGTGGTGGGCTTCAACGTCCGCGGAGCCGACCTGGGCACGGTGGTGGCCAGCGCCGAGAAGGCCGTCGGCCAGCAGGTGAAGCTGCCGCGCGGCTACCGCATCGAGTGGGGCGGGCAGTACGAGACGCTGGCCGCGGCCAAGCGGCGTCTGGCCGTGGTCATCCCGGTGGTGATGCTGATGATCGTGGGGGTGCTGCTCTTCGCCTTCCGGCGGCTCAAGCCCGCGCTCCTCATCTTCCTGAACGTCCCCTTCGCCTCGGTGGGCGGGATGATGGCGCTCTGGTCGCGCGGCATGCCGGTCTCCATCTCCGCGGCGGTGGGCTTCATCGCCCTCTCGGGCATCGCGGTCCTGAACGGCGTGGTGCTGATGTCCCGCATCCTCCAGCTCGAGGAGGCGGGCGAGAGCCCCAGGACCGCCGCGGCGGACGCGGCGCGGGAGCGCGCCCGGCCGGTGCTGATGACGGCGCTCGTCGCCGCGCTGGGCTTCGTGCCCATGATGCTCGCCACCGGCGTCGGCGCCGAGGTGCAGCGGCCGCTGGCGACCGTGGTCGTGGGAGGCCTGGTCACCTCCACCGTCCTGACGCTGCTGGTCCTTCCGGCGCTCTACCCGTGGCTGTCGCGGCTGGGGCCGAAGGAGGAGAAGGACGAGCCCGTGCCGGAGGCCGTGGGCTAGGGAAGCCGCGCCGGAGTCACCGGCCCGCCGCGATGGCCGCGCCGGCCGCTACCGCTCGACCCCGCGCGGGAAGCGCTCGGGCACGATCCGCTCGAGCCCGCCCATGTAGGGGCGGAGCGCCTCGGGCACGGCCACCGACCCGTCCGCGTGCTGGTACTGCTCGAGGATGGCCACCACCGTGCGTCCGATGGCGACCCCGCTGCCGTTGAGCGTGTGGACGAGCCGGGGCTTGCCGCCCTCGCCACGGTAGCGGGTGCGGATGCGTCGCGCCTGGAAGTCCTCGCAGTTGGAGCACGACGAGATCTCGCGGTAGGCCTCCTGCCCGGGGAGCCACACCTCGAGGTCGTAGGTGCGGGCCGAGGCGAAGCCCAGGTCGCCGGTCGAGAGCAGCACCACCCGGTGGTGGAGCCCGAGCCGCTTCAGCACCTCCTGGGCGTCCTCGACCATCTTCTCGAGCTCGCGGTCGCTCTCCTCGGCCCTGGCGAACTTCACGAGCTCCACCTTGTGGAACTGGTGCTGGCGGATGAGGCCGCGGGTGTCCTTGCCGGCGGCGCCGGCCTCGGCGCGGAAG
>Ga0209253_10005177_pt1 | contig 11321 bp, 5 predicted proteins | sample FrelakmetBRP12BR_FD_187145 | JGI IMG/M metagenome (GOLD analysis project Ga0209253, IMG submission 187145) | Freshwater lake sediment microbial communities from the University of Notre Dame, USA, for methane emissions studies - BRP12 BR (SPAdes)... | ecosystem: Environmental > Aquatic >...
AACGCGGGGCAGCTTGAGCTCATCCGCCGCCCGCGAGAACTCGGCGACGTCACCCGCCAGCAGCGCCTCGAACCGGCCGCGCGATGCGTCGAGCTTCCCCTTCAGCTCGTGATAAACGCCAAGAGACCCCGCCGTCGGCCTGCGGTCCGCGCTGGCCACGATCGCCGCGAGGTACGTGAAGTCGTGGTCGAGCTTGGGCTCGTAGTTCAGCGAGTCCTCGTCAGCCTTGATCTCGGGGTTCGTCAGCTCGAGCTCCACCGCGGTGAGTTTCTCTGTGAGCGCGGCCGCCCGCTTTTCGAGGTCGTCCCCCTTGCCGAGCCGCTTCGCCCGGCCTCCGAGGTCCTGGACCTGGGTACGGACGTCCCGAATCTTCATCACGGTCTCGTGTGCGGCCGAGAGGTCATCCCGGATCGCTTCGAGCAGGTCGAACTGGGCCTTCAGATCCTCTTTCGTCGCGGGGCTGGTGGGGTTCGGACGAACCTCGAATGCCTCGACCAGCGATCGTCCTCCCGCTGTCAGGCGCACGCGGTACGTCCCCGGCGCCACCTTGGGCGGTGCCTTGTCGCCTTCATTGAAGACCGCCTTCGGCGCGAGTGTCGGCTTGAGGACGCGCATGTCCCAGACGACGCGGTTCAGTCCTTCCTTGAGCTCCAGGGGCTTGTCCTGGTCCTTCCGAATCTCCTCCTGCTCGGACCTTTCTTTGAGGTCCCCCTCGTGCACCTTCTTCTCGCTGGTGAGCTTGCGGATAACGTGGTCGCCCGAGAGGATCTCCAGGGTCACGACCTCGCCCTGCTTCGGCAGGCCTTTCAGCCAGAAATCGATGATCACGCCGACGGGCATGTTCGTGCCGACCGCCCTCGGCGGCGAGGCGTCATCTTCGCTGGGCGCTTCTGCCATGAAGCGCGGCGTCGGTCGCGGCGGGAACAGGTGGACTTCCCCCTCGGAGAGCCGGTCCTCCCAAAGGCGGAGCGGCGTCAGATCGTCGAGGATCCAGAACGACCGCCCCTGCGTCGCGACGACCAGGTTGCCGTTCTTCACCGCGAGGTCCGTGATCGGCACCGCCGGCAGGTTGCGCTGGAACTGCCGCCACGACGCCCCGTCGTCGAGGGAGACGTAGAGTCCAGTCTCCGTCCCGGCGAACAGCAGTCCGCGGCGCACCTGGTCCTCGCGGATGACCCGCGTAAAGGCGCCGTCCGGGATCCCGCTCGTGATCCTCACCCAGGTCTTGCCGTAATCGTTGGTCTTGTACAGGTACGGCCGGAAGTCATCGAACTTGTAGCGCGTCGCGGCGAGGTAGGCGGTCGCCTTGTCGTGCGCCGAAAGCTCGATCGAGTTGACCTGAATCCACTCGGGGAGATCCTTCGGTGTCACGTTGTGCCACGTCTTGCCGTCGTCCCGTGTGAGCTGAACCAGGCCATCGTCGGTGCCCGCCCAGATGACCCCCTTCTCATGAGGGGACTCGGCGAGGGCGAAGATCGTGTCGTACACCTCGACACCCGTGATGTCGTTCGTGATGGGGCCGCCCGACAGCCCCTGCTTCGACGGGTCGTTGCGGGTCAGGTCGGGGCTGATGGCTTGCCACGTTTCCCCCTCGTCCCGGCTGCGCATGAGCACCTGTGCCGCGTGGTAGAGCGTCTCCGTGTCGTGGGGCGAGATCAGGATTGGCGCGTTCCACTGGAAGCGGTACTTGAGGTCCCTGGTCGCGCGCCCGTCCGCGAGCTGCGGCCAGACCATGATATGCCGGGTCTCGCGGGTGCGGTGGTCGTGACGCGTGATCTGGCCGCCGTACTCACCGGCGAACACCACGTCGGGGTCGGTCGGGTGCGGTGCTATCCATCCGCTCTCACCGCCACCCACCGGGTGCCAGTCTGTGAAATCGATTCCGTCGCCGGGGACGCCGCTCGGAATGGCTACGTTCGTGTTGTCCTGCTGCGAACCGTAGAGCCAGTAGGGGAAGCGGTTGTCGGTGGCCACGCGGTAGAACTGCGCCGTCGGCTGGTTGTTCAGGGTCGACCAGGACGCACCGCCATTGAAAGTCACGGTCGCACCACAGTCGCTCCCGAGGATGAAACGGTTCGGATCGTCAGGGGCGATCCACATGTCGTGGTAATCCCAGTGCGGGTTGTTCGGAGCCGCCGCGAATGTCTTCCCCCCGTCAATCGACTTGTGCAGGTAGACACTCATTACGTAGATGGTCTCCGCGTTCTTCGGGTCGGCGTAGACCCAGGAGTAGTACCACGCCCGCTCGCGGATCTTGTGCTCGTCGTTGACCGGCTTCCATTTCTCGCCGAAGTCCTCGGAGACGTACAGGCCTCCTCGCTTCTTGGCTTCGATGATCGCCCACACGCGCCCGGGGAGGGCCGCAGACGCAGCGACCCCGATCCTTCCGAGCAGCTCCTCGGGCAACCCCTCGCTGAGCTTCTTCCACGTGTCCCCGCCGTCGGTGGACTTCCAGAGGCTGCTCCCCGGTCCACCGCTGACCAATTCCCAGGGACGCCGGATAACCTGCCAAAACCCCGCGTACAGGATGCGCGGGTTTGCCGGGTCCATCGCCAGGTCCGAGGCCCCCGTGTTGTCGTCCACGAACAGGACTTTCTGCCACGTCTTGCCCCCGTCCTGCGAACGGAAGATGCCGCGCTCCGGGTTCGGCCCCCACGCGTGCCCCTGGGCGGCGACATAGACAAGGTCGGGGTTCGCCGGGTGGACCCTGACCCGGGCGATGTGGCGCGTGTCCTTCAGGCCGACGTTTCGCCACGAGCGGCCCGCGTCGGTGGACTTCCACACCCCGTCGCCGTGTGAGAGGTTGCCGCGGATCGGCGACTCGCCCATCCCGACGTAGATCACGTTCGGGTCGGACTCCGAAACCGCGATGGCGCCCACGGAGCCGGTCGTGAAGTCCTTGTCCGACACGGGCTCCCAGTTTGCCCCCGCATCCGTCGTCTTCCACACCCCCCCGCCGGTTCCTCCGAAGTAGTAGGTCAGCGGATCCCGGCGGACCCCCGCGACCGCGGTGACGCGTCCGCCGCGGTAGGGACCGATGCACCGAAACGTCATGCCGCCCAGCCGATCAGAGAAGGTTTTTTCCTTCTGCGCGCCGACTGGCGGGTCCGTCGCGAGCGACACCACGGCCCAGGTGAAGGCCACCACTGCGACCAGCCCTTTCGAAATGTGTCCCATCGTTACCTCCCCGAGGTCGTTGAGGGTGTTCGGGAAACAGTACCTCTCCCAAGCCGCGGCCGCAAGGCAGGGACGCCGCAGGAGATCCCTTTCCTGGCCTCGGCGGGTCACGGCGACGCCGCCTCGCAGACCGGCGAATGCGAATGCACCCGCGGGCGTGGGAGAATCGGTGCGGTGGCCATGCTGCACCTCTTGAGGGACGAAACCCCTGGTCGAAGAGGGGGTGCGCGCCGGCAGCGCAGGACGGCGCACAGGGTCGTCGGGAGGCTCCAGTGTTCATGACGATGCTCGTCACAGCCGGAACGCTGCTGCAGGCGTACGTGTTCTGGCGCGCCGCGTCGGTCCCGGCGATCAGAGGACGCGTCCCCCGACCCGTGCTGGTCGGCCTCGGCGTGGCGCTCTGGGCGAGCCTCTTCCTGTCGTTCTACCTCGGGCACGACGGCTCGGGCGCGCTGGCCCGGCTGCTGGAGCTTTTCGGCATGACGTGGCTGGCGATGCTGTTCCTCGCCTTCGTGGCCCTGTTCGTGACGGACCTGGTCACGGGGTTCGGCTTCCTCCTGCCGCGGCTGGCACCGAGACTGCGGGGCTTCGCGCTGCTCGTGGCCGGTGTGCTTTCCGCGATTGCCCTCGTACAGGGAATGCGCCCGCCGGTGGTGCGCGACTACGAGGTTCGCCTCGCCGGCCTGCCGCCGGGAATGGACGGCACCGTGCTGGTCGCGGTGTCCGACCTTCACCTCGGCAGCCTTCTCGGCGAGCGCTGGCTCTCGGCACGGGTCGCGCAGGTCCAGGCGCTGCGGCCCGACCTCGTTGTGCTGCTTGGCGACCTCCTCGAAGGTCACGGCCAGGCCGAGGGTGACCTGCTCGGGGACTTTCGGCGCCTCTGGGCCCCGCTCGGCGTGTGGGCCGTGACCGGCAACCACGAGTCGCACGGTGGCCGTGGGGCGAGCGCGCGCCTGCTCGAGGAGACGGGCTTCCAGGTGCTGCACGACCGCTGGGCCGAGGTTCGCCCCGGCCTCGTGATCGCGGGCGTGGACGACCTCACCTCACGCCGCCGGTCCGGAATGGGTGGCGACCCGGTCGGTCGGGCACTCGCCGGCCGTCCTCCGGGCGCGACCATCCTGCTCTCGCACACGCCCTGGGAGGCGGAGAAGGCGGCCGCCGCCGGCGTGGGCCTGATGCTCAGCGGGCACACCCACGGCGGGCAGATCTGGCCGTTCGACTACCTGACGCAGACCGTCTACCCGCTGCTGGGCGGGAGGTACGAGGTGGACGGCATGCCGGTTATCGTGTGCCGGGGAACCGGCACGTGGGGGCCGCGCATGCGCCTCTGGCGGCCCAGCGAGATCCTCCGCATCACGTTACGAGCAAAGGGTCCCACGATCGTCCTCCAGCCCTCCGGCCGCCCTTGACCCCCGTAGCGTCGCCGGCACCGGCCGCGCCGCTGAAGGACCTCACCTCTTTTCGGTGCCCTTGGCTTCCCCGGCATTCTTCTCGGAGACCGGCGGCTTCTCCATCTCGTACGCCCGTCCGAAAACGTGCCTCTCGAACCAGGCGATCTCGCTGTTGACCTTGTGCAGCTGGTGTCTGGGCGTCCGCAGGGTGTGCGGCTCGCCGGGGAACACCAGCAGCTCGGCCTCCACGCCGCTGCCCCGGAGCGCGCGGAGCATCTCGACAGACTGCGCCGTGGGCACGCGGACGTCCTTCTCGCCGACCAGAAGCAGCGTCGGGGTCCTGGCGCCGGCCATGTGGGTCACCGGCGACTGCTCGAGGTAGAGCCCGAGGGGGGCGCTCTCGCCCCAGGGCGAGCCGCCGAACCACGGGGTCCGGTAGGTCCGAACGTCGCTCTGGGCGTACATCGAGATCCAGTTCGCGGCCCCGGCGCCCGATGCGCCGGCCTTGAAACGGCTGGTCGTGGCCACCAGCCAGTTGGTCATGTGGCCGCCCGCGCTCCACCCCATGGCCACCACCTTGTCCGGGTCCGCCAGGCCTTTCGCGACCAGGGCGTCCACCCCGGCGAGAACGTCCTTGTCCGACTCGTGGAAGTAGTGGCCGACCATGTCGCGCATGAACGCGTCGCCGTAGCCGGTGGAGCCGCGGTAGTTGGGGTCGAGGACCATGTACCCCTTGGCCGCGAGCACCGGGGTGTAGTTCTCCCAGTCCGGGAAGCCGAATCTGGAGGACCACATCGGGCCGCCGTGGGTTTGCACGACCAGCGGCGCACGGGTCCCCGGAACGTAGTCCAGCGGGTAGGTGAGCAGCCCCTCCACCTTCTGCCCGTCGTGGCCCGTCCAGGTGAACACCTCGACCCTCGGCATCCGGAACGCGGTCTCCACCTCCTCGGCAAAGTGCGTCACGCGTGTGGGCCGGGTGCCAATGCCGGTTGCGATCCACACGTCCCCGGGGGATGAACTGCCGCCGATCAGCGCGGCCCAGGCGTCGGAGACCGTGTCGATGCGCTCCGAGAGGACGGTGCTGTCGCCGTCGGTGAGTCGACTCCGCCGGGCGCTGGCCAGGTCGAACGCCCACAGGTGGACACGCACGCCGCTGTTGACGCGGACCATTAGGGTCTGCCCGTTCCGAGACCAGTCTGCGGCCTCGATCTCATCGGGGACAGCCTTCAGCAGCATTCGCGGCGCGCCACCGGCCGCCGGCACCATGAACAGGTGCTCCTGGTAGTACGGCTCGAAGCGCTCGTTGGTGGCGGCGACGAATAGGATCGACCCGCCGTCGCGGGACAACCTCACGCCGTGCTCGCCCACGTGGTTGCTGGTGAGCCTGCGGGCCTCGCCCCCAGCCGGAGGCCGGATGTAGATCTCGGCCTTCTCCTCGTCGTCGACCAGCGGCGTCGGTGCGGCGACGTAGACAAGCTTCGTGCCGTCGGTGGAAATGGTGTACTCGGCCACCGAGAAGTTGCCTTCCGTGACCCGCTTCTCGGTCTTTGACGCGAGGTCGAGCACCCAAAGGTGCTTCTGCCTGTAGTCGCGGTCGTAGGAGATCACATCGCCGGAGAGCTTCTTCGCGTCCCTTGCCTCTTTGCTGTCGGCATCGTCGGCGACAAATATGATCCCGTGGCCGTCCGCCAGCCATTCGGGGTCGGACACCGAGGTCTCGTGCGTGGACACCTGCAATGCCTCGCCGCCGGCGACGGGCTGGACGAAAAGCTGCGCGGTGTCGCCGTCGCGGGTGGCGACGAAGCAGAACCGCGACCCGTCGGGTGACCAGCGTGGCGACTTCTCCCCGGTCGTGCCGTTGGTCATCTGCACGAGGCTCGAGCCCTCGGCGGCGACCTTCCAGATGTGCGGGATCATCCTGTCCTGGTCCCAGTCCGCCCGGGTGCGGACGAAGAGCGCGAAGTCGGCGCCCGGGGCAAGCTGCACGTCCGACTGTGTGGGGACCGAGAGCAGGTCCACGGCAGTCGTCGGGCGGGGCTGGTCCGCGGCGACGGCACCGCTGGCGACGACGAGGAGAACCAGGGCGATTCGGCGAGCGTGCATTCGGCGATCCCTCCGTGCAGTGGCGTTGATTCTAACCCGGTGCATCGCGTCCGGCGCCGACGCACGCCGTCTTCGGACGAACGACGCCACGCTTGCGACAACCGCCAGTGCGTCCCCCGCCCCACGCCCTAGATGTGGAGTCTCACTAGGTTGTTCAGTGACAGGAGTGGTCCATCCGAGCCAATTCCGGCATGCTGCGGGTGTCGAATCCTGCAGCGTGCGAGGCACGCTCCGCAGACGGATGCACCCGGCCAGGCGCTTCGGCGCCCGGGGCGCTACCTGGGTGTCCCGCTCGAGCCGCCCACGGCGCGCAGGATTGCCGGAAACACGTCGGTGTTGTCGCGCGCTCCCGCGAGCGCGGCGGCGCCGGGGCCATATGCGGCGACCGGGACATCCACCGCGGTGTGCGCGTACAGGGCCGGGGAGTAGACGCTCCGGGCGGGCACCGAGTTTTCGATTACCCCGGTGAGCAGCACGCCGGTCCCGCCGTCTCGGTCGCTGTTCGGGTAGACGACACGGTCTCTTCCGGCCACGGCGATGGCCGCCGGGATCGGACGTGGCTGCGGCTGCCAGTCCTCGTACCGGTCTGGCCCGGCCGCGAAGTGGATGATCGGTTTGTGGGCCGGGTTCGGGTCGTCGGGGAAGCCGTCGCGGTTGGCATCGGCGGCATCGGGAAGGCCGCCCGTATCGAATGTGCGCACGTAGTCGCGAGTCCCGAGCCGGGCCGGGTCGCCGACCCCTGGGAGGACCACGCCCCCCGTCTCGTGGTCGGTCACGACGATGACGAGAGTGTCATTGGCCGGGTCGGCATCCTCGTTGGTCGCGTGGGCGAACTCCATCGCCGCAGCCACGGCCCGGTCGAACGCCAGCACCTCCCACACCATGCGCTCCTGGTCGGCGGCGTGGGCCTGCCGGTCGATGTTTGCGCCCTCGACGAGGAGGCAGAACCCGCGCGGGTTGGGGGCAAGGACAGCGAGCGCCGCACGTGTCATCGTCTCCAGCGAGGGCTGGTCGGGGAAGTTCTTCACAACGTTGGGGTCGCCGCGACGCTGGACGTCGAAAGAGGTGCTCATGTGAGAGTCGTGGAATAGACCGAGCAGCCGCTGCGGGCGGGTTTTCAGCGCCGCCGCCAGGGAAGTGGCGTCGTACCCAACCGCGAACCCGAGCGCCGAGAATGACTCGAGGGCCCCACCTTGATCTGGCGGGAACGACTTTCTCCCGCCGCCCATGACGACGCGCAGGACCCCCTCCCGCGCGGCCGCGAGGTAGGCGCCGGTCACGGCCCCGTCGCTGCCGCGATCCCCCGTGTGGACAAAGAAGGCCGCGGGAGTGGCGTCCCCTACGGCGGCCGTCGTCACGAGACCCATCACCATGCCGTGGGTGCGCGCGAGGAGGCTGGGGAGCTGCTCCACCCTCGCGTTGTCGTCGTCGCGATCGGGCGTCTCGTCAGGGAACACACCGATCATCCAGTTGGCCGTCTTGGTACCGGTTGCGAGAGCGTGCCCGGCGGCGGCCGAGTCCGTCACCAACCCGCTGAGCGACGAGGTGGCGAGCATTCCTGTCACAGGCAGGGTCTCCATCTCGAGGAACCCCCCGGGCCGGCCGTTCTTGATCCCGAACAGAAACGTTCGCGCGGCGACGCGGTGGGCGACGCCCATGCCGTCGCTGACGAGCAGTATCACGTTCTTTGCGCGCGTCTTCTCGCGGCCCTGCCAGGCCACCGCGTGAATCTCGCGCTCCGCAGCACCGACAACGGCACCCTGCTCGTCGCGCGCCTCAGCCTTCACCCGATGTGCGCCCGGAGTCGAGAGACTCACATCCCGCCGGAGCCAGATACCGCTCCGGGACTCCGATGCGGCGAGCGGGACACCGTCGAGCGTCACCGACCAGGTCAGCGCGGCAGCGCCAGGGAGCGCTGCCCGAATGTCGAAGCGCTGCCCGATCGCGAACCGGCAGTCGGGGGGTGGGGACAAGAGCAGCTCGGCACATTCCGCGCCTGGGCTCACGATCATGAAGCTTGCGGCGACTGCGACGAGACCGTAACGATGCATGGCGCGCTCCCTCCCCGCGGACGCAAAGGCCAGTGCGCAGGATAACCGATCCGGTGTCGGCCGCCCTCGAGGGCGGCCCGCCGGCAGTCGCCTTCCACATGCCTGGGATTTTTCTGGTATACAGGCTGAAGAATGTCCACCGCCTCGCGCATCGTCGAGCTGCTCCGGAGACTGTCCGCGACAGGCAGCTTTGCCGCGGAGATGGCTTTCTGCTTCGCTCTCTCCCTGGTGCCGTTCCTTGGGTTGACGGCTGTAGCCGCGGTGGTCAAGAAGGCCACGGAGCTGCGCCAGGAGTGGCGGCAGGCGACGATCCTGTTCTCCCTCTCCGGCCACGGGTTGTTCGACCTCGCCGGCTACGAGGCGTACCTCGACGGGACGCTGCCCGATAAGGGCGACCCGAGCGAGGCGATTGCATCGGCGCTGCGCGCGCTGCCGGAGGTGCAGCCATGATCATCATCCTCGAGCCCGATCTCCCCGACCAAAACGTTACCGTGGATGCGGTCCGCGCCGTGGCCGCGCGCTACCCCGGGGTGACGGTCAAGCCGTACGAGTTCAGGGGGACGACCCACCGCTTCGCCGAGGTCCACCTGCTCGGCTCGACCGCGGCAGTGCCCACCGCCGCGTTCGAGAGCCTGCCGGGGGTCCGCCAAGTGGTGCGGGTGTCGGCCAAGTACCGGCTGATCGGCCGGCACGACCCCGCCCACGAGACCGTGGGGTTCGAGCACAACGGCGTACACATCGACGAAAGCACCGTGCACATCTTTGCCGGCTTGTGCGCGGTCGACACCCCCGCCCACGTGGACGCGATGATGGCCGCTCTCGCCCGCGAGGGCATCGTCACCACGCGCATGGGCGCCTACAAGCCCCGTTCCTCCCCCTACGACTTCCAGGGGCTCGGCAAGGAATGCCTGCCGTGGGTGTTCGAGACGGCCGGGAAGCACGGCATCAGGCTGATCGCGATGGAGGCCACCGACGCCTCGCACCTCGACGAGATCGCGGAGGCACTCGAGCGCGCCGGTCACCCCACCGCGGTGATCGTCCAGGTCGGCACGCGCAACGCCCAGAACTACGAGCTGCTCAAGCACGTTGGGCGGCAACAGTCATTCCCGGTGCTGTTCAAGCGCGGGATGGGGATCACCCTTGAGGAGTCCCTCAACGCCTGCGAGTACATCGCGAGCGAGGGAAACCCGCGCATCATCTTTTGCCTCCGCGGGGTCAAGACGCTCCTGGGGGAGCCCCACCGCAACCTCGTTGATTTCGCCCATGTGCCGGTGGTGCGCCGGCAGACGCGGCTGCCGGTGTGCATCGACCCGTCCCACAGCGTGGGTATCAGCCTGCGCGCCCCGGACGGGCTGCCGGATATCTTCCACGCGGTGGGGCAGGGGATCATCGCGGGTGCCTCGGCAGTGCTCGTGGACTTCCACCCACACCCCGAGCGCGCGCTGTGCGACGGCGGCCAGGCGCTCACCCTCGACATGCTCGTGCCCCTCGTGGAGCACGTGCGCAGGGTCCGAGCGGCGTACGAGGAATCGGTGGCGGCGTTCGCGGGCCGGGCGCCCGCGAAGACGGGCTCTGCACAGTAGAGGAGTCCGGCAGCTCCCGGGATGGAGGCTGGTACCAATTCACCGTCCGCTGTAGAGGAATGGCTGTCACTGCGAGGCCCCGAACGGGCCGAAGCAGTCCCGTTCCCACTGCCGTCATTGCGAGGAGCGAAGCGACGAAGCAATCCCGTTGGTTTCGGCGAGATCCCGCCACGCGGCCTTGCCGGGCCGCTCGCGGCTTCGGCGTCGCCGCTGCGCGGCTCCTCGCGACAGCGGTTTCGCACGGCTCCCTCGCGGTGCTCGGGGGCCTCGCGATGACAACGAAAACGCTACGTTTGAACGAAAAGCGGTATGAAAGGGGATTGCGAACCGGGTACCTACGAACCGGATGGTGGATCGAAGGGCAATTTCTCTGGTATACAGGCCAAAGAATGTCCACCGCCTCGCGCATCGTCGAGCTGCTCCGGAGACTCTCCGCGACAGGCAGCTTTGCCGCGGAGATGGCTTTCTACTTCGCCCTCTCCCTGGTGCCGTTCCTCGGGTTGACGGCTGTAGCGGCGGTGGCCTGGCTTCCGCCTGAGCTGGGGAGGCCGCTGGCGGACACCCTGATCAAGGACTTTGCACCGCAGGCGGGGCTGGACGCGGCCGCCATCTCGGAGTGGGTCGGCTCGATCCGCAGCTCGGGCTGGCTCGCGGCCGGCGTGCTGCTGGCGGCCTGGGGCTCCTTTCGGTTCATGGCCGCGTGCGTGAAGGCCCTGTCCAGCCTGGCGGGCGGCGATCGGCTCAACCTGCGCCACCGTTTGCGCTCGATCGCCAGCGCTCTGTTTCTCCTCTTCGTGTGGATGCTGGCCCTGCTCCTCCTCTCTTTCGTCATCCTGGTCGCGCCGGCGCTCGAAGAGACGCTGGCTCAGGGAGGCTGGCTCGGGCGCGGGACGCTGTCCGCCGGGAGCCTCTCGCGAGCGATGGCTGCGGTGGTCATGCTTCTGGCCATCGCCCTCACGTTCCGGGCGATTCCGGGCCTGAGGGCTCGTGGCTGGCGCCTGGCGCTCGTGAGCTGC
>Ga0209253_10005178_pt1 | contig 11320 bp, 11 predicted proteins | sample FrelakmetBRP12BR_FD_187145 | JGI IMG/M metagenome (GOLD analysis project Ga0209253, IMG submission 187145) | Freshwater lake sediment microbial communities from the University of Notre Dame, USA, for methane emissions studies - BRP12 BR (SPAdes)... | ecosystem: Environmental > Aquatic >...
CGTTCCTTGCCTCGGCGTCGTGAATTGCCTTGGTCGCTGCCTGCAGTTCCTTCAGGCGGAAGGTGATCGTCTGGTCGAAGATCGACTGCACCAGCGAGTAACGGCTTTCGGACAGATCAGCGTTGAACTGCACCTTGCTGCGCTTGGAGATCGCCGACGGATCGGGGTAGCCGGCCGGGATCTTCGAACCGAAGGCGGCGTACGGCAGCACCGGCAGCCGCGAGATCGCAGGACTCAGCAGGACCTCCTGGCCCTCCTGGCTGAGCGCAAACTGGATGAAGGCCTTCGCCTCGGGCGTGTTCCGGGCGCCGGCGATCAGCGCGATGTTAGCCGGCACGATCGAGGTCATCTGCGGATAGACGAACTCCACGGGGAAGCCGGAGTACTTGCCGGCCAGGCCGAAGAAGTCGATGACCGGCCCGGCTCCGAACTGGCCGTTATTGAGGCCGTCGGGCACGCCGAAGGACCGCTCGGTGATCTGCGCGCTGTTGCCGGCCATCTGCAGCAACTGGCTCCAGCCCTTGTCCCAGCCTTCGCCCTGCAGGATCGTCTCGACCGTCAGGTGCATCGTCCCCGAGCGCGACGGCGCGGTCATCGCCACGTGGCCGAACCACTGCGGCTTCAGCAGGTCGGTCCACTCCTTCGGCGCCTCCAGCTTGTTCGCCTTCAGGTAGCGGGTGTTGTACATGATCCCGTAGCCGGCCAGCGCCTGGCCGAAGTAGAAGCCCTCGGGGTCGTTGATCGGATAGCTGCCGATCTTCGCCGGCACCTTCGGGTTGGCCACATCGGCCACCTTCGCCAGCAGCTTGTCGCGCTTGAGCACCTCGAAGGCGTCCGGCGCGCTGGCCCAGAACACGTCGGGCCGCTGGCCCTCGGCGGTCTCGCGCACGAAGGCGATCGAGGCCACCGTGTTCTTGTTCAGGATCTCCAGCTTGATCGCCGGGTTGCGCTTCTCGAAGGCGGCCTTGTAGGCGGCCGTCAGTTCCTTCGGAAACGAGGTGATTACGGTCACCGTGCCGGCGATGGCCGGGGCGGCAAGCGCAAGCAGTGAGGCGACGGCAAGAAGGCGATGCATGGAAGGTCTCCGGAAAAGCGTGTCATGCATGGGCGAGACGCGGATCGTACCGAGGTCGGTCCGGCTGCGGCCGATGGCGGCGAACGAAAAACGGCCCGCGAGCGCGCGGGCCGTTGCCGGGCGAAAAGCGATCAGCCCTTCAGGTCGTCGACCAACGCGACATACTGCTTCATTGCGTCATTGGCCGACGTACCCTTGACCTCGTTCCAGGCGTCCCACTTGGCGCGGCCGACCATGTCGGTGAAGCCGGGACGCTTGCCTTCGACGTCGCCGCTGGTCGACTGTTTGTACAACGCATAGAGCTTCAGCATCGTGGTGTTGTCGGGCCGCTCGGGCAGGCTCTTCGATGCGGCCACCGCGGCCTCGAACTTCGCTTTCAGGTCTGCCATCCGTGTCTCCTCGTTCTGGACTTTCGATCTTGCCCGTCTATTATGGGGCGGCACTGCAGGGCTGGCAAAAAACACCGCGCGCTGCGTGGTCGGGCCGCAAGTCGCGGTTGCGCAACCAGGAGGAAACGATGCCCTATCGCGTACGCATGTCGCCGGTCGATACCGCGTGGCTGCGCATGGACTCGCCGGGCAACCTGATGATGATCGTCGGCGTCATTGTCTTCGACGGGGCGTGCGACGAGCCGCGCCTGCGCAAGGTGCTGCAGCAGCACCTGCTGCCTTACTTCCGCTTCCGCGCCCGCGTGGTTCAGGATCCCACCGGGGCCTGGTGGGAGGAAGACGAGGACTTCGACATCGACCGCCATCTCGTTCGCATCGGCCTGCCCGGCAAGGGCGGCACGCGCGAGCTGCAGAAACTGGTCGCGCAGCTGGCCGGCCAGGCGCTCGATACGCAGCGGCCGCTGTGGCAGTTCCACCTGGTCGAGAACTACGACCATGGCCACGCGCTGATCGTTCGCATCCACCACTGCATCGGCGATGGCATCGGTCTGATGGGCGTGGTGATGGGCATGACCAGTTCCTCGGCGGATCAGGACGCCGATTCGCCGGCGCCGCGCCAGCGCCGCGGCGAGCGCAAAGGCGGCGGCCTGATCGAGGATTGGCTGCAGCCGTTCACCGAGGTCACGGTCAAGGCGATCGATGCCACCGGCGACCTGGCCAGCCGCGTGCTGGCTGCCTCGAGCAGCGTGATCAGCGATCCGAACTCCGCCTCCGAAGCCGCCACCGAGGCGGCGCGGATTGCCGCCCAGGTGACGCGCGACGCCGCCGCGCTCGCGCTGATGGAAGACGACACGACGACCAGCCTGAAGGGCAGGCCGTGCGGCTCGAAGGTGGTGGCCTGGAACGAGCCGCTGCCCCTGGCCGATGTCAAGGCGGTCGGCAAAGCGCTCGGTTGCTCGGTCAACGACGTGCTGCTGTCGTGCGCGGCCGGAGCGATCCGCGGATACCTCGTCGAGCGCGGCGAGGCGGTCAACGGCGCCGAGCTGCGGGCGATGGTGCCGGTCAACCTGCGCCCGTCCGGCCCGGTGAGGTCGCTCGGCAACAAGTTCGGCCTGGTGCCGCTGCTGCTGCCGATCGGCATCGAAGACCCGCTCGAGCGCGTGATGACCCTGCGCAGCCGGATGAACGAGCTGAAGGACGGCTACACGGCGATGATCGCGCTGGCGATGCTGGGCGCCGCCGGGCTGGCGCCGCGCCGGCTGCAGAAGCAGGTGCTCGACCTGCTCGCCTCGAAGGCAACGGCGGTGATGACCAACGTGCCGGGCCCGCAGCATGCGCTTTACATGGCCGGCAGCCACCTGCAGCGGATGATGTTCTGGGTGCCGCAGTCGGGCGACATCGGCGTCGGCATCTCGATCCTTTCCTATGACGGCGGCGTGCAGTTCAGCCTGGTGACCGACAAGAAGCTGTGCGCCCGGCCGCAGGAGATCATCGACCGCTTCCTGCCTGAGTTCGAGAAGCTGCTGTACGCGGTGCTGCTGGCGCCTTGGGACGACGAGATCGACCCGAAGGTCGCCGAGCGTTCGCTCGCCTCGACCGAGGCGCTTGCGCAGGCGGCCGAACACCTGGCCGGCGAACAAGAGCAAGCGCAGCCCGCGGCGGAGGAAGAGGCGGCGCCTCAGGCCGGGGCGAAGGCGCCGCGGCGCAAGCGCTCCGCCTTCGCCGCCGCACGGGCAGCAGCGCGAGGATGAGCGTTTCGCCGCGCTCGCCATACTGCAGTTGCGGTGCAGTGGCGGGGAGCTGAATCGTGGCTACCATCGCGCTCCACCGCGACGACGCCTACGCGAACAAATGCGAGGCGGTTGTTACGCGAATCACCGACGACGGCGTCGAGCTCGACCGTACCGTGTTCTATCCGCTTGGCGGCGGCCAGGCAGGCGACAGCGGCACGCTGCTGCTTGCCGACGGCTCGCGGCTGGCGGTGATCGATGCGCGCAAGAGCAAACGCGACGACGCGACCCCGGACGACACGATGCACGTGCTCGATCCGGCAAGCGACTGGGCGTCGAAGCTCGCGGTCGGCACTGCGGTCACGGCCGAGATCGACTGGGCGCGCCGCTACCGGCACATGCGCTTTCACACCGCCACGCACCTGCTGTGCGCGGTGGTGCGCGAACTGGTCGACGGCTGCAGCATCACCGCCGAGTACGCGCGGCTGGATTTCGCGATGACTGCGCTGCTGGAAAAGAGCATGGTGCAGCAGGGCCTCGACGAACTGGTGGCGCGCGCTCTGCCGGTCGGCTGCGAGTGGATCGCGGATGACGAGCTGCGCGCCAACCCGCAGCTGGTGAAGTCGATGAGCGTCAGCCCGCCGATCGGCTTCGGCCGCGTGCGGCTGGTGCGCATCGCCGAGGTCGACCTGCAGCCCTGCGGCGGCACGCACGTGCGCAACACCGCCGAGATCGGTGCGCTGCGGGTTGCCAAGATAGAAAAGAAAAGCGCGCGCACGCGGCGCGTCGTGCTCGAGTTCGCCTGAGCGGTGCTTCATTTCGAGAATCGACCATGCACGATCACGATCATCCGCACGACCACGAACACGACCACCACGGCAGCGAGCTGTCGCCGATGGAGGCGCGGGTGCGGGCACTGGAGTCGATCCTGGTCGAGAAGGGCTACGTCGAGCCGGCGGCGCTCGACGTGATCATCGACACCTATGAAACCAAGATCGGCCCGCGCAACGGCGCCAAGGTGGTGGCGCGGGCGTGGACCGATCCGGCCTACGCGCAGCGGCTGCGCGCGGACGCCACGGCGGCTATCGCCGAGTTCGGCTTCAGCGGCCGCCAGGGCGAGCACATGGTCGCGGTGTTCAACGACCGCGACACGCACCACATCGTCGTCTGCACGCTGTGCTCCTGTTATCCGTGGCCGGTGCTGGGCTTGCCGCCGGTCTGGTACAAGTCGGCGCCGTACCGCTCGCGCGTGGTGATCGATCCGCGCAGCGTGCTGGCCGAGTTCGGCGTGCAGTTGCCGGCGGCGAAGAACATCCGCGTCTGGGACTCGACGGCCGAGGTCCGTTACCTGGTGATCCCCGAGCGGCCGGCGGGCACAGAGGGTTTCAGCGAAGGGCAACTGGCCGAACTGGTCACGCGCGACAGCATGATCGGCACTGGCCTACCGCTCGCGGCAGGGAGGCAAGCATGAACGGCGCGCAGGACATGGGTGGGCAGATGGGCTTCGGGCCGGTGGTGCCGGAGCGGAACGAGCCGCCGTTTCACGCCGCGTGGGAGAAGCGGGCGCTGGCGGTCACGCTCGCTTGCGGAGCGATGGGCCACTGGAGCATCGACGCCAGCCGGCATGCGCGCGAGACGCTGCACCCACTCGATTACCTGAGCTCGAGCTATTACGAGATCTGGATCAAGGGGCTGGAGAAACTGCTCGAGGCCGAAGGCTTCGTCAGCGACGAGGAACTGCGCGCCGGCCATGCGCTCGCGGCGCCGCGCGCGCCGGACCGCGTCCTGCACGCCGTCGAAGTTGCGGCTGCGCTCGCCAGCGGTTCGCCGAGCGAGCGGCCGGCGACGCAGCCGGCGCGTTTTGCGGTCGGCGACCGTGTGCGAACCGCCAATGAGCATCCCGCCGGCCACACGCGCGTGCCGCGTTACGCGCGCGGACGCACGGGGCGCATCGAGCAGGTGCACGGCGTGCACGTGTTTCCCAACACCAGCGCGCATGGCCAGGGCGAGCACCCGCAGTGGCTGTATACGGTTGCCTTCGACGGTCGCGAGCTATGGGGCCGCGCGGCCGATCCGCATTTGACCGTGAGCATCGACGCGTGGGAGAGCACGCTCGAGCCCGCCGGGCCGCCCCAAGGGCGAGACGCTGAGCGCGCAGCGCGAAGGAAGTCCGATGGACCCGCCGGGCCGCCCCAAGGGCGAGACCCTGAGCGCGCAGCGTGAAGGAAAACCATATGAGCTCATCTGAAGTGGAAGCGGCCCTGCGCACGGTCGCGCCGCTGCCACGCGACGATTCCGGTCCGGTGTTCGTCGCGCCATGGCAGGCGCAGGCATTCGCGCTCGCCGTGCACCTGCACGCGAAGGGGCTGTTCACGTGGACGCAGTGGGCAGAAGCGCTCGCTGCGGAGATCCGCGCTGCCGGTGCCGCCGACGACGGTTCGCGCTACTACGAAGTGTGGCTCACTGCACTGGAGAGGATCGTCGCCGCGCGCGGCGCGACCGATGCGCGCGCATTGCACGAGCGCGCCGAGGCATGGACCCGCGCGGCGGCGGCCACGCCGCACGGCAAGCCGATCGAACTGGCCAACGACCCGCTGGCGCTGCGCTGAGCGGGCAGCCTGGCTCGCTCTGTGCAAGAAGGGAGAGAACACGTGAGTGATCTCGGCTACCTGCGCCAGCCGGCGCTACGCGGTGAGACGGTGGTTTTCGTCTGCGACGACGACCTGTGGATCGCCGATGTAAGTGGCGGCGTCGCGCGACGGCTGACCGCCGGGCTGGGCGAACCGTCGACGCCGGCACTGTCGCCGGATGGCAAGTGGCTCGCTTACGTCAGCCGCGACGAGCAGCACCCGGAGGTCTACCTGATGCCGGCCGACGGCGGGCCGGCGCGGCGCATGACCTGGCTCGGGCCCGACGTGATGGTGCGCGGCTTCACGCCCGATGGCCGCATTCTTTTCGTCACCACGCACGGCCAGCCGTTCTTCCGCAACTACCGCGCCTACGCGCTCGGCGTCGACGGCGGGCTGCCGGAACTGCTGCCGTACGGGCAGGTGAATCACCTCTCGTTCGGACCGGGCCATGCCAAGGTCATCGGCCGCAACACGGCCGATCCGGCGCGCTGGAAGCGCTATCGCGGCGGCACGGCCGGTCACCTGTGGGTCGACGCCGATGGCAACAACCAGTTCCGGCGGATGAGTGAACTGGCCGGCAACATCACCAGCCCGATGTGGATCGGCAGCCGCATCTACTTCCTCTCCGATCGCGAGGGCGTGGGCAACCTGTACTCGTGCCTGCCTGACGGCACAGGGCTCACGCGGCACACCGACCACGAGGACTTCTACGCCCGCCACGCGTCGACCGATGGCGCACGCATCGTCTACCAGTGCGGCGCCGAACTATGGCTGTTCGATCCGACAAGTGATGAAACGCGCCGGCTCGACATCCGCGTGCCCGCGCACCGAACGCAGGCGGCGCGGCGCTTCGTGCCGGCGGCCGACAGCCTGGAAGGCTTCGACCTGCATCCGCAGGGGCATTCGCTCGCCCTCGGGGCGCGCGGCAAGCTGTTTTCGTTCGCGCTCTGGGAAGGCGCGGTGCGCCAGCACGGCGCGGCGCAGGGCGTGCGCTACCGTCTCGGGCGCTGGCTCGCCGACGGCAGTTCGCAGGTGGTGGTCAGCGATGCCAGCGGCGAGGAGCGCATCGAACTCGTCGAAGCGGGCGGCATGCGCACGCTCGACTGGGACATCGGCCGCGTGATCACACTGGCTGCCGCGCCGAAGGGCCGACGCATCGCGATCGCCAACCATCGCAACGAGGTGCTGATCGGCGACCTCGACGGCGGCACGCTCATCGTGGCCGATTGCAGCGACTGCGGCCGCAGCGAGGAACTGGCCTGGTCGCCCGACGGCGCCTGGCTCGCGTATCCGTTCTGGACCAGCCCGCGCCATTGCGTGATCAAGCTGTTCGAGGTCGCCTCGGCACGCAGCCACCTCGTCACGCGGCCCGAGTTCCGCGACAGCGCGCCGGCTTTCGATCCGGCCGGCCGCTACCTGTACTTCGTCTCGGTGCGCACGTTCGACCCCGTGTACGACAACGTGCAGTTCGAACTGAGCTTCCCGCGCGCGGCGCGGCCTTACCTGATCGCACTGCAGGCCGGTGCGCGGCCGCCGTTCGATCCGCCGCCGCGGGGGATGAAGCCTGCGCACGGCGAGGGCGAGGAGGGCAAGGGCGAGAAGGAAGCGCCGCCGCTGGCGATCGACCTCGACGGCATCGAGCGGCGTATCGCCGCGTTTCCGGTGCCCGAGGGCCGCTATGGCGCGATTGCCGCCACGCCTCGGCACGTGCTGTGGACGAGCTTTGCGGTGCCGGGCGCGCACGGCCGCGGCGGGCACAAGGAAGCGCCGGGCCGGCTGGAGGCGTTCGACTTCGGCACGCTGCGCACGGAGACCTGGGTTGATCGCGTCGACGAGTTTGCGCTGTCGGCCGATTCGACGACGCTGATCGTGCGCGAAGGCAGGAAGCTGCGCGCCTTCGATGCCGCGCACAAGCCGGAGAAGAGAGAAAAGGGCGAGGAGGCGCCGTCGCGGGCGAGCGGGTGGATCGATCTCGCGCGCGTGCGCGTGTCGGTCGACCCGCGCGCCGAGTGGCGACAGATGCTGCGCGAGGTCTGGCGGCTGCAACGCGACCACTTCTGGGTGCCCGACATGTCCGGCGTCGACTGGGCGGGCGTGTACGAGCGCTATGCGCCGCTGCTCGATCGCATCGCCACGCGCGGCGAGCTTTCGGATCTCATCTGGGAGATGCAGGGCGAACTCGGCACCTCGCATGCCTACGAAATGGGCGGCGATCACCGCCGGCCGCCGGCACTCGCCTTGGGGCACCTCGCCGCCGACCTGCGCCTGACTGGGGACGGCAGCTACGTGATCGAGCACATTGCCACCGGCGATCCCTGGGAAGCGGTCGCCGATTCGCCGTTGAACGCGATCGGCGTGCTGGCGAAGCCCGGCGAGCGCATCGTCGCCGTCAACGGGCAGCCGGTTTCAAGCGAGGTTCCGCCGCAGGCGCTGCTGGTCAACCAGTCCGGCAGTCGCGCCGCGCTCACCCTCGCCGGCGAGGCCGGCTCGCGCGAGGTCGTCGTGAGCCTGCTTGCCGACGAGGTGCCGGCGCGTTATCGCGAATGGGTCGAGCGCAACCGGCGCTGGGTCCATGAAGCCTCGCGCGGCCGCGTCGGTTACCTGCACCTGCCCGACATGATGTCGGCCGGCTTCGCCGAGTTCCACCGCTACTTCCTCGCCGAGTGCGACCGCGACGGGCTGATCATCGACGTCCGCTACAACCGCGGCGGCCATGTTTCGCAACTGCTGCTGGAGAAGGTGGCGCGCCGGCGCATCGGCTACGACCTGCAGCGCTGGGGCCGGCCGACGCCGTATCCGGTCGAGTCGGCCGCCGGGCCGGTGGTGGCGCTGACCAACGAGCACGCCGGCTCCGACGGCGACATCTTCTCGCACTGCTTCAAGCTGATGAAGATCGGCCCGCTGATCGGCAAGCGGACCTGGGGCGGCGTGATCGGCATCTGGCCACGCCACGCGCTGGTCGACGGCACCGAGACCACGCAGCCGGAGTTCTCGTTCTGGTTCAACGACGTCGGCTGGCAGGTCGAGAACTACGGCACCGATCCGGACATCGACGTCGACAACGCGCCGCAGGACGCGCTGGCTGGCCGCGACCGCCAGCTCGAAACCGCGCTGCAGGTCGCGCTCGAGCGCGTCGCGCAGCATGACAGCACGCCGCGCTTCGGCCCGCGTTCGAACCTCGCCCGCCCGCCGCTGCCGCCGCGGTCATGAGCTCGCGATGAGCGTTGCGCCGGATGAAGTGCTCGATTTCTGGTTTGGCGTTCCTGGATCGGAGCAATTCGGCCGCGCGCGCGAGTTCTGGTTCATCAAGTCGGCTGCGACCGACGAGTTGATCCGCAGCCGCTTCGGCGCATCGGTCGAGGCAGCGCTGCGCGGCGAACTGCAGCATTGGGCGAACGGCGAGGCGCGCGATGCGCTGGCGCTGATCCTGCTGCTCGACCAGTTCACGCGCAACATCTTCCGCAACAGTGCGCGCGCCTTTGCCGGCGACGATGCGGCGCTTGCCATTGCCAGGCGGCTGGCTGCCGATGGCCGCCACCGGGAACTTGCGCCGATCGAGCGCTGGTTCGCCTACCTGCCGTTCGAGCACTCGGAGGGAATCGAAGACCAGCGCGAGTCGCTGCGGCGCTTCGGCGAACTGGCGCAGGATGGCCTGGCCGAGCCACTGGTGTGGGCGCGCAAGCACTGCGACGTCATCGCGCGTTTCGGCCGCTATCCACACCGCAACGAGCTGCTCGGCCGCGCATCGACCGCCGAGGAGATCGACTTCCTGCGCCAGCCCGGCTCGCGTTTCTAGAGCGGCTACTTGGTCGCGACGAAGACGAAGCGGAAGGCGGCGAAGAAGTACTCGCCAGTCGCCGTGCGCGACTTGATGTCGGCGACCCAGTTCTCGACCGCCGCCGCGTCGATGCCGCTTTTCAGCGCGGCGCTGCGCGCCACCGGCAGCATGCCGGCGCCGAAGGACTCCGGGTCATGGTGCGTCTCGATCAGCGGCACCACCTCGCAGCGCGCCAGGGTGAGCCCTGCCGCGTGCAGCAGCCGGTGCAGTTGCCGCGGCAGGTGCGGGTGGGCGAAGTGCTGCGCGCGCGCGTCAAGCACGCGTCGTGTCAGCAGCGGATCGGCTGACTCGTAGGTGCACAGGTCCCAGTCGGTTTCCAGCACTGCCAGTCGCCCGCCGGGGCGCAGTACGCGCGCGGCCTCGGCAACGGCGCGGGCGACATCGGGCACGTACGAGTACACCTGCGCGGCGACGACGAAGTCGACGCTCGCATCCGCGAGGTCGAGTCCCGTGGCATCGCCCTGCCGGACCGCGACCGCATCGGTCAGGCCCGCAGCCTGTACACGTGCGGCTGCCTCGCCGACCATGTGCTCGCTGTTGTCGAGCGCGATGATGCGGCCGCGCGGCGCCACGTCCTGTGCCAGTTCGAGCGCCAGATGCGCCAGCCCGCAGCCGACATCGAGTCCGGTCTCGCCCGGCTGTGCAGCGAGCAGTTCGCGGAACTTCGTGCGCTGCCCGACCACCTGCGGGCTGGAGTACATGCGCTCGAGCTGCGCCGCGGCGCGGGCGTTGAAGACGGTCGGGGACGGCTTGGTGGAAGACATATGGGGCCGCGAACTGACGAGAGGCGATGACGGCAGCGTACATGGACCGCCGCGCACCGGCAGCGTGATCGCCGCAACTATCATCGCCGCCGACATGTTCGGAGAGTTCAGGTGACGCAGGGTTCGCGGCCGCGGGTGGCGGTGATCGGCGCGGGTGCAGTCGGCTGCTACTACGGTGGCATGCTGGCGCGCGCCGGCGCGCCGGTGACGCTGGTCGGCCGGCCGGCGCATGTGGCGGCGATCGGGCGCGACGGCCTGCTGCTCGAGACCACGGGCTTCACGCAGCGCGTGCCGGTCGCGGCCCGCACAGAGATCGCCGCCGCGCGCCGACATCCCGTGCGTCGTGTCTGACAACGTCGAAGGCGAACTGTGGGTCAAGCTGCTGATCAACTGCGCCTACAACGCGATTTCGGCGCTGGGTCGCGCGCGTTACCGCCGCATCGGCGCCAGCCCGGCCGCGCTCGGCGTGATGCAAGCGGCAGTGCGCGAGGTGATTGCCGTGGCGCAGGCTGCCGGCGTACGGCTGCCGGACGGGGATTTCGTCGAGGCGGCGCGCCGCATCTCGGCATCGATGGCCGGGGCGACGTCGTCGACCGCCCAGGACATCGCGCGGGGCAAGCGCACCGAGATCGATCACCTGAACGGCTACGTGGTGCGCCGGGGCGACGCGCTTGGGGTGCCGACGCCGGTGAACCGGACGCTGCACGCGCTGGTCAAGCTGCTCGAGGAAGCCGGGGAAGACGAGGCGCGCTGACCCGGCGTCGGCGAATTGCAGCACCGCGGCACGTCGGCGATGACCGCAGCAATCGCGTCGGTATACTTCGCTTTTACCGGAACCGCCTGCCCCGCGCGCAGGCGTGGCGAACATGACCAAGTATGTCTTCGTCACCGGTG